>Ga0255751_10001602_pt1 | contig 21455 bp, 22 predicted proteins | sample 071ome_20_FD_179951 | JGI IMG/M metagenome (GOLD analysis project Ga0255751, IMG submission 179951) | Coastal salt marsh microbial communities from the Groves Creek Marsh, Skidaway Island, Georgia - 071412BT metaG (version 2) | ecosystem: Environmental > Aquatic > Marine > Intertidal zone >... | reverse complement strand
TAAATAGATAGTTTTGCGCATCATTAACCTTGTACTGGACAGCAAATTTAGCGTCAATCATATTTTCGTCCTTAGTCAGCATGATAGACTCTGAAGAAACATTACCTCCAAATCTTCTATTGTTATTGACCACATTTCTAAAACCAATTTCTGCAGTTCTGATTTGTTCAACATTAATTTTTGTCAAAGTTTCAATCGGGAAAGGCAGGTGCCAATGAAGTCCAGGATTAGTCTCCTCTTGAAAAGCACCAAATCTTAACACCACACCTTTTTCAGCTGGATCGATTGTATAGACCCCAAATCCTAACCAAACCAGAAGTGCAACAAGAATTAAATATTTAAAGCCTCCTTTGGGTGAGGGAATCTGAACAACTTTTTCAGAACCGCCAGGTGGTTTTCCGCCTCCAAAAATTCCACCAAATTTATTCTTAAAGTCCTTGATGACTTCCTCAAGTTCTGGAGGTGTCGAATTCTGTTTATCACCCCAGGGATTGTTACTGTCGTTCCATGCCATAATTTGAAAAATATATAAAAAATTTTATTTTACTGATTATATTTTTATTTGTAAGATTAATACACCTGCTAATAAAGGATTTTTCTTGATAATCAAATTATTTAACAAATTTACAAAGGCTACTAAATGATAAAATTTAATTAACTCAGAAAAAATATCCATATGCAAAAAATTTCTATAGTTTTTTTCTTTATTTTATTTTCTCAACTTGCCCATTCATCAAAATGCAATTCGGAAATTTTTGAAAGAAAAAACTATTCTAACTCAGAAAATTTCTCTGATATTTCTGCCAATTCAAGCCAAATAAGTAATAAGAATCTATTTCAGCTTTCAGGTGATGTGAATATCTCAGGCTTTGATTATGCCCTTTCTGCTGATAAATTCACGATAAATAAGAAGGATTCAAGTGGCTATGGTGAAGGAAATATTGAGTATCAAGATAATGATCTTCAAATAAGCAGTTCTTCAATGTCTTTTGATAGAAGTTCTGAACTTAATAGTTATGAATTTATCAGCCCAGTATTTCACTTAATTAATAATGGACTAAATGGAAAATCTGATGCATTAACTGGAAATAAAAATATCAAATCATTAAAAAATGCATCTATTAGTGGTTGTAGCATGAATAATCCACAGTGGCTTCTAACCGCAAGTGATCTCAGTATAAACTCCATAAACAATACGGGAGTTGCTAGAGATGCAAAACTTAGTGTTTTGGGAGTTCCAATTTTTTATTCTCCTTCAATAGAATGGCCACTTAAGGGCAAGGGAACTGGTTTTCTATTTCCTAGCTTCTCAAATTATACTAATTCGAACGGAAACACTGCATTTCAGTCCATAATTCCATATTTCTTTAATTTATCTCCAGATAAGGATTTACTTTTGTCAATTAATCATCTAAGTGACCGTGGCATTTCCTATAACTCATTATTTAGGGCCCTTATTCCGCAATCCAACAATATAAAAAATGGTAGATTAGAATTCGCGTTCAATCACCTTAATGTTGACAAATTATCACAATCAGATAGATGGCTAATTGATAGTAAATTGGCTATTGAGTTTTTAAATAGGAGCAATTTGAATTTGAATTATCGAAGAGTTTCTGATAAAGATTATTTGAAGGATGTTTTGTTAGAAAATGAAGAGGAAGAGAGAATAATTTCTTTTGTAGACTTTAATACAGAAGTCTTAAGCTCGAATTTAAAATTATTTTCTGAATCTGAACAACTCGTTAATTCTGGGACTAGTCAATATATGAAATCTTCAGAAATTTCTTTAAACAAAAAAATTTATACTAAAAAACTTATTAATCCTATCAATTTTAATTTTTCAAGCACAAATTATGACCATCTGAATCCTCAAAAAATCACTGGAAACAGAAATTCTATTGAAGCTTCATATGATTGGATTCTGACTAAAAATAATATCGTATCAAACATTGATTTTTCATTAACTGGAATCAACTATGATCTTGACAATGGATCAAATTTTAAAAAATTAACTTACGACATTAAACTTAACTCTGAAACTAATCTCGAGAGAGAATTTAATATTGGTGGCAAAAATTATATTCAAACCTTAAGGCCCAGAGTTGCTTATATTTATTCGCCAATCAAAGCACAGAATTCCTATCCAAACTTTGATTCAGGATTAATTACTCGAAGTTATGAGTCCTTGTTTAATGGAAAGAAATATTCTGGATTAGACAGACACACCAACAAAAATTTGTTTGCTCTAGGTATTGAATCTGAAATTATCAATAGGAACTCTGGTAAGGAGCTAGGCTCTCTCTATATGGGTCAAAAATTTAATTTTACTGACACCGAAACAGACTTATCTGGCAATCAAGTAGCATTAGGAAAATATTCCAATATATATGCTGGCTTGACATATAAGTTAAAAAATTTACTTATTACTCATGATCTGGAATTAAACCCCAAAACAAATAATATTGACTCTTCTAAAAGCAGTATAGAATTTTCTAACGGCCAGAATAATTTTTTCAATATTTCTCTTATTAATGATGATGAAGAAACTGTAAACATATCGACAGTTTTTTCTCCAATATCTAATTATGAAATTCTTTATTCTATTAATCGTTCTATATCAAATTCAATCAATAATAAGGAATTATTAAGCATTGGCTATAATTCTTGTTGTCTGGGCACAAGAATTATTTACGAAAAAGATTATTTAGGCAATAACGATTTTGAGAAAAAAATTGGGTTTGAATTCGTGCTCAAGGGTTTAGGATCTTCATCTCAAGGAATGAATAGAAGGCTAATTAAAAGTATTCCAAATTATGTTCCGAGTTCTTTATGATTAATTGATAAATATTTTGATACTTCAAAAAAAACCTAAAAAAAATAACAAAAAAATCGTTATTTATGGATTTCATGCTATTGAGTCTGTTCTTATTCAGCGTCCTGAATTAATAGTTAAATTATTCATCTCTCGATATGAAGACAAAAGAGGGGTCAAAATTAAAACTCTAGCTATTAATAAAGAAATTAATTTTGAATTAATTGAGTCAAAAAAGATTGACCAAATTTCTGGTCATTCAAAACATCAAGGTTTTGTGGCTGAAATTAACAACCCCGGCTTTCTTTCTGAGAAAGATATCAATTCAAGATTGAAAAATTTAGACAAATCAAGAATATTAATTCTTGACTCAATTCAAGATCCTAGAAATCTTGGTGCATGCTTAAGGAGTGCCTTAGCATTTGAATTTGATGCAGTAATAATCAATAAAGATGGCTCATCGCCTATCAATGAACATATATTTAAAACTTCAGTAGGCGCAATACTAAACTTGAATATCTTTTATGTGACCAATCTTTCGAGATCAATAAGTATGCTCAAGGAAATTGGTTACTGGGTTTTGGGTCTTGATGGAAATGGAGAAGGCTCAATCTTTTCAGAAAAATTCTCATCTAAAACTGCTGTAGTCTTAGGCTCTGAAGGATCGGGAATTCGCAAGTTGGTAAAAGAAAATTGTGACCATCTTATTAAGATACCAATCTCAAATAAGGTTGAAAGTTTGAATATCTCTGTTGCAGCTGGAATCATCTTATACGAGTTAAAAAAACAACAAATTACTTAAAATATATTTTTTATTATTAACAACACCCTAGATAGTCATTTTGGTAAAATTGCCACCAAAATTTGATGGAAAAATTACCCGCAAAATTTAAACTTTTAAATTTCTCTAAGAAAAATTTAAAAATCAAAGATCATTGTTCTATCTCAAAATTCCCAAGAATCTATGAGATGATCTTAAATAAAGATGAACAAATTGATATTGATATAGAGTTTAATCTTGTAGGTAATAGAGTTCCAACACTTAAAGGTGGCTTAAGATTTAATGTTGTTATCGAGTGTCAAAGATGTTTAAAACCATTAGAGCTGGCTTTACGCTCTGATATCAGTTTTGCATTTATTGAATCAGATGAAGATGCGTCGCTTGTTGACTCATCTTTTGAAATAATCAATGACCATAACAAAGAAATTGATAGTCATGAGTTTTTAACAGATGAAATGCTTTTAATGATTCCAATGATTCCTAAGCATGATCATCAGTGTAAAAAAATAGAAAATGACTATGTTATTAATTCAAGTCCTTTTAATATCTTAAAGAATTTGAAGAAAAAATCATAGATAGGAGAAATTATGGCTGTTCAAAAAAGTAGAAAAACACCCTCAAAGAGAGGGATGAGAAGGTCTCATAACGCGCTTACTTCAAGCGCGCTATCAGAAGATCAAGAGACAGGTGAAATCCATCTTAGGCATCATGTTTCTGCAGATGGTTATTACAAAGGCAAAAAAATAATCAATAGTAAAGATTCAGAAGTCGAAGAAACTGAATCTGAATAAGTTTTTATGTCTATAAGAGTCTCTGTGGATGCCAGTGGTGGAGATCACGGTATTTCAGTTACAATCCCTGCTGGCATCTCAGCTCTTAAAGAAATTTCTGATTTAGAGATTGTTTTTGTTGGCAATGAAGTTAGCATTAAATCTCAGATTGACAAATCATCACCTAACAACAAAATTCTTAATAGGGTTCATATTCAGCATGCATCTGAGATTGTTGCAATGGATGAACTCCCCTCTCAGGCACTTAGACGAAAGAAAGACTCTTCAATGAGAGTCGCTATTAATTTAGTTAAAGAAGGAGAAGTGTCTGCATGTGTTAGTGCAGGAAATACAGGTGCTCTGATGGCAATTTCTAGATTTGTCTTAAAAACTATTCAAGGAGTCGATAGGCCTGCAATCATGGCTCGTATACCAACTTATGATGGTCATACACATGTTCTTGATTTAGGCGCAAATGTTGATTCAAGCCCTGAAGCCCTCCTAGAATTCGCAATTATGGGTAGCGAAGCAGTTAAACATACAGAAAATGTCAAACGTCCAACTATTGGACTTCTTAATGTGGGTGAAGAAGAAATTAAAGGCAATGAGAAAATTAAAAACACTGCTTCTCTTATCAAAAACACAAACTTAAATTATTATGGCTATGTAGAAGGCGATGACATATACAAAGGCGTTGTCGATGTGGTTGTCTGTGATGGTTTTGAAGGCAATATTGCCCTCAAAGCAAGTGAAGGAGTGGTTGGATTAATGTCTTTCTTTCTAAAAAAAGCATTTAGTAAGAACTTATTGACTAAATTAGGGGCCTTTATAGTATTACCTATCTTAAAAAAAGTGAAGTCTGACCTTGACCCAGGAAAATACAACGGCGCAACATTGCTAGGTCTTAAAGGTATTGTTGTTAAAAGCCATGGTGGGGCTGGAGTAGATTCTTTCAAAAATGCCATCCATGAGGCATACAGAGAGAGTAAAGTTAATATTACGGATAAAATATCAGAACAAATCACCAAAGAGGTTTTACAAAATCATGAGTAATTTTGCTCGAATTATCGGAACTGGTAGCTATCTGCCCCCCAATATAGTTACAAATTCTGATTTAGAAAAAAGAATTGATACTTCTGATGAGTGGATTAGAACACGCACAGGAATTGAAGAAAGGCGAATAGTTACTAATGAAACTACATGTGACCTAGCGACTCAGGCCTCTATTAAAGCCCTTGAAATGGCCGAGATTTCAGCTAAAAGACTTGATTTAATTATTCTTGCAACCACCACTCCTGACAAAATTTTTCCTGCGACGGCGACCAACCTTCAGAAACAAATAGGTGCTTCATGTCCAGCATTTGATTTACAGGCAGTCTGCGCTGGTTTTATCTTTGCACTTACTACTGCAGAACAATACATTAAATCCGGTAAATATCAAAATATTCTTGTTGTTGGTAGTGAAACTTTTACTAGACTTCTTAATTGGGAAGATAGAACTACTGCGGTTCTTTTTGGTGATGGTGCTGGAGCTGTAGTTTTGACAAGTGATACCGAGACAGGAATCCTACATTCTGAGTTATACAGTGATGGTAATTATCAATCCTCTCTTCATGTCAATAATCGCTTAGCCAATGAAACTGGTTATGTTGAAATGGCAGGCAATGAAGTTTTTAAATATGCAGTTAATAGTCTTTCTAACCTCGCAGTAAAAACTCTTAAAGATACAAATATTTCAGAATCAGAACTTGATTGGATGGTTCCTCATCAAGCTAATATTAGAATTATTCAAGCAGTTGCAAAAAAAATTAACATGTCTATGGATAAAGTAATTGTTACTGTTAACAAACATGGAAATACATCGGCCGCATCAATTCCTCTAGCTTTAGATCACGGTGTGCGTTCAGGCAAGATTTCCAAAAATGATTTACTTTTGTTTGAAGGTATAGGTGGTGGTTTTAGTTGGGGTAGTGTCTTAGCAAGGTTTTAACTAAAAATCTCTCAGTTCAATTTTTTCTGTTAATGCTATTAAACTTTTTGGCTTAAAGCTCATTTCACTCAAAGTGTTTTTAGATTTTTTATACAAATTGGAATAAATATTTTCAGCTTCTTCAATTCCAAATATTGATGGAAAAGTATTTTTGTTAAGCTTTACATCAGAATTTTTCCTTTTACCTAAAATTTCAGTACTAGACTTAATATCCAGAACATCATCTTGAATTTGATAAGCTAGACCAATATCTTCAATAAAATCTAGAAGAAGTTCTGAATCATATTTACTTAGATTGTTAGATATTATTATTCCGGTTTCAATAGAAAACTTCAGAAGCGCTCCAGTTTTATATTGGTACATTCTTTTTAAATCTTCAAGATCATGTCTCCTCTCTGAATCTATATCTTCTAGTTGCCCGATTACCATCTGATAAGATGCAATAGCAAGTTTGTTGCAAATTAGTACTTTTTGGTTATCTGATAAATTAGAATCTTCAGTTATAATTTTGAAAGCAATAGACTGTAATGAATCACCTGTTAGAATTGCATTAGCTTCTCCATATTTAACATGGTGAGAAGCCTTACCATGTCTAATATCATCATCGTCCATTGATGGTAAGTCATCATGAATTAGAGAGTAAGTGTGAATAAGTTCAACCGCCACTGCTGAATGATGAGCCTTGGAATAATTGATTCCTAGGTCGTTTAAAAGTGAATATATAAATAAAGGCCTTATTCTTTTTCCATTATTAACAGCAGCGTAATAATACAGGTCATTAAATTCAGTAATACTTGCTAAATGGGATTCTAAGACTTTATTAAATTTTTTTTTACATTTAATAAAATCCATATTTATTAATCTTTATCTTTAATTAATAAGGAAATTTTTGCTTCAGTATCTTGAAGTGCTTTCTGGCAGAGTTTGGTGAGTGAAACGCCCTTCTCAAAAAGCTTTAGCGATTCATCTAATGACAAATCAGCGCGATCCATCTTCTTAACGATTTGTTCTAGTTCAGTTAAACCTTCATTAAAGTCAAAATTTTCACTCATATTAGTCAATACAATGGTTTTAGATTATTGAATTTTAGTCCAATAATCGGCTGTTTTTTTTAAGTTTGGATTAATTGTTTTACTTCTTAATACCAAAAAATCATAAGCCATTCTAAATCTTTTATTTGATACAATGCTTGAACTCTTAGATTTCTCAAGATGATGTTGCATAGTCCATAGGTCTAGAATTCCCTCTTTGATCCATTTGGGCATATTGGTTAGTTTATTTTGTTTTAAAAGAATATCTTTATCAGACTCTCGAACAAGTAATGAGTTTAGTTTTCTTGTTTTAGATATCTTGTTTATTTTCTTTACTCTAAGAGACCATAAAAGCACAGCAAAAATAAAAATTGGTGAAATACTGCTATTAGTTTCTATTCTCTTGGCGGTACTATCAAGAGCGGCATTTAAAAATGAATCATTACTAAGTTCAATAAACAAAAACCTATCTATTTTATGAAATAGTACCAATTCTAAAATTTGGATATTATCTTTACTATGGAATAGTTTAATAATCTCATCAAATAATCTCGATGGTGAAATATTCATTAATAGTGATGAATTGACTTCAATAGCCTCTTCAGTTGCCTTATCAAGAGTTGCATTCAATTTGGCCTGAAACCTTAAAGCTCTTAAGATTCTGACTGGATCTTCTTTAAATCTATTTAATGGATCACCAATAGATCTTATAACTTTATTTTTAATATCACTAGTCCCTCCAAGGAAATCAATTAGAGCATGATTAGAATAATCATAATAAAGTGAATTAACTGTAAAGTCCCTTCTTAAAACATCTTGTTCTATCGTTCCAAAAGATCTATCTCGTGTAACAAAACCATCAATGTTTGTAACTGAGCGACCTGATCTAAATGTTGAAACTTCTATGAAACTTCTGTTGGAATCATAGATGTGTACAATAGGAAATCTTCTTCCAACAATTCGAGAATTTTTAAAGATTTTTCTTATTTGTTCAGGTTTTGCATTGGTAACAAGATCATAATCTTTGGCTTTATTACCAGCCAAACAATCTCTCAGAAATCCACCAACTATCATTGCAGAGAAGCCTTCCTTATTCAACCGCTTGATTGTTTTACAAACGCTAGAAGGTATAATATTTTTATCGAATTTTGCTTCAGTAGTAACTGGATTCAAATGAATTAAATATCTTGATTAGACTTCCAATCTGGAGATTTATGGTCACAAACAACTGTTGTGTAAACTCCTCCTCTAACGTTAAAAACAGCTTTAAGTTTCATATAATTTGGATTCACTGCATTAACAAGGTCATCTAAAATTTGATTAGTAACCGCCTCATGAAAAGCACCTTCATCTCTGTAGGACCAAATATACATTTTCAATGACTTAAGCTCAACACATTGTTTGTTAGGAATATACTCAAGAAAAAGCTTTGCAAAATCAGGTTGTCCGGTCTTAGGACACAAGCAAGTGAATTCAGGTAGAGTGATTTTTATCGTATAGTCTCTCTGAGTATTAGGATTATCAAATGTTTCAATATTTTTTGATGGAATATTCATATGTATTCTAGAAGATAAATCTTTTAAATCGATAAGTTAATAAATTAATAAAAAGGAATAAAAAATGAATGGATATTATACCAGCGACAGAATCAGACTCTGACAATTCAAGACTATTCTTCATAGCCTCTAAAGAATTGTAATATATTAAAAAAGTTATAACGACAATAAGAATATATACACCTCCTTTTTTTCTATGGTGTGTTTTTGATATCGACAATGTCAGAAAATACATAGAAATTAAAAGAATAGAAATTGAAAGTCTAAAAATAAATTCCAAAAAAGCCTTTGGCGAATCTGAATTGAATAACTCAAATGAATCAAGAGTTTCTATGCTATTACTTTTGTAATTTATTGTCTGATCTGGACTATAGAGCTTTACTCTATTTCTATCAAATTTAACTGAAGAGTATTTGCCGTGGTCTTCAATAAAAGATTGACCGTCAAACAAATCCAGATATACACTCAAACTCTCTGGATCAATTTTTTTAATACCCTTTTTTGCAGAAATGATTAACTTTTCATTAGGATTTTTGCGAAATATTCTTATATTTTCTAATTTCTGATTGTCACCTTCATTAAAAACTTTATCAGCATAAAATACTGTATCTCCATTATTGAATTTAAGAAACCGGCTTTCAGTGAGTTGTAAATAAGATGGCCTATTTTTAGCAATATCTTGAATTTGACTTATTTCTAACCTTATTTTTGGTGAAATGAAATTAGTAAAAATCAAGCTCAATGAAAGTATAACTAGAAAAATAGACTCACTTCTTTTGAAGAAATTGAATTCATTTAAACCAGCACTATGCAAAATTATGGATTCTGAGTTTCTATACATTCTATTAATAATTAATAATGTTGAAACAATAAATGCAAAAGTAATTATTATTGGAAATTCTCGAAGGAGTCTCAAAAAGACAAGATGCATTACCTCTAACTGTGAATAGCCGATAATCATACTTGCCTGGAGATAGAGATAAAATCCATTGGAAAGAAATATCAACGAAAGCAAAGTCATTACACCTAAGAAAGCGTAAAGAATTCTTAAGTTAATGTGATTAAAAATAATGGATTTAGAGAATTTAAACTTATTTTTTTGCCATTGATAGGAAGAACTCTTCATTAGTTTTGGTGAGTTTTAATTTGTCAATGAGGAACTCAGCAGCTTCGACAGTATCCATAGGATGGAGAACTTTTCTAAGAATCCACATTTTTTGAAGTTCTTTTTCATCAGTTATTAACTCTTCTCTTCTGGTTCCAGAAGCATTTATATTTATTGCAGGAAAAATTCTTTTCTCACTTAGTCTTCTTTCTAAATGAAGTTCCATATTACCAGTTCCTTTAAACTCCTGGTATATAACTTCATCCATTTTTGATCCTGTATCAATTAAGGCAGTTGCAATTATAGTAACGCTACCACCATTTTCAATGTTTCTAGCTGCTCCAAAAAATCTTTTTGGTTTTTGAAGCGCATTAGCATCTACACCGCCAGTTAACACCTTACCTGATGCAGGAGCAACAGTATTGTATGCTCGAGCTAATCGAGTAATAGAGTCAAGAAGAATTACAACATCTTTACCCTTTTCTGCAAGACGTTTAGCTTTCTCAATAACAATTTCTGCAACCTGAACATGTCTTTTAGCTGGCTCATCGAATGTGGATGCTATAACTTCACCTCTTACTGTTCGTTCCATTTCTGTAACTTCTTCTGGTCTTTCATCAATTAAGAGAACAATTAATTCACATTCTGGATGGTTAACTGCTAATGATGCTGCAACATTCTGCATAATCATTGTTTTACCTGCTTTAGGAGGTGCAACCAATAACCCCCTTTGGCCTTTTCCAAATGGAGCAACTAAGTCAATAACTCTTGCAGTAATATCTTCTGTACCCCCGTTTCCAATTTCAAGCTTAAACCTTTCATTTGGATGAAGAGGTGTAAGAGATGAGAATGGAATTCTATGTCTGATTGCATCAGGATCTTCCTCGTTAACCTCATCAACCTTGACAAGCGCCAAATACTTTTCCCCTTTTTTTGGAGCGCGAATATTTCCAGAAACAAAATCTCCAGTTGATAGATTGAATCTTCTAATTTGATTAGGAGAGACATAGATATCATCTGGTCCAGAAACATATGAGTCGTCAGGCGATCTTAAGAATCCATAACCATCTTGAATAACATCAAGAACTCCATCACCAACAACCTCTTCATTGGCCTCAGCTTTTGCCTTCAATATTGAGAAAATAAGTGTCTGTTTTTTAGCTCGGGAAATATTTTCGATACCCATTGATTCTGCTAATTCAAGTAGCTTTGCAGGAGAAGATTTTTTAAGTTCTGATAGTTTCATTAGGTAAATTTATTTGTAATAAGTCTATATATTTGAGTCAATAAACGCACTTAATTCAGACTTAGATAAAGCGCCCATCTTTGTATCAATAACTGATCCATCTTTAAAAATTAATAATGAGGGAATACCTCTAATTCCGTATTTAGGGGGAGTTTGGGTATTTTCATCTACATTCATTTTCCCTATAACAATTTTGCCATCATATTCATTGGCAATCTCATCTAGGATAGGACCAATAGATTTACAAGGTCCGCACCACTCGGCCCAAAAATCTACCAATACAGTTTTGTTTGAATTGATTACATCTTGCTCAAAAGAAGCATCTGATAATGCGATAATTTTTTCATTCATAGTGGTTTGTTTGATTTAATTTGAAATTAAAGTAGGGGGATTCGATGACATCGAATAGGGCTATTATATCAACTAACTTATAGTTTACAAGTAATCTTTTAATGCTTTTTCTAACAAGTTTCTTCTCTCAATCGATAGAGGACTTTTATCCCTTTCACAAATATAAAAAACATCCTCTACTTTTTCTCCAATGGTAGATATTCTTGCATTGATAAGACTTACTTTATTTTTATAAAATAAATAAGCAATGTTTGACAACATTCCTTTCCTGTCCAAAGTGTTTAGTTCCATTTTAGTCAAATTCCATTTTTCATATTCTGTAAAGGTTATATTAGTCCAATCTTCAGGATAATTACCGTTCTTATTGGATCTCTTTCTCAAGGGGGGATTACTGTTTGGATTGAGTCTTTCTCTTATTTGCTCTTCAAAGCCAATCCTTATTTCTTTTTTTGACTCAAGCACGCTTATGGTGTTTAAAACTTTTCCAGTCTTACTTGTTACAATTTTTGCATCAACTATATTTAAGTTATTCTCCTCAATAACTTGAAGCAGCCTATAAAACAGACCCTCAAAATCATCCAAACAAACAAAAATATCTGTAACTCCATATTTTGACTCTTTAACTTCTATTAATGTTTTGCCGTTTGTGGCTTTAATTAAGAGCTCCAGATGCCGTTTAATATCATCAATGTCATATCTAGCAAAATACTCTGTTGGTAGAGTTTCAATAATTTTAAGTGCTTCAGTTGGATTAATTCCATAACTAATACTGTGATGTATTAATTTTTCATAGATATCTTTTGAGTTTACTGAAGTCAAATCTTGCTTATAGTTATCATTCTTTAGTGCTTTACTTGCATTCACATAAAGCTTTTTTAATAGGGCATCTTTCCAGTCGTTCCATAAGTCTTCTCTAGTTGCTCTTATATCTGCAACCGTTAAAAGATATAGATAATCTAATAAGTCTTGCGAATTGATAACTTTAACAAATGAACCAATTACATCTGGGTCGTCGATATTTTGTTTTTGTGAGACTTGAGACATTAATAAGTGATTTTTTACTAATGAATTAACTTTTAACAAGTCTTCAATTTTCAACTGGTGATTTTTACAAAAAATAGAGGCATCCTTCGCTCCAATATCGGAATGATCGCCTCCTCTACCCTTGCCAATGTCATGAAATAAACCTGCTATTAAAAGTATTTCAGGTTTTTTAAGATTGTTGGCTATTTTGTTACAAAGTGGGAATTCATCCTTGTGATCATCAATAAAAAACCGTCGGATATTTCTGATGACAAACAATGTGTGCTGGTCAACAGTATATTGATGAAATAAATCAAATTGCATTAGACCGCAAATTTGACCAAACTCTGGGATATATTTCTCTAATACCCCATATCTATTCATCAACGTTAATGTTTTATAGATACCCTGCTTTTGTTGCAAAATTTCTATAAATAGATGATTTGTATGCCTATTCCTTGAAAAATCGCAGTCAATCAAATGGAGATTGTTTTGAATTGATCTAATTGTATCGGCACCTATCCCTCTTACATAGCTATTTTTTGCCAAAAAAAGAAAGATCTCGATGATGGTACTTGGGCGCTTCTTAAATATCTGAAGATTATTTGCTTCAATAAAGCCATAGTTAACGCTAAATTCTGAATTAAGTATTTGATTATTAACTATATTTGTTTCAAATATTTGAAGAAGCATGTCATTAATTCTAGAAATCCTTCTCACTACCAAAAAATAATCCTTCATAAATTTTGTTAAACCTGAATTATTTTCTGATTCATAACCTAAATAATCAGAAATACCCTTCTGAAAGACAACCTGAAGTCGATCTTCTCTTCTTTTTGAGATGACATGAAGTGCATATCTCACTCTAAAAATAAAATCAATTCCTGATTTAAGCTTCTTTATTTCTTCATAAGAAAGATGTCCTAACTCACAAAGATCTTCTATCTTTTTAATTTTTAAACACCATTTTGATATCCAAAGAATGTTTTGGAAATCTCTTATACCTCCTGGACTTTCTTTTGTATTTGGTTCAAGGTTGTAACCTGAATTAGAAAAATTTTGATGACGAGTTTCCTGTTCTTTCTTTTTAGCTATGAAAAACCTTTGATTGCTCCATCCACTTAATTGAAGGGATTGATACATTTTTTCAAATAAAACTTTTGACCCGCAAATAAACCTTGATTCTAATATATTTGTAGCAATAGATAGATCCCGCATAGCTTTAATAGAGTCGCTTAAATCTCTAGTTGAATGACCAATCTCAATTCCTACATCCCAAAGATTCGTTAAAAAACTTGATATTTTTTCTTCATATTTAGAATAGGATTGATTGGGTATTAATATCATTATGTCGATATCTGAATGAAGATGTAGCTCCTCTCTTCCATAGCCCCCAACAGCTACCAGAGTAATTTTTCTATCAAAACTTTGATCAGCCCAGATTCTTTTTAAAAGAGCATCAATTGCTTTGCTTCTCTTAAGAAGTAACTTAAGGACTTTACGAGGACTTTGAATAAATTCGCCAGAGAGTTCTTTTTGTAATTCGCGATATTCAGCTTTATACTTATCTAAAGCCATATTTAGAAATATTGATTATTTTTGATATTGTATCGCTTTACCTAATCGATTTAATGATTTTTCTTTACCAATTAACTCAGCCAAACTATCAATACTTCCTGCATTTCCGTGACCCGTCAATGCAAGCCTAAAAGGTTGACCTATCTTTCCGAAACCAATTGATTTTTTTTGACAAATCTGCTCAATACAAAGATGAATATTTTCTTTTGTCCATTCATCAATACCCTCAAGCAATAACATTAAGTCTAAAAGAAGACTCAAACTTTCATCAGAAAAGAATTTATTGGCTTTCTCTGTATCAAAACTATCAAAGTCTTCATAAAAGATTTTCATACCTTCAATAGTTTCTATAAGAGTCTTAGATCTATCCTTTAAATAATCTAGTACATCTGAAATATTTGGCCCAGAATGTATATCAATATTGGCTTCTTTTATTAGCTCATCAAGCCTTAACAACAAGTCCTCATTAGTGTATTTTTTTATATATTCATGATTTAGCCAAAGTAATTTTTCCTCATCAAAAGCTGCAGGTGAGTTATTCACATTTTTTAAACTAAAAAGTTTAATCATCTCATTTACAGAGAATATTTCCTTATCACCATGTGACCAACCTAATCTTAAAAGATAGTTCAAAAACACTTCTGGTAGATACCCTTTTTCCTTATAAGCAATTACACTGACAGCTCCATGCCTTTTTGAAAGCCTTGATCCATCGCTTCCGAGGATCATAGGAAGATGGGCAAATTTAGGAATAGTCCAATTCAATGCCTTGTATAAATTGATTTGTTTTGGGGTGTTGTTGATATGATCGTCACCTCTGATAACAGTTTCAATCTGCATATCATGATCATCCACCACTACAGTTAGATTATATGTTGGGTTACCATCAGACCTCTTGATGATCAAATCATCTAATTGAGTATTATCTATTGAAATATCACCCTTGATTTCATCACAAAAAGATACGGAACCCTCGATAGGATTTTTAAAACGGACTACCCCTTCAGTAAGATTTTTATCTCGACAGTGTCCATCATATTTTGGAACGAGCCCCTGCTGTCTTTGCTCATCCCTGACCTTATCTATCCTCTCATGAGTACAATTACAAAAGTAAGCATGATTAGTGCTAATGAGCTCATGAATAACCTCATTATATCGATCATATCTTTTTGTTTGATAGTAAGGGCCTTCATCATAATCAAGCCCCAACCATGTCATGCCATCAAGAATTGCTTTGATTGATTCTTCAGTAGATCTTTCTCTGTCAGTATCTTCGATGCGCAGAATAAAATTTTTATTATTTTGTTTTGCCCAGAGCCATGCATAAAGAGCGGTTCTTGCGCCACCTAAATGCAAATACCCCGTGGGTGAAGGTGCAAATCTCGAACTCATTTAATTATCTAACTTTGAAGCTTTTTCGTACCAATATTTTGACTTTTCTAAATCCTGTTTAACTTCACGACCATCCTCGTAGAGCATACCTAGAGTATACATGGGCCCAGGAATATCAAACTCGGCAGCTTTCTCAAACCATTCAATAGATTGATTGATATCCTTCTCCACCCCCTCTCCTGTCATATAGGCAACACCTATCATATGGTGGGCATATGCATGTCCAAGTTGGGCAGATTTTCTAAAATTTTGCAAACCTAGCTCTTTATTCTCTACCATACCCAGACCATTCATTTGCATCATTCCAACTCTCCATAATGCTTCTGCATGTCCTTGTGATGCAATTGGTCCTAATAGCTGATATGCCATAGCAAAATTTTTAGCGTCAAAAGCAGCTATTCCGCTGGCTAAATCAGCATCAAATTTATCGTTATTAAATTCATTTGACATAGAATTATTTTGAGAAAAATAAAAAACTAGATTTTACACAATCATCTGAATGATAAGACCATTGGAATTTATTAAATTATTTTTAAGATATACTTATTGAACTTAGAATAAATTTAATTTTCCAATGGATTTAAGTCAAGAAAATTCTGAACAGAATTCAATACTTTCTTATTCTGTAAATGACGCAAGCATCCAATCTGGAAAGTTAGGGTTTCCATGTTTTATCTCGAAAAGTTTTTCAGCAACTTTGGATTTTCATTCAATAGATTTGATCGAAAAAACTGATATCTTTCCTTTAATAACAAAAGATCAAGTCAAGATAATTATTATTGGCACCTCGCAAACCTCATTTCTTAAACCAGAAAAAATTTTATTGTTTAATGAGCTAGGTTTGGGTGTTGAATTAATGAATGTCGATTCTGCCTGCAGAAGTTTTAACCTTCTGCTTTCAGATAAAAGAGCTGTAGGTCTATTGATTATATGATTCAAGATAAGGTAAATAATTTCTTTCAATTTTTTAAGCTTGACAAGTATTTATTCTTTTTGATTGTTATAACTCTTTCATTTGGTTTAATAATTCTTTATACGGCATCTGCATCCTCTGAAGAGCTCCTTTTACTTCAATTTAGGAATCTAGGAATTGCCATAGTTGTTATGCTGGTCATTGCACAAATACCTCCAAGGATTTTCAAACTCTACTCCCCATATCTAATGGCGTTAGGAGTGATATTGTTAATTTTGGTTTATTTCTTCGGGTCTTATGGAGGAGGAGCAAAAAGATGGCTTGATATCGGAATTATTAGATTCCAGCCATCGGAGATAATGAAGGTTATTGTCCCTATTGCTATTGCCTCTATATTGAGTGAAAAAAATATTCCACCGAAACTTGGGCCAGTTTTACTTTCAATTCTTACAATCTTTTTTATTGGTTTTCTAATTTATAAGCAACCTGACTTGGGAACAGCTATACTGATAGTATCAAGTGGTATTTATGTTTTATTCTTTGCTGGGGTAAGAATTCAAATATTTAAAAATATATGGATTAATTTAAGCGCATTATTTAGCTCAATTCTTGGCACTCTTTATCTTGCATGGAATTATTTTCTACTACCCTATCAAAAACAAAGAATTTTGACCATGCTTGATCCTGAGTCGGACCGATTGGGCTCTGGGTATCATATTATCCAATCAAAGATTGCAATAGGATCTGGTGGTTTAACTGGAAAGGGTTATGGAGAAGGCTCTCAATCACAGTTAGATTTTTTACCTGAACACTCAACAGACTTTATTTTTTCAGTACTTGCTGAAGAAATGGGGTTTCTTGGAGTAATTTTGTTGTTGTTTTTTTATGGGTTGATTATTTATCGATCATTTCAGATTTCAATTAAATCTGAGGATAACTTTTCTAAATTGCTTGGATTAAGTTTGACTTTGGTGTTTTTTACCTATGTAGCAATTAATATTGCAATGGTTGCTGGATTAGTCCCGGTTGTTGGCGTTCCTCTTCCTTTGGTTAGTTATGGAGGATCGTCACTACTAACCATCTTGGCTATTTTTGGAATCATTATGTCAGTTAATAAACATAAACTTCCTGGTTATCTCAAGAAATGAAAAAAATAGTTTTTTTAATACTAATATTCCCTGCCTTATTATTTGCGGAAATTGTTAAAGGCAATGAGCTTAGATTTACCCAAGAATTCATTAAAGAAATGGTTAATAAACATCAGTTCAAAGCAAATGAACTTAATTTCATTTTTGGACAAATCTCTTTAGAAATTTTGCCAGCAATTGAGAGGCCACATCTTCCCAAAAGAAAGAAAAAAATCATATCATGGGATAAATATAAAGCCCTATTTATTACTGATGAAAGAATCAAATCCGGCGTATCGTTTTGGAAGCAGAACATAAAACTGCTTGAAAAAGCAGAAAAAAGGTTCAATATCCCCAGCGAAATTATCGTTGCCATTCTGGGGATAGAGACAAATTATGGAAAAAATCAAGGACAGCACCCAACACTAGAAACACTTCTCATTATGGCATCAGGCAATAATCGCAGAAAGAAATTCTACAAAAAAGAATTGGAGTCTTTCCTACTCTTAGTTAGAGATAACAATATTCCACCCTTATCCGTCAAAGGCTCTCATGCGGGGGCTTTGGGGATGAGTCAATTTATATCTAGTTCCTACAGACACTATGCTATTGATTTCAATGAAGATGGAAAAATAGATCTTTTTACTTCCAATGCAGACGCTATCGGATCGATAGCAAATTACTTTGATAAACACCAATGGCATAATGATGGTGAACTTTCTTATCCAATTGAACTTGATCAAAAACATTTTCGTTATGTTAAGTCTTCAATCAATAAACCTGTAAAAACTGCGAAGCATTGGAAAAGCAAAGGCATTCCTATTTCAAAAAAAATAGATGAAAACACTAAGGTTGCATTGATTCAATTGCCTCAAGATAATCATATTGATATGCGCCAAACATTATGGAATTTTTATGTATTGACTCGTTATAATCACGATAATAGATATGCAATGACAGCCCAAATACTATCTGAGCATATAAAAAAAGAATTCGAACAAATAAACTAACCTAAACATATGAAATATAGATTTACTTCCTCAATTTTATCCTTGGCTTTCTTTGCTTTTTTATTTTCCTCTTCTGTATCAAAAGCAGCAGTTTTTATTACTCCAAAAGCTCCAGCAATAAATGTTGATTCATATATTCTTATTGATTTCGACTCTCAAAAGGTCATTGCTTCAAAAAATCCAGATAAGGCTCATGCTCCTGCCAGTTTAACAAAAGTAATGACGGCTTATGTAGTCTTCCAACTAATTAAGGATGGTCGTGTATCTCTAAATGATGATGTTCTAATTAGTGAAAAAGCTTGGAAAACCATGGGTTCTAAAAGTTTTGTCGAGGTTGGAAAAACAATCAAACTAGAAACACTCCTCCAGGGACTAATCATTCAATCCGGTAACGATGCTGCTGTTGCCTTAGCAGAGCATATCGCTGGAACTGAGGGTACTTTTACTGCTTATATGAATGAATATGCAAGAGAACTCGGCATGAACAACACTATCTTCGAAAATGCTTCTGGTTTGGATACTAAAAACCAGCAGACCTCTGCAAGAGATATGTCAATTCTTGCTTCATCGGTGATTAGAGATTTCCCTGAATATTACAAATGGTACAGTCAAAAAACTTTTACATATAACGACATTAAACAAAACAACAGGAATAAGCTTTTGTGGAGTGACAAGACTGTTGATGGATTGAAAACTGGCTACACTGATAAGGCCAAATATAATCTAGTTACAAGTGCCAAGAGGCTAAATGATATGAGGCTGATATCAGTGGTTTTGGGTTCCTCTAGTCCTGATGCTAGAGCTAATGAAACTCAACAACTTTTAGACTATGGATTTAGATTCTTTGAGACTATTAAAATTGACAATATTGTCAAATCAGTACCTCTCCTTAAAGGTGAAAAGGACTCTCTCAAGGTTGGAACCACTGAATCAAGTACAATCACGCTTCCAAGGGGTCAATTCAAATTATCAAGGCAGTCTATAGAGTTGAATAGAAATCTTTCTGCCCCAATTAAAAAAGGTGATCGTGTTGGTGATTTAGTTATTGATCATGAAGGCGATAAGATAGCCAATTTCCCTTTAATTGCTCTTGAAGATATTGCCCAGTCAGGTTTTTTCTCTCGTTCAATCGATAGCCTTAAATCATTCTTCTAATCATTTTCTCTAATGATTTTTTTAAATGGTAAGTATCTCTCCAAAGATGATGCCAAGATATCCGTCATGGATCGAGGTTTTTTATTTGGTGATGGGGTTTATGAGGTTATACCGGTCTATCAAAAAAAAATTTTCTCTCTTGAAGAACACCTGCAAAGACTTTATGCCAATCTAGAAGCACTAGATATAACTAACCCTTATGATAATTCCGAATGGGAAAATATTTTTACAGAGATAATCAAACATTCACCCTTCGAACAAGAGGCTATCTACCTTCAAGTAACTAGAGGGATTATGAGCACAAGGACTCATTATCAGGAAAATTTAAATCCCACAGTTTTTGTAGAATCCAATAAGATATCTAAAAGAAAAAATAATGAGATATATGCTGGTTACTCTGTAATCACAGAAAAAGACGAGAGATGGTCTAAGTGTCACATTAAATCCATTTCGCTCCTTGCAAATGTCTTGAGCATTAAAAATGCAAGAAAGAATGATGTTGAAGAGGTTATTTTCAATAGAAATGGTGTGATTACTGAAGGTGCAAGCTCAAATGTCTTTATTGTTAAGAATAATCATGTATTTACACACCCTAAGAATAATCTAATTCTGCCTGGAATTACTAGGGAAGTAAGCATAAATATTCTTCATAACCTAAATATTGAAGTCTTTGAAAATTCTTTCACTGAAGAAGAAATGATGAGTGCTGATGAGATCTGGATAACTAGCTCAACTAGAGAAATCTTGCCCATAACAAGTGTTAATTCTGTAAAAATTCAATCTGGGAAAGCTGGCCCATTGTGGAAAAAAGTTTATCTAAGTTATCAAAGCATCAAAAATGAATAATTCCAGAGACAATAAAATCATTAAATTTCTAGATAACTTTCTGGGTCAGAATTCCTACAAGATATCAAAAATTGCTGGTGATGCCAGCTTTAGGAATTATTCTAGAATTTTTCAGGAAAAAAAATCATATATGTTGATGGACTCACCACCTGAAATTGAGTCTAATCATGTTTTTTTTCAAATTGCTAACCATCTTAAAAGTCATAAAATTAATTCACCAAAAATTTTCGGTTATGACTTGGATCAAGGACTTCTACTTTTAGAGGATTTTGGAGATATCTCTTTCCAAGAGAATAATAGTAATGGAATCAATATCTCTCTTTACAAAGAAGCTATAAAAATTATCAAAAATATCCAGGCCATTGAACCAGATAATAATATTTATGCCGATTACTCAAGGGATATCCTTATTAATGAGATGAGGCTCTTTAGTGACTGGTATCTTGATAAAGGGTCGTTAGATGATAGAGTTGAATCCTCTTATGAGATCATACTCAAAGGGATCCATAATAGTAATGACTGCATTGTTCATCGTGATTTTCATTCAAGGAATTTAATGATTCATCAAAAATCTATTGGGGTTATTGATTTCCAGGATGCATTGATTGGACCAAGATCTTATGATTTAGTCTCTTTATTGTATGATGCTTACATTGAAATATCAGAAAATGACCGAGAAGAGCTGATTCAATATTTCATCGAGATTTCAGATATCAAGATCTCATATTCTAAATTTAGAGAGGAGTTTGATTTTGTTGCTATTCAA
>Ga0255751_10001600_pt1 | contig 21463 bp, 22 predicted proteins | sample 071ome_20_FD_179951 | JGI IMG/M metagenome (GOLD analysis project Ga0255751, IMG submission 179951) | Coastal salt marsh microbial communities from the Groves Creek Marsh, Skidaway Island, Georgia - 071412BT metaG (version 2) | ecosystem: Environmental > Aquatic > Marine > Intertidal zone >... | reverse complement strand
ATGTACTAGGTTACGTTGGCCGAATCAGTCTTAAGGATCTTGAAAAGCTGGATGAGGCAAATTATTCCGGCACCTCACACGTCGGCAAAATTGGTCTCGAGCGCTCTTATGAAGCCACTCTGCACGGAACCGTAGGAAACCAACAAGTTGAAGTGAACTCGGTTGGTCGTATTGCGCGCGTTGTTAACCAAGAGGCACCCGTTAATGGCCAAGATATTCACCTACATCTCGATATTGATCTGCAAAAGATCGCAATGGAGTCTCTCGGAGAATTTAACGGTGCTGTGATTGCAATGGATGTAGTTGATGGTGGCATTCTCGCGATGGCCAGCAACCCAAGCTTTGATCCCAATCTTTTTGTTGAGGGCATCAGCACCAAGGACTACAGCGCATTACAACAAAATGAGAATCGGCCACTTTATGATCGCGCACTCAAGGGGGTCTACCCACCTGGCTCAACTGTAAAACCCTTTGTTGGCCTTGCCGGTTTAGAAACAGGTAGCATTCATTATCACGACAATATTTACTGCCCGGGTCACTTCAAATTACCCAATCATTCACACAAGTATCGTGACTGGAAAAAAACCGGCCATGGCGCCATGGATCTTAAAGGGGCGATCACACAATCATGTGATGTGTATTACTACAAACTCGCTTCAGATATGGGCGTCGATTCGCTGAGCAAATATCTTGAGCAATTTGGCTTTGGCGAAAAAACGGGTATTGATTTGATCGGCGAAGCGAGTGGCATTTTACCTTCGCGAGATTGGAAGCGTGCTGCCCGCAATCAGCCTTGGTATGCCGGCGAAACGGTGATTATGGGTATCGGGCAAGGCTATTTCTTAACCTCACCTCTTCAGCTGGCAACAGCGACAGCGGCATTTGCAAACAATGGTGACCGATTGACACCACGCTTAGTGAAATATACATCCGACATCAAACAAGCTAGCGCGCAAGCTATTGATACCGAACATCACCCCGTTAACGTGACGAATAAACGCAACTGGACAGAAGTGCATGATGCAATGGTGAATGTCACCGAAGGAAAACGTGGTACCGCAAAACGCATTCGCACCCCGCTTTATCGTATAGCGGGTAAAACAGGTACCGCTCAGGTTTTCTCAGTAAAACAAAACGAGGAGTACGACGAAGAAAAGATCGCAAAGAAGTTCCGAGATCATGCACTTTTCGTTGCTTATGCTCCTGCTGATGCGCCACAGATCGCGGTAGCTGTTATTGTTGAGAACGGTGGTCACGGCGGTTCAACTGCTGCACCCATTGCAAGAAAGCTGATGGATGCTTATCTACTTCCAAAGCTTGGCATGTCACTGAACCAATCGACCAAGATACCCGCAGGTTTTATCTTGGGTGAGGAATAAACATGCGCTTTAATCGTGACCTCACACCAAGCAATCCGAATAAACGCCAAGGTAGTCTTGCACACTTGCATATTGATCTGCCGCTACTGCTTGGCATTCTCGCCTTGTGTATTTTTGGCTTAGGTATTTTGTACTCAGCTTCGGGCGGTGACCTTGGCCAAATCAATCGTCAATTGATTCGCTTTGGCTTAGCGTTTTTTGTCATGGTGATTGTTGCGCAAATCAATCCACATACCTTGCAACGTTGGGCGCCTTGGATCTATGGCTTAGGTGTACTGTTACTGATTGGTGTGTTGTTGTTTGGTGATATCGGTAAGGGGGCGCAACGCTGGTTGAACCTTGGCGTGTTCAAATTTCAACCCTCTGAGATGGTAAAGCTTGCGGTACCTTTAATGATTGCTTGGTACTTAGCTAAACAACCTTTGCCGCCGAAGCTTAAAACTATCGCGCTCACTTTCATCCTGATTGCAATCCCTGTTGGCTTGATCGCAAAGCAACCTGACCTTGGTACCTCATTACTTGTCGGTAGCGCGGGAATTTTTGCCCTTTTCCTTGCGGGGATTAGCTGGCGATTCATTATCACCCTGTTTGGTCTTGCCGCCGCTGCAGCACCAGTAGTGTGGATCAATATGCACAACTATCAAAAGCAGCGCGTACTCACTTTTTTAGACCCCGAAAAAGACCCTCTTGGCTCGGGCTATCACATCATTCAATCCAAAATTGCGATCGGCTCTGGCGGCTTATTTGGCAAAGGTTGGTTCAACGGCACGCAATCCCAGCTCGATTTTTTACCTGAGCGTCATACTGATTTTATTTTTGCAGTTTTATCTGAAGAATTCGGCTTAGTTGGTGTTTTACTTTTACTTTCACTCTATCTCTTTGTGATTTTACGAGGCCTGTATATCGCCTCCCAAGCCCAAGAAACCTTTGGCCGCCTTCTCGCTGGCTCGCTGATCTTAGTGTTCTTCGTTTATCTTTTCGTAAACACTGGCATGGTTTCAGGTCTTTTACCCGTTGTCGGGGTACCCCTACCGCTTGTCTCATACGGGGGAACCTCCTTGGTGACCTTAATGGCTGGCTTCGGTATCCTGATGTCTATTCACACACACCGCAAACTGTTACCGCGATGAAAAAACAACTGACAACATTACTGATCACCAGCGTTCTTTTAAGTAGCGCCGCTTTAGCTAATACAGACGAACAAGCTTTTATCGACAAGATGGTGAAGGAGCATCAATTTGATGCCGCCGAAATCAGCTCCTTGTTAAATCAGGCAAAGAAACAGCAATCCATTATTGATGCGATGTCACGTCCGGCTGAAAAGCGACTGAACTGGGGCCAATACCGCAAAATCTTCATAACGGATAAACGCATCAAAGGCGGCATGAAGTTCTGGAAAGAGAACCAAGCGATTCTTGAGCAGGCCGAAAAAACGTATGGTGTGCCCGCACAAATCATTACCGCCATTGTGGGTGTCGAAACCTATTACGGCCGAATTACCGGCAAATACTCCGTTCTCGACTCGCTCTACACGCTGGGTTTTCACTATCCGCCACGCGCTAAGTTCTTCCGCAGCGAGCTTGAGGAATTTCTTCAGCTAGCCCGTGAAGAAGGCGTCTCTCCCACTGAACCTCTGGGTTCTTATGCTGGCGCCATGGGTCGACCACAATTTATTTCTTCGAGCTTCCGTGCCTATGCTGTGGACTTTGATAAAGATGGCAAACGCGACATCTGGGAAAACAATGCCGATGTGATTGGCAGTGTGGCGAACTACTTTAAACGTCATGGCTGGAAAGCAGGAGAACCTGTTGCACAGCTAGTCACTGGTGAGAAAAAAGGCTTCGATGAAGAAATCAAAGCTGGCTACAAACCTAGCTTGGACGTGAAAGCTCTGATTGATAAAGGCATTATCTTAGGCAGCTCCCTAGATAAAGACGCCAAGGTTGCTCTTCTCGAAATGGAATCTGATGACGGGAATGAGTATTGGGTTGCTTCACCAAACTTTTACGCAATCACGCGATATAACCATAGCCCACTCTATGCGATGGCTGTTTTCCAGCTAAGCGAAGCCATTCGCCAACGTATGGGGCGTTGAGATGTGGCATTGGCTGAGAGCTAGTGCGCTACTCGCGTTAGTTTCTCCACTCGGAGGTTGTAGCTTTGGCTTGCCATCCATGCCCTCTATCTTTGATGAGAGCGACAGTGCGCCGAGCGGCCTGCCAGACATGAGTCATGTGCCCGATGCCGTGCCTAAAGTTGAGCGCATTTATCCATATAGCCTTCGCCCGTATAACGTTTTAGGTAAGCACTACACACCACTACGTACAGCGAAGGGCTATGTCGAAGAAGGCGTGGCGTCATGGTATGGCAATAAATTCCATGGCAATAAAACCTCCATCGGCGAGCGTTACGACATGTACGCTATGACAGCCGCACACAAAACCCTGCCGCTTCCGACTTATTTGCGCGTCACCAACTTAGAAAATGACCGAACAGTGGTTGTGCGTGCCAATGACCGTGGCCCTTTCCATGGCAACCGGATCATTGACCTGTCCTACTCAGCTGCCAGTCGACTGGGGATGCTTGGGAAAGGCACTGCGCTTGTCGAAGTACGTGCTATAGATCCGCGCAATCCTGAAGCAAGCCAAAAAGCTGCGAGCAAGCATGCAAAAGTCAGCAAATCGACCCGTTTATACCTACAGGTCGGTGCTTTTGGCGACCTTGAGAATGCTCAGCGACTACAAGCACGTCTTAAAACCCACTTGAATCGCCCCGTTCGACTTGAGTCTGCTGAGACAACCAATGGCATGATCCATCGCGTGCAAGTAGGCCCACTTGTTTCGGTTGAGATTGCCGACCAGGTTACCACCGAGCTTGAACCTTTGAATATTTACCACATCCAATTACTGCTTCAGTAGCGCATCTCATTGCAGAAGCACGTAAACTAACAACCACTAAAAACAAACGAAAACAGGCCTTTTCATGCAACTGTTCCGCACGCTTTTACTCGCTCTCTTCTTTATTTCTAACGCACAGGCTGTTGTGCCAGAAGCTCCAGAGATTAACGCCTCTGGTTATTTATTAATGGAAATGCACAGCGGCAAAGTCTTGGTTGAAAAAAATGCTGATCAACGCTTAGAGCCCGCTAGCCTAACTAAGATTATGACAGCGCATGTCGTGTTTGAAGAGATTGCAAAAGGCAAACTCAAACTAAGCGACATGGTGCACATCAGCGAGAAAGCTTGGAAGACCGAAGGCTCACGCATGTTTGTCAAAGTGAACTCGGATGTTTCGGTTGAAGACCTACTTCGCGGTTTGATTATTCAATCAGGTAATGACTCAGCAGTTGCACTTGCAGAACATATTGCCGGCAGTGAAGATGCGTTTGCAGGATTGATGAATGCACACGCAGCACAGCTGGGCATGACGAGCACTAACTTTGTAAATTCAACTGGCTTACCACATCCAGACCACTACACCACACCTAGTGACATCGTTAAGGTCACAGCAGCAACCATCCGTGACTACCCTGACTTTTATCCGATGTATGCGGAAAAGCAGTTTACCTATAACGAAATCAAGCAGTACAACCGCAATAATTTGTTATGGCGCAATAATGCCGTTGATGGCGTAAAGACAGGTCACACTGAAGCCGCGGGATTCTGTTTAGTTTCATCAGCTAAGTACGATCAGATGCGTTTAATCGCAGTGGTCATGGGCACTGAGAGTGCTAAAGCACGCATCAAAGAAAGCCAGGCCTTGTTGGCGTTTGGCTCACGCTTCTACGAAACACATCGTTTATATGAAGCTGGTCAAAAACTCACCGAAAACCGCGTCTGGTTTGGTGATCAAAAAATCTTAGCACTGGGTATTGGTGAAGATGTTTATGTAACGATTCCACGTCGCGATTACGACAACCTCAAGCCAACACTTGAAGTAAAGGCCAAGCTTGAAGCGCCCATCAATAAAGGCGACTCATTGGGCAACGTCACTGTGATGCTAGGCAATGATGTTGTCACCACTCGACCCTTAGTTGCTTTGGCGCAAGTTGAGAAAGGTAGCTTATGGCGTCGATTCCTTGACTTCATCTATCAGTTACTTGGCATGGAATAAACTAGCGCTGATGACAGACGAGCAAGAACCAGAAGGCTTTGTTTTTCCCTGCGACTACCAAGTCAAAGCCATGGGCTTAGATGATGGTCTATTCAAAGATGTCGTGGTTGAAATTTTAAGCAAGCATTGTCACAAGATTGATCACGACCGCATCGAATGTGTTGCTAGCAAAAACGGGAAATACATTTCAGTTCGCGTGACGATCGAAGCGCAAAGCAAAGAACATCTTGATTGCATCTATGACGAGCTCACCGCTCACGAAAAGGTCTTAATGCGTCTGTGAGTGACGTGCACACACTGCTCGTTAAACATCTAGGGCGAGTTGAGTACGAGCCGACTTGGCGCGCCATGCAGCAGTTCACCGAGTCGCGCGAGCAAGGATCCACATCTGAAGCTTGGATCGTCGAGCACCCCCCTGTTTTTACCCAAGGCCAAGCCGGCAAGCCCGAACACCTTTTAGCGGTTAATGAGATTCCGTTGGTGCAAAGTGATCGCGGCGGACAAGTCACTTATCACGGTCCTGGTCAGGTGGTTATCTACTTGCTCCTCAACCTACGTGATACCGGCATGGGTATTCGTGGCCTAGTCACCGCAATTGAAGACAGTATTATCGCGATGCTTGCCGAGCACAACATCGATGCTGCTTCACGTCGAGACGCGCCAGGTGTTTATGTGGATGAGGCTAAGATTGCTGCACTTGGTTTGCGCGTAAAACGTGGTTTCACCTATCACGGGCTCTCTTTTAACCTCGACATGGACCTATCACCTTTTCAGCAGATAAACCCCTGTGGCTACCAAGGCCTGGCCGTGACACAAGGTTCTGAATTAGGCTTATCCCTGTCATTTGAGCAAGTGGCTAACGCTATTCTTGAGGAACTATGTTCTCGTATCCATCATCAAGCGAAAAACGTGGAATAAACATTAAAACTCTTTTGTTTTCTCCTGCGTAGAAACCGCTAAACTGCCGCCATGTCAGAAAAAGAGCTCAACGCGCCCTCACGCGCCACACCCGAAACCCATCAGCGCGGCCACGACAAAGTCAGCCGTATTCCTGTGAAAGTCGAAAAGACTGGTGAGCTCTTACGTAAACCCAGCTGGATACGCGCCAAGCTACCGTCAGGTCCTGAAGTCTCGCGCATCAAACGCATTCTGCGTGATCGCAACTTAAGCTCAGTCTGCGAAGAAGGTCAGTGCCCAAACCTAGGCGAATGCTTCAGTCACGGTACCGCCACCTTCATGATCATGGGGGATATCTGCACGCGTCGCTGTCCATTCTGCGATGTGGCACACGGAAAACCGCAACCACTCGATGAACAAGAGCCTAAGCAACTCGCGGAAGCCATTGCTGACATGTCTTTGAAGTATGTCGTGGTGACCTCGGTTGATCGTGATGATCTACGCGATGGTGGTGCTGCACATTTTGCCTCGTGTATTTCAGAGACACGCCGCTTATCACCACAAACGACCATCGAGGTCTTAGTGCCTGATTTTCGCGGTCGCATGGATGTCGCACTAGAAGAGATGGCGGTAGCCCCGCCTGATGTTTTTAACCACAACCTAGAGACGGTGCCTCGCTTATACAAGCAAGCCCGTCCTGGCGCCGATTACCAGTGGTCATTAGACCTGCTAAAGCAGTTCAAAGCACAGCATCCTGAAGTGCCGACCAAATCCGGCATCATGCTTGGCCTGGGTGAAGAGATGGATGAAGTCAAAGCGGTCATGCAAGATCTTCGTAACCATGGCTGCGACATGCTGACGCTTGGCCAATACCTTCAGCCAAGCCGAGATCACCTGCCGGTAAAGCGTTACTACACCCCAGAAGAATTTGATGAACTTCGTGTGCTAGGCGAAGCGATGGGTTTCTCAAATGTGGCGAGTGGCCCGATGGTCCGCTCGTCTTATCACGCCGACCTTCAAGCTAACCCGCTACTCGGCAGCTAAGCCATGGATCTTGTTGAGCTTCTCAAGGTAATCAAGCCTTTGCTCAAACTCATGCTCGAATTACCTGTCCCTTTTTTACTCTTGGGACTGTTTGGCGTCTTTTTTTACAAACACTGGATTGGCAAATTATCAATTATCAGCAGCCTTGCTTTGTTATATGCCTCATCGATACCAGCCACTGTCCAATGGCTAGGTGAAAAGCTGGAAACAATTACTCCACTGACCAACGAACAGCTTAGCGACTTCAAACCACAAGCCATCTTATTGCTCACAGGTGGCAACACCGGCAGCAATCCTGAGCTCAACGGGGCTGCACGTGTAAATGCAGCCACCATGCAACGTGCCAGCTACGCCGCACGACTCCATCGCGAGACCGGCTTGCCTATCATTGTGACCGGTGGCGTTGTGTACAAAGGCCAAACCCATGAAGCTCGAAGTGCCGCCCGATGGTTACTTGACGTGGTTGGTATTCAACCGATTGCGATTGAGGATCGCGCAACGAACACTCTGGAAAATCTTCAGTTCAGCAAACCAATCATCGAGCGCCTTGGCTATCAACGCGTTGTGATTGTGACCCATGCTTATCATATGCCACGTGCTCTTCAGTCCGCAGAAAGCGCTGGCGTGAATGCTATTGGGGCTCCTTTCGGTTATCTCGCACGATACCCCTTCCCAAATGATCACCTACCCACTTGGAAAGCCTTTGTGCCTGAGAGTGTGCACATCAGCTCGACCGATGCGCTGCTGCATGAGTGGATTGGACAATGGTGGTATCAACTAAGCCAATAACCAGACAAATTTGTCGGTCATCACATTGTGTAAACATCATTAGGATTGATCTTGCACAAATACCGTCCGAATTTGCGGTATTAGTCCAAACTATTTCAGTATCCTTCATCAAAATAATTCAGGAACACTTCAGTGATCAGACAAGACACTATCGCTCACTTCAAAACCCAGCTCGAAAATCATCCGATTTACGATGCGGTTTCAAGTCTCGAGGATTTACAAATCTTCATGCAGCACCATGTCTACTCGGTATGGGACTTCATGTCGCTGATCAAATATCTGCAATCGCGTGTTGCGCCAACAATTTATCCTTGGATGCCACAAGGCGATCCCGACGTACGCCGTTTCATTAACGAGCTAGTGCTTGAAGAAGAAAGTGATGAGCGTCCTGACGGCAAAGGCTTCACCAGTCACTTTGAGCTATACCAACACGCCATGAAGGAAATTGGTGCGGACACATCGGTTATCGAGAGTTTTATAGCCGCGCTTCCAAGCCAGGACATTCAGTCTGCTCTTGCATTACCGGGAATTCCAACCCCCTCTGCCAAATTCACAGGATTGACCTTTAGCTTCATCGAGGCAGACAAGCCACATAAGGTAGCAGCTGCTTTAGCACTGGGACGTGAACACATCATTCCGTGCATGTTCCGATCGATACTTTCCAAGACAGGTGTTACTGAAGCTCAAGCACCAATATTTCATTGGTATCTTAATCGCCACATCCATTTGGATGAAGATTTCCACGCGCCACTCTCATTGCGCTTACTAAACGGCTTATGCCAATCTGAAAGCGATAAAGAGGAAGCAATTGAAGCAGCTGATCAGGCCGTTAATGCTCGACTAGCTTTTTGGGATGGTGTGCTCGAGGCTATCGAGCGCTCGCGTTGATCTCTGCAAGTCGCTCTGGCGTACCTACATCCGTCCAGATACCTTGATGATGTTGTCCACTGACCGTGTTCTGTGACATAGCGTTTCGCAGCAAAGGCGCCAAAGGAAAACGCTCTTCCGACTGACCGGTAAATAAGTGTGGTTGATAAAGCCCGACGCCACTGAAGGTCAACTTATCCAAACCATCAACTGCGACTCGACCCTTGTTTAACGCAAAGTCACCATTTGGGTTATGGGTAGGGTTATTCACCAACACGAGATGCGCGGCATCCCCTTCATCTAGCGCTAGCGCTTCGTAGTCGATATCCGTCCACACATCACCATTCACCACCAAGAAAGGCTGCTCACCTAATAAAGGCAAAGCGCGAGCAATCCCGCCACCCGTTTCTAAGGCCGTCTCTTCGGGTGAGTACGCAATGCTTACGCCAAACGCCGAACCATCGCCAAGTGTGTGCTCAATCTGCTCGCCGAGATACGCATGATTAATCACCAACTGAGAAAAGCCTGCCTGTTTTAATCGCTCTATGTGCCAAACAATCAGTGGCTTATCGTGAACCGTCAGCAGGGATTTGGGAGTGTGATCAGTTAAAGGCCGCATGCGCTCACCACGCCCTGCGGCCAAGATCATCGCGACAGTCGGTTTGATCAACATCGCGATAGGTGCAAATTACTTCGACTTCATCGCGTCGAAGAATTCACCATTCGTTTTCGTTGCTTTGAGCTTATCGTACAAGAACTCCATTGCAGCCAACTCATCCATTGGATGCAGAATCTTGCGTAGAATCCAGCTCTTCTGCAGATCTTTCTCACCGATCAAGAGTTCTTCACGACGCGTGCCAGAACGATTGATATGGATCGCAGGGAAGATACGTTTTTCAGCGATACGACGATCCAAATGCACTTCCATGTTACCCGTGCCTTTAAATTCTTCGTAGATAACATCATCCATACGAGAACCGGTTTCAACCAACGCTGTGGCGATAATGGTTAATGAACCGCCCTCTTCAACATTACGCGCCGCACCAAAGAATCGCTTTGGCTTTTGTAGTGCATTTGCATCGACACCACCGGTCAACACCTTGCCTGATGATGGAATAACCGTGTTATACGCACGTGCCAAACGGGTAATTGAGTCGAGCAGAATCACCACATCACGCTTGTGCTCAACGAGACGCTTCGCTTTCTCAATAACCATCTCAGCAACCTGAACGTGGCGCGCCGCTGGCTCATCAAAGGTCGATGAAATAACTTCGCCGCGAACAGAACGCGCCATCTCGGTAACTTCCTCAGGACGCTCGTCAATCAACAATACGATCAAGTAACACTCTGGATGATTCATTGCGATGCTTTGCGCAATATTTTGAATCAACATGGTCTTACCCGCTTTTGGTGGAGCAACGATCAAGCCACGCTGACCTTTACCAATCGGCGAAACCAATTCGATCGTACGTGCAGTAATGTCTTCACTACTACCGTTACCCATCTCAAGATTAAACTTTTTATTGGCGAACAACGGCGTGAAGTTTTCAAACAACACCTTGTTCTTGGCATTTTCTGGTGTGTCGTAGTTGATCTCGTCAACTTTCAACAAAGCAAAGTAGCGCTCGTTATCTTTTGGCGGACGAATCTTACCGACGATCGTGTCACCGGTACGTAACCCAAAGCGGCGGATCTGGCTTGGAGATACATAGATATCATCCGGTCCTGCTAGATAAGACTGCTCACCTGAACGCAAGAAGCCAAAACCATCCTGCAAAATCTCGAGAACGCCATCGCCACCGATGTCTTCGCCTTTTTTAGCGTGTGACTTCAAGATGGCAAAGATAAGGTCTTGCTTGCGCGAGCGACCCATATCCTCAATACCCATAGACTCAGCGAGCGCTTGCAGTTCTGGAACGGGCATTCTTTTCAATTCAGTAAGATTCATAGTTGGCCTTTGTAAGAAATTTATGAGGCGTGTCTGTTAGATAAACAGATCAGGTGCGGGATAAAAAAGTTTGAAAATGAATTCAGCCCCTCAAAAGGGGCTGATGAAATGTTAGAGATTGCTATCAATGAATGCGGTCAATTGTGACTTAGATACTGCACCAACTTTAGTTGCTTCGACGTCACCGCCCTTGAATAACATTAAGGTTGGGATGCCACGAATACCATAGTTTGGTGGAGTCTTTGGGCTCTCATCAATGTTTAGCTTCGCGATCTTTACTTTGCCGTCATATTCGTCAGCAATCTCATCGAGGATCGGAGCGATCATTTTGCATGGACCACACCAGTCTGCCCAGTAATCAACTAAGACAGGTAAAGACGACTGCAAGACTTCCGCATCAAAAGTGTCATCGGTCACATGAACGATTTTGTCACTCACTAGAGTTTCTCCAATTTTTCTTAAAAGGGGATGTCGAGGCGGCAAATTCGCTCGCATGGATTGGTTGGAATACCAATTTCGACAACTGATGATGTCATTTGAGCTCATAAGTCATTTATTTTCAAGCCCCTGAGCGCTGCAAAGCACTGATTTCCGGTATGCTTCGGCCCCATGAGTAAAAAACACCTAACAGAAACCCGTTTCGACAGCTTTTCCCTACCTGAAAATGTGCTCCAAGGCCTGAAAGACGCCGGCTTTGAATACTGCACTCCGATTCAAGAAGCGACCCTACCGCACATCCTGAATGGCGAAGATATCGCTGGCCAAGCACAAACAGGTACCGGCAAAACTCTTGCCTTTTTAGTCGCTACCTTACAACTACTCGCTGAGCGCCCAGCGGCCGAGAATCGCAAGATTAATCAGCCTCGCGTGATGATCCTTGCCCCCACTCGCGAACTGGCTATCCAGATCGGTAAGGATGCCGAAGTGGTCACTAAACACACCGAGCACAAAGTGGCGGTGGTCTATGGTGGTACCGGCTATGAGAAACAGCGTAATCAAATTGAACAAGATGGCGTGGATATCCTGATTGGCACCCCAGGTCGTTTGATCGATTACTTCAAGCAGCACGTCTACGATCTTCGCGCACTGCAAGTTTTGGTCATGGATGAAGCGGATCGCATGTTCGATCTGGGCTTTATCAAAGATATTCGTTATTTATTACGTCGCTGCCCTCAACCCGCAGATCGTACTAGCATGCTGTTCTCAGCAACCTTGTCATATCGCGTACTTGAGCTCGCTTACGAGCACATGAACAACCCAACCAAGGTGACCATCGAATCTGAGCAAGTCACCGCTAAAGCAATTCGCGAAGTCGGCTACATGGTCGCCAATGATGAGAAGGTTAACCTTCTGATTGGCCTGATGCGCAAAGTTGGTGAAGCTCGCAGTATTGTGTTCGTTAACACTAAGCGCCAAGCCGAAAACGTTTGGGGCTTTCTTGAAGGTAATGGTTTTAAATCAGCCATCCTTTCAGGCGATGTGCCACAGAAGAAACGTGAGCGCTTGCTCAAAGAATTTGCAGCCAATGAATTATCTGTTTTAGTTGCCACTGACGTTGCTGCACGCGGACTTCACATTAATGGCGTCAGTCATGTGTACAACTACGATCTACCGGACGATCGTGAAGACTATGTTCACCGTATTGGTCGTACCGCTCGCGCTGGTGCAGAAGGTGATGCAATTTCATTTGTTTGCGAGACCTATGCGTTCTCACTTCCAGATATTGAAGATTACATCGGTCATAAGATCCCAATGGAGCCTGTAACGGGCGAGCTGATCGCTGAGATTGACCCAGGTAGCAAGGTTAAGATGGAGCGTAAACCTCGCCCACCTCGCAATAACAATCGCTCGGGCGGAAAAGGTGGTAACGGCCAAAAACGTCGTCATCACAATAAACCGCGAAGCGATAAGCCTGCGGCTTAAGCTTAGCCATCACGCATAAAAAAGCCCGGCAGTGCCGGGCTTTTTAGTTCTTAAGAGCTTATTCAGCGTGATATGACACCAAACGCTCAACTTCATTCTTAGAGCCCAAGATCACTGGTACGCGCTGGTGTAATGACTTTGGCTTAAGATCCATGATGCGCTCATAACCAGTGCTTGATGCACCACCGGCCTGCTCCACAATCATCGACATTGGGTTTGCTTCATACAACAAACGCAACTTACCTTCAGTACCGTTATCTTTCATTTTCTGATCGATTGGGTACATGAAGATACCGCCACGAGTAAGAATACGATGAACTTCTGCCACCATTGAAGCAATCCAACGCATGTTGAAGTCTTCACCACGTGCGCCTGTCTTACCAGCCAAACATTCCTCAACATAACGCTGAACAGGCTTTTCCCAATGACGCATGTTCGACATATTCACTGCAAACTCACGTGTATCTTCCGGGATCTGCATGTTTGGATGGGTCAGGATGAACTCACCAATGTTCATGTCCAAAGTAAAGCCATTAACACCATGACCGGTGGTCAAAACCAACATGGTTGATGGACCATATAAGGCATAACCTGCTGCAACCTGCTTGGTACCTGGCTGCAAGAATGCACCTTCTTTATCACATGTGCCTTCTTCACCATCACAACGCAAGATTGAGAAGATCGTACCGACCGACACGTTAACATCAGTGTTTGAAGAACCATCTAGCGGGTCGAAGGTAAGCAAGTATTTACCACGTGGGTACTGCTTCGGAATCATGTAGATATCATCCATCTCTTCTGATGCCATTGCCGCCAAATTACCTGACCACTCGTTTGCTTCAATGAACACTTCATTAGTCAGGATATCGAGTTTCTTCTGTGTCTCACCTTGAACATTCTCGCTTCCGGCAGAACCGAGTACGCCAATCAGCTCACCTTTGTTAACTAGGTTTGAGATCACCTTACAGGCGGTCACAACGTCACTGACAAGCTCTGAGAACTCACCGGTCGCACCTTTAATTTGGCGCTGCTCTTCAATAAGGAAATGGGTAATAGTTTGACCCGGCTTCATATTCATGGGGAGGACTCCTTAGTCGCTGCCGAAGCGGTTGCCACTGCAACCACATAGGAAATTTATGACGCGATAGTATATAAGTATTAGCTTATTAATTAAACGCTAATAAAGGATTAATTTAAGCCTTCAGCAACCCAGGAAGCAGCTCAGAGAACCCTTCAACTGGAATAAAATCAGTTACTTGGCGTTTTTCTTGTCGCGAATCAGGGAAGGTAATTGCCACGATATTTGCAATGCCATAGCGTTCTGCTGACTTCAGTACATGCAACGAATCATCAACAAAAAGCGTTCGATTTGGATTAAACGGCTCAATTTGTTGTAGCGCTGGCCAAAATTCATCAAATTCTTTCGCATGACCAAAATCATGTGAACTAATCAAGCAATCTAAATGCTGATCGAGATGGGTTTTACGCATTTTTAGATCAAGCGATTTACGGTGTGCATTGGTCACCAAGACACGACGTTTGCCTCGCGCAGCCAATGCATCGAGGAATTCAGTCACATCCGGTAGGACATTAATCAGGTGAGCTACCTCCTCTTTCAGCTGCGGAATATCTAGCCCGAGTCGATCTGACCAGTAATCCAGACAATACCAATCGAGGGTACCCGCAACCGCCGTGGTTTGAGCCGTACAGTTAGCCTTAGCTTCTTCTATGCTTAGACCCTTAAGCTCGGCATATTTATGCGGGACAAATTCAAGCCAGAAATGGTTATCAAAGTGTAGATCTAGCAGGGTGCCATCCATATCGAGCAATACCGTATCTATCGATTCCCAATCCAACATTTGATCTACCTCACTTGCAATTAGGCCCACTCTAGCGAACACTTAGAAAGAGAAAAAGAAAAACCTAACACCCTGAAATGTTGAACAAAATCGTCTCGCTGATTTTCATTCTTGTGCTCTCACTGACCGTGAGCATGGCACTCGCTGCGGGTGATGATTTTAGTTTTGATGACCAACCCACTAGCGATCTTGTCACTTATCCTGACTGGTTTAAACAAAACTTTCTCGAGCTTGATGAAGATCTCGCCGAGGCAAATAAGAATGGGAAAGTTTTGGTGACCTACTTTGGTCAGAAGCGATGTGCTTACTGCAAGCAGCTCATGGAAACTAATTTCAAGCTTCCAGATATCGTGAAATACACGCGGAAACATTTCGACATTGTTCCTTTAGATATCTGGAGCCCTGAAGAGTTAACCACGCCTAAAGGACAGGTTATGAGTGAGCGAGATTACTCAATCAGTCTTGATACTAACTTCACGCCCTCTTTGGTTTTTTATAAACCTAACGGTGATATCGCACTACGATTACGTGGCTACTACCCTGCGTATCAATTTAGAGCAGCTCTCGAATATGTTGCTGACGAACATTATCTGGTCGAATCTTTTCCAGACTATCTCGCACGCGGAGATTCAACCTTACGCTTTGAAGCTGAAGACATGGTCGAAGAACCCTTCTTTGAAAAGCCACCCTTCCATCTGGATCGAAGCGTTATTCCTGGTTCAAGACCACTAGCCGTGTTTTTTGAACAAGGCAATTGTCATGCCTGCGACATCTTGCATACCGATCCGCTGCGTAAACAACAAATTCAGCGTCGCATGGATCAATACTTTGATTCTGTACAACTCGACATGTGGAGTGATGTGCCAGTCGTAACGCCAAGCGGCAAAGCGACAACAGCAAAAGACTGGGCTAAGGAGTTAGGGCTTTTCTACGCCCCTTCAATTTTGTTCTTTGATGAGAAAGGCAAAGAAATTTTGCGTATTGATTCGGTTGTACAGTTTGTTCGTCTACGCAATGTGCTTAACTACATCTCTAGTAAAGCGTATTTGCGTGAAAAGAACTATCTCGTCTGGAGCGCAAAAACCCGTCGTTTAATTGATGAGATGATGCCGCGCATGCCAAACCCTCTTTCTCAGCCAACGCAGCCAGTCGCACCAACAAAACCTCAGTAATGCTTGACGACGAACTGCAGGAACTCATCATCAAGCACCTGGAAGAGCACCGCTCTGCATCCATTGGTCAATTAGCCGAAGCGCTTGGTGAGTCTTTTTTCAGTATTGATCAGGCTACCGATGAGCTCCGTGATAAGAATATCGTTGATAAAATCGGCGTTATGGTGATGCTCGAAATTCTTTGATGTTCGCCCTTGTTAAAAAGCTACTCACACTAAGTCTTGTTGTTTATCTTGGCGTATGTGCCGCCTTATTCTTTGCTCAAGAGTCCCTGCTTTTTAAACCCGACTCACAGGTGGCAAATAAAAGCGCGATATTTCCTGAAGCTACTGAATACCGCATTCCAGTAAATGACACTCTGTCCCTACAAGCTTGGTTTAGACCCCCCAGGCATGCAGATGCCATTACGGTTGTCATGCTGCATGGCAATGCTGGCAATCTGAGTACTCGCAAAAGACACATCGATAATTTTCGTGATACTGAGCGTGGCTTTTTGATCTTCAGCTGGCGCGGATATGGTAACAATGCTGGTATTCCATCCGAAGCTGGCCTCTACGCCGATGCCCAAGCAGTACTGGATTGGCTCAATCACAAAGGCATTCCGGATAACCATATCGTGCTCTATGGAGAATCACTAGGTAGTGGCGTGGCACTTGAAATGGCAGCCCATCGCCAATTCAAAGGCGTGATGCTTGGCGCGCCCTATACCAGCATTACCGAGATGGCGAAGCGTGATTATCCGTGGATGCCTATTGAGCTATTACTCAAACACCCCTTTGATTCACTCTCAAAACTTCCGCAGGTGACCGAGCCATTAGCGATATTGCATAGCCGTGATGACCGCGTGATTCCTTTTGCACTTGGCAAAGAGCTCGCCGAGCACGCACAAGCACCGAAACGCCTCTATGATTTTAGTGATCGTGGCCACACCGGATTTACCAAAACCGATCTCGACACGGCTTTAACGTGGATTCTTGAACAATAAGCCTGTTTCGGACGCGCGAATCGTTCTGTGGCGCAGGCTGTCCGTTATAATTCGCTTTTAGATTTCACCCACGAGGAGTTTATTGTGGCTGCGAATATTGGACGCGCTTACTTTGGCATCTACGGTTATCACTTCGACCCGGCGCAAGTGACAGAATTCATTGGTTTAGAACCAACAGCCACCAATGACGGAGGCACTCGTGGCAGTCTTGATAAGCCCGCATTGAGCTCTTGGGAGTTCTCAACCAAAACGATCAACTCGGATGAGCAAGTGGTTGATATGTTTAAGCTGATTGATGATGACCTATTAAAAAAGATTGAACCTTCGAAAGAGAAGATCATTGAGATTTGTAAAAATCTTAATCTCTCACCCCGTGTTGGCGTTGTGCTCACATTGTCAGTTGATAAGGATGAGGACGCACCAGAGGTCGGTTTTGGTTCGCGTATTGTGAAGTTTTGCTCTGAGATCGGCGCTTTTATAAACGTTGAATACGAGCTTTCGGAGCGGATATAAAAAAGGCGCGTTTAACGCGCCTTTTCTTTTTTTTAAGCAGCCAACTCTTCAGCGAGCTTTCTGGCTTTTTCTTCTTGTGCCTGACAATGCTTTTTAGACAAAGGCTGCAATGCGTGCGGGAAGCATTCGAGAATTAACTCATGTTCATCTGCGACTTCTTCAGCTAAGCCAGCATTCTTTGTCATCTCAGCCAAGACGAGCTGAGCTGTCGCTTTATTAATTCGAATCATCACTGCCAAATGGAATGGCAACTGCTGCTCCATACACACTGCCAGTCCTTTTTCATAAGCGCGCAACGCTTCTTCAACGCGGTCTGGATTATTCTCAGATTCAGCCAAATGCTGCAATACAGCCGCACGATTATTGTGCGTGGCGGTTAGCTCCAACGCATAGTCATCGGCATTTAAGACAGACAAAGCATTCTTATGTGCAACAACTGCCTTTTGGAAGGTGCGATTACCCTTGAGTGCCAAACCATGTTGATGGTAAGTCACGCCAAGCTGATGCATGGTGAGCATCCACTCTTCAAGGTTGTCTTGTTTATTCCAAACCAATAGCGCATTAATATACGCATCAACTGCTTCATTGAGCACCTTACCCAAGCTCTCTTGGCGACCCAACGCCTGCTTGGCAGTACCAATGTTATATTGGGTTAACGCCCATTCAGCCGGTGTTTCTTCTTGACTATAGACCGTTAACGCCTGATCAAAACACGCTAGCGCTTTTTCGTAGTGCTCAACACTAAACATCTTTTGACCTAAAGCAGCACACACATTACCTAAACGGTTTTGCTTATCCGCCCAAGATAAAGCGTCATCCGCTTTAAGCTCATCAGTGATTGTTGCTTCAATTGCCTCACTTAATGGTTCAAGAATATTCGCATTGAAGGTCTTTTGTTCATAATTGCCACGTGCGTGGAAAAAGATGTCCGCAATAGTGACACTGCCATCACGTGCAACAGAACCTGCCATGCTCTCGGGCAGCAAGCCAATCGCCCCAGCAACTGACTTCTCAAGTGCTCGGTTAATCGGATAAATAATGTACGCGTTGGAATAGCTCATTCCGCGCGCTCAAGGATTTGATCTAGGGTTGGGTTAGCATCAACTGCGCCACCCAAATCAATCTCTTCATCAGTGGCTTCGCGGATGCTCAACACCTCAAGTACGAAACGCACTTCACGACCACACAAGGGGTTATTGCCATCAACGGTCAAGGTCTTGTCATCGAAACGGGTCACAATGAAACTCTTCATCTCACCCTTTTCGTTTTCCATGGTGATAGTGGTGCCGATCTCGCGATACTCTTCTGGCACATTCTCGATGTGATCAGTAAACACCAACGATTCATCACGCTCGCCATATACAGCCGTCATATCGATATCGACCTCGATCGTATCGCCGGCTTTTTTACCGTATAGCTCTTTGGTCACAGCCTCTGCCATCACGTCATTGACGCCATGTACATAGCCCAGTGGGTAGTCTACGGTGACCAAGGTATCGCCAGTCTTTACGTCGACCACGCGATAATTCAATTCAACAAACTTACCGTCTTCAATCGTATCTGACATCAGTCTTTTCCTTAGAACAAGGTCGCACCAAAAATGCGGATCTTATCTTTTTCGTAGCCCAGCACCAGACGGCCTAACCACTCACCCTTGTTCTCTTTGTGAATCACCTTGTACATCACGGTCACGTAATCACCGCGGCGGATCATGCCTAGGTACTCGGTATCTTCTGAAAGGTTCTTCGCCAAATCGCTACGTGCGAACTGCTTGCCCATCTCAACTTCGTTTGCGCCTTTAATAAAGGTGCTAGAAAAATGACGGGTGAATGCACCGTAATTCTGCTCATTCGAATATTTGACCAAATCCGCCCACATTGGGTTTGCGGCTGCCAAAATTTCTTCATCTGATAATTCAAGAATGTTCATCGGTAATTCTCTCTCTCACAGTACTGCGAAGGTTTGTTTTAGGGATAAAAAAAGGACCAACACAGAACATGTTAGTCCTTTATTTAAGCAATATATGGCCGGACCTGAATAATTCAAGCCCGGCGCAATATATTAATGCTCTTCAGCTGGCTTCTTCTCTACGTCACCAACCAAGTGGTACAGAGGAGCTTTCTCCATAGTGTACTCACCGGTCTTAGGATCACGACGAGAAACAGTCAGAACGTGCCAGTTTTGGTCGTCCAACTTCATCGCGTCACCACGGTAGTAGTAACCAGGCCAACGAGTTTCCTTACGGAACAAGGTGTGATGGAACACAGACTCAGAAGTCAAGAAGCGGTGCTTCAATTCCCATGCACGAAGCAATTCGTGAACGTCAGAAGCTGCTACTTTCTCCAAGTCTTCACCCAAGATCGCCATCTTCTTCAGACCAATCTTCAACAACTTGTCGTTAGTCATGTAGTTAACACCAAAGCCACCACAGTACTCGTCCATCAACTTCTGTAGACGGTCAAGACCTTGACGTGGGTTGATGTAGTTAGGGTTAACAGTACCCGCTACGATCTCGTTACGACCAACAGTGTAAGTTTCCATTGGCTTGTAGATCTCTTCCTTACGGCGTTGGATCTGTGCGTCAGATACCTTAATACCTTCTGCTTTGCCATCGTCGATGTACTTACAAGCTGCTTTAGCTGCTAAACGACCTTCGGTGAATGAACCAGATGAGAATGCGTGTGGAGTACCACCAACAGCGTCACCTGCACCAAATAGACCTTCAACAGTCGTCATACGGTTGTAGCCCCAGAAGTACTCATCAGGAGATACGTCCTCAGGACCTGAACACCACGCGCCACAACCAGTAGCGTGTGAACCCATTACGTATGGCTCAGAAGTAGTCAACTCAGGGTTTTCGTACTTAGGGTCTACGTCGGTAGCTGCCCAAAGTACGGCCTGACCTACGGTCATGCCCAAGAAGTTGTGCCAACCAATCTCTTCCAAGTGTGGGTCTTGGAACGCTTCCATGGTAACCATGTGAATCGGACCGCGACCTGCGTTCACCTCATTGATGATTGCGTGGTTACGCAAACAGGTTGGGATTGGACGGTGTGTACGGTGTGACACTTCTGGGTCCAAGTATTCTTTACCAACCATCTCTTGAAGTGCTGGGAACCACTTTGACTCGTACTCTTCGCCGTAAGCGTTTTGAGTGTAAGTCTTGAGGTGCAAGAAGTATGCGCCAACTGGGCCGTAACCGTCTTTGAAACGTGCCAATACGATACGGTTTTCCATCTGGGTCATCTTCGCGCCAGCTTCGATCATCAAACCGTAAGCTGAACCTGAAGACCAAGGTGCGTACCAAACACGACCTGCGCCTTCACCCACTGAACGTGGCTTAAAGATGTTAGAAGCACCACCAGCACCACAGATAACAGTCTTAGACTTGAATACGTGGTAGTTACCGGTACGTACATTGAAGCCAACAGCACCCGCTACGCGGTTCTCTTTCGCTTCGTCCATCAACAAGTGCGTTACACAAATACGATTGAAGATTTTGTCTGCAGACTTACGTGCAGCTTCAGCAACGATCGGCTTGTACGACTCACCGTGAATCATGATCTGCCAACGGCCTTCACGCATGTATGGGTGCTTACCGCCAACCTTATCTTTCTTCTCGTTAATCATGATTGGCAGACCCCATTCTTCGAATTGGTGTACTGCTGAGTCAACGTGACGTGCCATATCGAACGCCAAGTCCTCACGAACCATGCCCATCAAGTCGATACGTGCGTAACGAACGTGATCTTCTGGGTTGTTCTCGCCGAAACGAGTACCCATGTAACAGTTAATAGCATACAGACCTTGTGCTACAGCACCTGAGCGGTCGATGTTTGCTTTTTCTGCGATAACGATCTTTTTATTCTGACCCCAGTAGCGAGCTTCGAAAGCTGCACCGGTACCGCCGAGGCCAGCGCCTGCAACGAGGATATCGATATCGTCTTCAATGATAGTTTTGTAGCCCATTAGTA
>Ga0255751_10001590_pt1 | contig 21515 bp, 44 predicted proteins | sample 071ome_20_FD_179951 | JGI IMG/M metagenome (GOLD analysis project Ga0255751, IMG submission 179951) | Coastal salt marsh microbial communities from the Groves Creek Marsh, Skidaway Island, Georgia - 071412BT metaG (version 2) | ecosystem: Environmental > Aquatic > Marine > Intertidal zone >... | reverse complement strand
CTTTTTTATCTGCCATTTCTTATCTTGTGTATTTTTTGTTGCTGTTGAAACTTGATGGTGGTATGTAATTCGTACCAGATCTATTAGATCCAGACGAAATCAAGTCCTCCTTGAGTGAGAGGATGCTATTTCCTGTAGTATCTAGGACAATATAAAGATTCTCTTTTGCGACAATATCATTTGATTCTGGAATTACCGAGATTTCAATTCTATTCTCCAGAACTGTTGATGTAATCGTGATTGGATACAGGATAATCTCCCCTCTTACATAATCAACAGTTCCTGCATTTGGTATTACTGTTCTAACCGTATTGTCGCTGCTTACACTGATGATTGAGATTGATCCTGTCGTTACATTGACCTGAACTGGTCTTGCTGAGAATATATTTGTAGCACCAGTTGAACTGGTAGCAGCAGTTCCTCCAGAAGAAACTGTTGGTACATCTGTGAGATAAAGTGTACCTTCAATACCATCTACGGTAAATCCAGAAGACTTGATATTAAATCCTTCTAGTTCTGCATGGAACTGGTTTCCGTAGCAAATCTCATAGTTCGCAAGAGCATTATATGCAGGAACCATGTTCCTTCTCATTACAACCTTTGTGATGTTTGATGTGATGGCAGAGTCAACTCTATCAATTTGGGACAGGAGTTTACTGTACTTGAATCTTCCACCAAAAGAGTTAATGTCTGCAGAGTCTGAATATGACTCAATTGCAGCGGAAATTCTGGAGTGTAGATCCTGGGAATTGGTGACTTGACCTGGATCGTATGATACAGTTGAGTCATACTCAACGTAAAGATACTTAAGATCAACAAACTCTTGCTTGATTCCAGCAATCGTGTACTTCTTCAGGTCATTCTTGATTGAATCTTTTGCAACATCAGACAAGAACTCACCATTTTTTGGCTTGACTGTAATAAAGACTTTGCCGTATTGTGGTGGATCTAACTCCTCTCCACCATATGCACTGACGGAATCAATATTGGGGTATAAAAATGGAATCAGACTGGTATAATCGTTCGCTGTAACCGCTCTGTACTGCGACGCATAGACCCTAGGAGCGAGGTATTTAACGTTGTCAATACTTTCTATGTCATCGCCATTTTCAGACGCCTGTGTGGTCGTTAAAACGGACACTCCAGATGTGATCTGTACTTCGTTTCCACCTCTCAAATAGACTAAGTTACCAGAGAAGTTGAAATTTGCAGCACCATCTGCTGCATCACCATTTGTAACAATATAACTTACATTAATAGTTGAACCATTTTCAGGTTTCTTGCCTAAGATGTTATCTCCGAAGAGAATCTGGTATTTTTCATCATCAATCTCCTGAACCAGGAATAATCTTGAGTTTGCATCAACATCAAAGATGTTTTTGTATACAGTATAGGTCTCAACTGCGGTAGATGTTACAGAAACACGAATCGTAGACGTATCAACATCAGAATTTGGAAGAATATACTTTGCATCTGGTTGAGAATAGTCAACTGTAAAGGACTTTCTCAGTAAATTGCCTTCGTAAATCTCAATATCGCTAAAAGAGGCGATTCCATCAGCATCTGGAGTGACTGTAATGTCCTCTGGGATGGAAAAAATGTAGTTTCCATTGACTACAGAACCTAAAGCGACAACTCCTGCCTTTAATTTGACTGCTCTGGCGGGAGTTCCGCTCACATCAACGGAAAAACTGATTCTTGCGACAGATGCTTTCTTTGATCTTGGCACATAACCAATGTTTCTCGCCAAAGAAACAACATTTTCACGTAAAGTAGCACTGTCAATGAAGGATTCATTCACCGCCATGTTGGTATTATAGGCGGTGATATAAGAATTATACGCTAAAGTATCAATCAGGACCGAAAAGTTTGATCCCTCAAAGTCAAAATCAGTAAAATTGCTATTGGCCCTCAGATAAGACTTAATCTGAGTCCTTAGATCATTGAAATCTAGATTTGTGAACTGATTGAATGACATTATACCCTAGTCGGTTGTAAGATAAACTCTATATTCTGCGTTGGAAAAGGCAATCCAGTGATATCATACTCAATTCTTATGTACAAATCGTTAGAATCTGGTTGAGAATCAATGTAAACGTTGGTCAATTTGATTCTTGGTTCAAAATTCTTGAGTAAGGTCTTGATTTCCTCTTCTAAAAATGAAGAAATGTCTGAATTATTCAACTCAAACATTGAATCTTCAATGGATGTGCCAAGCAAATCATTAAAAAATCTCTCATTGAGACGAGTTCTCGCCAAATTAATGACAGATTTCTTAATTGCATCCTCATTTCTGAGAATAGTGATGTCATTTGTGACAGGATGTCTCGTAAAAGACAAACTAATGTCTCTAAAAGCACGAGAAATTGATACAGCCATCCAAGTTGTTACACTGAATATACTATCTATAATGGTTTTCTACCATTTCTTCCCGTATGAAGGTTCAGTTCCATAACTCCAATCATCATAATCTTCATCATTTCTGATTTTTTCATGCAATTCAGACTGTTTTTTCAGATCATGAAGTGGCGCATGGTCATTCATAACCTCTGTCAGCACTCTTTTCTGAGTATTTTGCATTGAACCGTAGTCTGTAATGAGTTTTGTGGTTCCCCACATCTCTCTCATGTAGTTTGTATCACGATCTACTGGTGAATTTGACATGTTTTTTCCTAATTCGGTAATGAACTAGAACTTTTTAAGGGGTTCCTATCCCTTAACAATCTTATTATACATCTCTTTTGACCAATAATGATAATAATCTGATTTTTTTAATTGTTCTCTCGCCCACATCAACTTATCTTTTCTCTGTACTAGTATTAAATTGCTCTCACCATAATTGCTTTGGATGCCATTAATGTAACTTGGATCATCCTTATGATCATCAAGGAACACATAGTCTACCCAAATACTATTTAATCTTTCACAAAGGTCCTCAAGATCCTGAAGAGTTAATAGATCACTTACAATAAAAATGGCGACATCAACACCAGGAACAGGTGCGATGTCACCAACTTCAACTTCTTGAATATGAACGTTTGCAGTGGCGGCAAATGGACAAATGGAATGATTACCAAGTTGTTCTTGTGAAATACTTAACTTAGTAATCCATTTCCGAATGTTACTTACCTTGTCCACGATACTTCTTACGGGCGGCATTACGGGATGATGCAGCATACTTGGTGCCGCCGCCACATCCCTGACGGGTCTTCTTCGGAGGACCAGGATTATAACCAGTCTTCACCAATCCAACTTTTGCTTTAGCCATAATAATACTCCAATACTGTTTTGTTTACGGTTTTTTTGACGGGTTTTAGAAAGCGGTTTTTTCCAATGCTCCTCAGAAGATCTCAAAAGGAGCATCAGAACATAACCAGACATCAGATAATACGAGTCTTCTCATGACCCACACGAATCTGAGGGTCGCACCAGATCTCATATCCTTTGTCAATCGCATCTAAGCAGAACGAGACATCCTCGCCACACATATCCTGAACTTCTCCAGATTCAAACTGTTGCATCTTCGGAGCAAACCAGGGATACTCAAGACTCTCAAAGACTCCGTTCTTAATCAGAACCCATCCGAATCCAGTGTAGTCCACAGTGAAGGGCTTGCGACGCTTGCTCATCGTCTCTAGAGTTTCATGATTCATCACGCCACCATTCTGACGGAAATCACCTTCCTCTAACCAGTGGGCAACAGATGTCGTTCTTCCATCCTCAGTGCAGTACCAACCAGCGGCAATGTCCTTATCCATTGCAACCAGACGATAAAACTTCTCAGTGTCAAACACAATATCACTATCAATCCACAACTGATAGTCATACTGAAGTTTACCATCCCATGGTTTCTGATTAGGTCCGCGAAGAACATTTGCACCAAGACACTTGCAACGTGCAAAGTTCACCATGGAACTATAGTCTTGTGAGATCTGAATACTTGCACCGTTCTGTACAAGATCAAAACACAACTGTACGAATGCTTTTAAAAACGTGTAAGAACATCCACGTCCAGGTAGACAGAATACTAATGCCTTACCACGCATCATCTCTTTCGCTGCTTCCAAATCAAACTCTTCTCCAGAGTCTTGGTTCTTTGGTGCAGTCGCTTTGATTGTAAATCCTTTAGCCATAAAAATGAATGAGTTACGAAACTATTATACCACCACAAGTCAATTATTGCAATGGTCAATCTTCAAGTATTTAGAGTCGCTTTGATACCCGCCTCAACGTCCTTGAGAGTCTTTGAACTACCCATAAAAATAAAATTTCTTACGCGGTTCTGATACTCCTTTACCTCGTTTTCAGGCACTCTCTCAAAAATTGTTATTCCATTTACTGAGATATTATACGTATTCATCTTCAAGTCTCTCCAATAAGTACGTGAGATCCTCTTTGGTATTTACATCTCTGATTAACTCAACGTCGTTCTCAATCCTATATTCAATTGTCTCTACTAATAAGTCAACTTCGTGGCTCTCTAAGTTCATCTTCAACCCCCATTTCCTTTATATATTCTCGGCGGACCTTTGAGATCGTTTTTACCCCTGGGAATTTTTTTTCCTGGGCGGTAACTGGGAGTCCCTTTAAGGTATGGGAGGTATGGGAGGTCTTGTGGGGGCCTGGGAAATTTTTTTGGATTTGTGATATCTCAAGCGATTTTGGTTCGTTGTAGGTTAGGGTAGTTTGGGGTTTTTAAACCGCAAGGGCAAAACCCGCACCATACCACGGATCGCGGGCGACTGCTGTTCGCCACGATACAGTCGTAACAAAACGAAAGGTATACTTAAGACTACCAATTAGCACTGCTATTTTACATTTATCATCGTGAGTCTCATGGCGTCAAGTATATTTTGACAAAACTTAATGATAAAGAGTCCATTAAATCTCATATGAGACGCATAAAGTAGTGGTAGAATTAATCATCGCTCAGATGTAGTAGACGTTACGAATACATCGAGTAGACGTATAAAGAATAACGACGAAAGTTCAAGGGTTAAGGATAAAGAATAAAGATACAAAAAAAGAAAAAAAGCAAAAAACGGTTTTTGGCATTTAGTGTTGGGAGAGTTAGTGTTAGTAACTCTCCCTGTGGTTCTTTATACTCAGGCAACAATGTTGTTGACTGTTTTCTTAGCGTTACCGTGAGCGGGGAATGCTATAACAAACTGGCGATCCGATTGTTGACACAAACCGCAGGTGGCACAAGTAACGTTGTCGTGGATTGTTGCAGGGCAAACGATAACCTTACGACCACTGCTAGTAGTAAAGAATCGGCGGGATTCTTCAGACTTGACTACAGCAACTGCGGGAATGTTATGCTCGGTCATAACTTTATCTGCAACCTCTACGTCTTCAGTAGAGGCGTTAATCGTAAACCCTTTAGAGTTAGCATCCTGCAGCACCTGAATGTTATCAGCATTCAAAGGATGATGAGTGTAAGTGTAACCCTTGCGTCCACGGTTAGCATCAACCAACTGTGAAACTTTAGCGGCATCAATGTCACCCAGACCGTTATGTGGGAGATCTCCACTGACATTATGACGCCACAATTGTCCCCGCTGGAGTTTACGAATTGCGCTGCAGAATGTGTCCCAAGCGGTGCCGCGTTCGCCGTTGCTAGTCTTGCGCCAGTGGATCGCTTGGGGTCCAGACTTAGCGTAGCAACCTTTATCGTAGAAAGGGCAACCAGACCAGCAGGACGCCCGCTCCGAGGTGCTGGTGGGGATCGGACCCGTCTTGGCGTTGCTGCTGACCTTGGTGAGAGAGACTTGCATTGGTCGGTTGCGATTGATCTAAAGTTACAGCATCCGCCCGACCTTGGCAAGTCCAAACGGTAGCGAGCGATACCGTTTCCCAGATCCGACCCATAAGCACTGCTGATCATAAAATCTGGGAGATTCTCGCCCGATCCGCCGCCTTATGCTCTAGACTATGGGGACAATCAAGAGAGGTGCGAGGTAGCACTGATGACGCCAAAGGTCGCCACCGCCTCTGCCATAAAATAATAAGATATAAAGAATTAAACAGAACAAAATATAATTATTTCAATCCATTAAATTATATTTACAAGTCCTCTGAGTTATTATACAGTGTAGATTAGGAGTGTATGTATATCTAACTGTACTGTACAATTCTATCATAAACCCTTGGAGTATTTCTGTGGTTTTATGATATTGTAATAAATTGAAAAATTATAAAAAAGCAAAAAAGGTATTTTAAGATTTGTGAGGATTTGGGAGTTTTATGTTGACAGTCGGTAGAGCGCACGCTAAGACCACAAGACCCCGAAGCATTTCTAAGGTATTATAAGGCATTAGAACATAATACTCGGCACATTTCATAAGATAAAAGAGACGATTAACGATACGAATTCATATCATACATCCACAATAATACTAATAATGATCAGTAACATAAAACACACGAATACATTTATAAACACATTTAATAACGTTTTTAATACCTTTTTACCTCATTTTAACTACTTTTGAGTATAAAATGGACGAAGTAACTCATTAGCACTCCATAGGCATGAAACTCCAATCTTTATCATTATTCTTATCAATCCAGAAGAAGTTCATTTGATTAGACGAAGCAACGAAGAACTGTGTCTGTGTTTCTTGTTCTACTCTTACGATTGGGTCACTGTTCATTAGATTAGCAAGTCGGTTCTTTGCTTTGTTAGACTTGGGGATGACAATGATGGAAGGGTTCATGACAGTTGGGAGAGAAAGAGTTGTCCTGCGTCAGAGTGAATAGTGTTTGCTAACTTGAAGTGTTCAATGTTAGTCTCTTCAGTTACTACTGGTGTGTAGGTGTGAGTGATCTTTGTGATGTTAGGATTGTGTTCTTGCCATTCAGTAAGTGTTCTTCCAGTAATGTTGACGTGTGATGGTTTGGAAATCAATCGGGTCACTGTTCTGTATGAAGACTGTGAGGTGTCATCATGGAAGTAGAACGTCTCTTTGAGTCTGAACTGTGTAGCGATTCGGGTCTCGGAGAATGGGAGAAACATCGGTCTGGTGGTGTTGTTGTGTGTAGTCTAGTGGGTCAGGGTGAGTGCTCGTGGGTGCTTGTTGTATTTCGTTGCAAGGAACCTTTGGCGGGTTGAGAGTTCCTTGGATGCAGTGGCGTCTGTCTTGTGCAGCATCCACTCTGCGAACGCTTGCTGCCACTGTGCGTGAAGTTCCTTGTTCATCGGTGTGTGGTTGTCTGAACTGATGCCAGTATAAAGGTCAGGAGGGGACCGTGGAGTGGTCCCCGTCACATTTCTTCAGAACTCCATCCCCCAGTTGAAGCAGTGCCAGGACATGTTGCGGAGCAGTTCCTGGCGAGAGTCAAACCACATCTCCTCCAGGTTCACGTCCACCACATACGCTTCGTCCACCTTCAGGAACGTGCCATCGTAGTTGCGGAGCATCTCCTTCAGTTGCTGAATGGAAGTCAGTTGAGGGATCTTGGTGCCGTCGTTCCAGGTGGTTGAGCAGAGGTCCATGTCCTTGGTTTGAACTGAAGTCATAATAAGGGTGACAGGGGGACTTTGGCAATCCCCCCTGTGGACAGTCTACCGATTGTCCTTACCGTGCGTACAGGTAACTTCCTGCCCAGTCTGCATGTTCCATCAACCATTCTCTTTGCTCAATCAGTCGCAGGTCATAGCGTACACCTTTTGCAGGTGCCTTGATTGATGCAGGTTTATACACTTCACCAGTCTTCTTATCAATGAAGGCGTGAATAGAATCACGACGATCACCGATGTGCATGAAGATTTTATGATACTTCCGACCTGATTCTAGAGTGTAGAAATAACGATCAGAAGGTCCATTGTGAGTCAGTGCATCACACATCATCAGACTCCACTTGAGTACATTCGCCTCAATGGTCTCTTGTGCCTGTTGCTGAAGAGTGGTGGTCATGTCCTTGGTTTGAACTGAAGTTACATTAGTCGGTCCAGGGGGAGATTCTGTCTCCCCCGTTACCATTGTTCACATTCCCTTGAGGTATCGGGCGATGCGCTCACGCTTACGCAGTGGCAGCAGACGAGTGTACTCCACCCAGCGAGGTCCAAGTTCATGACGCATCACCAGTCCACGCTTTGCCATGTCCTTCAGGAGCATGGAGACAGTGGTCCGTGCTTCATTCGGCATCCCCAGTTCTTCGTTGATGTCAGTGGGACGGAGACCGCTGTCAGTGCCATTCTCCATCGGGAGAACAGACAGGATCGCCCACTGGTAGGTGTTGCCGAAGGAGCGGGAATCGGTGAGAGTGGTGCTGAACATTGTTCGTTAGTGGTGAACTTCAGTCAGTATAGGCACCCCCAACGACCAAACACGGTCACCAGGGGCCAGCCCTCGAACTGTCACATACCATTCAGGAAGTCTGCGAGTGCCTCCTCGTATTCTTCCTCAGTCTCAAACGTGCGGAGACCGATGGTGCAGGGAAAGGTACGCTTGGGAGCGGGAGTGGTCGGAATGTCCCGACCCTTAGAACGAATGTAGTCCGTCAGGTGGTTGCTTTGCATGATCAGTTCCCCCGAGCAGCGGCGAGCAGGATGTCTTCAATCGCTTCCACACGCTCGGCAACAGGAGTGCCACCGATCAGGTCCTCAGGATCAATCTCAGGATCGTCGTGCAGAATGTATTCAGACATTGCCGCGAGGATCGTATCAATCTGGTCCTCGGTCAGGGTGACGGTGAAGGTCTTCATGGGTTCAGGTGGTTGGTTGAACTGAGAGAAGTGTAGCACGGATCAGAAGCAGCAGAGGTCACGAGCATGAGTCGCTTCGTGAGCATACTTCTCAGCATAGGCACCCGCCAACCACTCGGACTCAACAGTCAGAGGGAGGTCAATGCCACAGGTCTGAGGTGCATCGTCAGTCATGCGACCTGCCCACACAATGCGACGGGTGGTGAGATCGGATGCCATTGAGAGGATCATGGGAGTGCCTTGCGGTTGAACGTATCCTACAGCGTGAAGAGCGGAACCGTGACCAGACCGTTAATAGTTGTTCACAGTTCGCCAGGGTCGGTATCCTTGGGACTGTTCATAGAGTTTTGCATCCAGTGCATCCAGATGTTCATCAGGAGTCAGATAGTCCTCCCAGCACCCAGAAATCTCTTCAATTTGTTGATTCTCAATGTAGGTGTAAGACATTACGATGCAAGATTAAAATTTTGAATAAAGAGAAAAACGTAATCTTCCTCTTCTGGATCTTTACCATCTACAACCCATTCTTCATAGATTGCATCGGCAGATTGAATGTCATGGTTTTCAACATGATCAAACAGTTTGCCTAGCAAATGCTCGGACATCAGTTTGACGTTGTGCTCGTAAAGTTCAGGTGCCATGATCATTTTGCAGTGTTTTGAATGAAGTTACCAACCGTGTGAAATGCTTCACCCGTGTGATAACGAACTGGTGCAAATAGCACGAAGGAAATGAGGTAGATGATCCCGATGGTTTTCATCAGTCTAGAGTGAAAGGTTTGGAGACAAGTTCAACATCATTGATGTCATACTTTTCGTAGATCCAATCAGCACCTTCAACATTCATGTAGGTGTGAAGATCACCGTTTGAATCTTCTTTCATGTACGATCCCACTTGAGGATCATAGATGTAGTCAGATGCAAGGAGTGCTTGCTCAAAGGTGGTGATGATCATGATTGAATCCCGAACACTTAGGTACAATAGACGATTTTGTGGGGTGTAGGGGGAATGGTGGACACTCCCCCTACTGTCACATCACTCCAGTTCCTTGCCGCTGATCTTCTTCACATCCAGAGAGTAACCATTGGCACGATACATCTTCCAGATCTCCCGTGCCTGGGGTTTCAGCACACACTTACGGGTGCCCCAGTTGCTCCGAGTGGTACACTCACCAGTCTCGGTGTCCTCATAGATGCAATTCGTCACGATCTGCACCGTTTCCGAATTGGATGCAGTCTCAAAGTAGATGTAGTTCTGAGACCGACGATTGGCGGTGGAGTACATGTACGGTTCCTGGCAGAGAGTCGCCTGGGTCACAGTGTACTCACCCCACATGGAAGGAAAAGTGACGATGCTCATGAGTTCAGGTGGTTGGTTGAACTGAAGTCAGTATAGAGACAAAAGGGAGGGATGCAACCCCTCCGTTGTGCCACTTAACTCTCTGCCACACTCTCCATGAGATCTTCCAGATACTCTTCATCGTAGAGATCCAGAATCTCTTCCTTCATGTCCTCTTCGGTTGAATCAGCATAGGCATCCATCAGTAGATCATGTGCCATCTGGACTAGGGTATCCATGTCCATGCCATCAATAATGCGCTCGCAATAGTCATACTTGAGTTTTGCGAGTTGTTGAGTGTTGAGAGACATTTTGGTGTGCTTGATTGGGTTGGGAAGTGAAATCATTTCAGGCGGAGATTGTCATGTAGAAATGATTGGGATCCAGAACCTGAGATGCAGGACCAGTGAACCCAATAGATCTTACATCATGATAGTCATCATCTTGATCACCATCTACAAGAATTGTTGCAGTCTGGTCAAGATACTCTTCAGGCAGTTCATTTAGAATTGCCTTGAGTTCACGGTATGTTCCACGATTCCAGTCACTTTTGGGAATGTACATTCGGGAACCGTTACCAGGATCAAAGAATGGCATGAGTTTCAGTTAAGAACGTGACGATAGTCAATGGACTTGATACACCAACCAGAGGCACATGTGATCTCTTCAACTAGATCATCACCATCATCTGCCTCCCAGAATGTGCCGATGTAATCATCATACACATCATTCTGTTCTTCTTCAGTGATGGGATAGAAAGAGTCATCATCAAAGTCAAACTCAATGGAAGTAACTTGGAACTGCATGATGGTGTTCCCTTGATTACCTCTGAATCATAGTACCCTCATCAGACGGTTCGGGAAGGAATGGGACACTTCCTCAACTGTCACAAGCCCCTTATCTATCAAATAGTCGTGGTACAATTCTTCTTCCATTTCTCTTGCTTCTATCTCATGTGGTTTATACCAATACTCAATGTCTTCTATACATTCTTGTCCATAATACATTTTGCCACGCTTTGAGCGTAGTGAACCGATCACCCACTGCTTCAGGTGCGTGAGTTCATGCAAAAGAGTTTTTACATACAACTCCTTCGGCATGTGTGTGTCAAGTTCAATCAAGAAATGCCGTGGACGATAATACTCACCCACAACATCACAGTAACCATAAGCACACTCACGTTTCAGACCACGATGCACAATGTCCACCGTAATGTTGTGACGTGGGAAGAAACTATTCAGAAACCAAGAGGTAACATCCTCACAGAGTTTCTTAGAATAACCGTATCCATCATGAGTGATGTAAGACATGTGCCCCAGTGAAGAAACCAAACAAAAGAACCAATGAAGACAAGTTTCTCTTTACCTGTCACCCCCATGCCTCCATGTAATCATCAAGACCAAACTCTTCATCAACACATGCCTCAAAGATCAACTCATCATAGGACATTTCTTTTATCATCTTAAGGTACTCTTCAGGAGTCGGATCCTCGTCTGGATCAAAATCATCATGACACAGAAAAACATACTCATGGTAGAGTGCATCAATCAGTTGTTCTTTAGTCACGGTCATTGTCAGTGTCCCTCATGATAACGTAGTTGATGCCTGCACCAATTAAAGATGCGAGAATCCAGTAGATGAAGAATGTGGTCATGACTCAGTTTCCAGCAGTTTCCTCTAGGAACATCGCTACTGCAAAGTGATCCACAACAACTTCACAGCATTGTGCGATTACATCTTCACTAACATTGTTCTTTCTGAGAACATCTGCAAGTTCAGACTCAATACTGGCACTGCGAAGATACTTGCCCACATTGAAAGAACTGGACAAGTTGTTGGTGTTGAGTTGTTCAATCGTGAAGTGAGTCATGGCAGTTGCCTCAACTGATGTCAGTATAGAGAGAGATTGGATGGGGCAATGCGATTTTGTACCAGTTCACAAACTGTCTAGAGAACCTTGACTTCAGGGATCATAGGACTCAACCATGAAGTCACCAACCGAAGAGTCATCGTAGAAATACTCTTCATAGTAAAACATGGTCTCTGTATCCCCCTCTTTTACATCAATGCCCAGAATCTCAAAGAATTGTGTTTCTTCCATTAGATTTTGTAGTCCCCAAGGTTTTCAATGTAGACATCATTGACTTGCTCTTTACCTTCCAACTCCATGAGGTCTTTCCAGTTCCATTGGGTTGGTGGTTCGCATGATGTACGATCAATCATCACATCCAAAGTGATGCGGTATCGTGTGAGTTTCTTGCTTTTGTTTTTGGAGACAGTAAGATCCATGAGAACTCCGTGCGAGTGGTTTGATTCTAGTCAGGCAAACGATTTCTGTCAAGTAGGGAAAACTGCCGTTGCAGTTCGTACTTCACAGGGTATAGATTATTTTTCAGGTACTGAGTGTAATCAAGTCCATCACTCATGCTAATCAAGTTGTCAACTTGTTGAATAGCGAGAACCAGTTTAACTTTTTTATTCACGAGCAAAAATCGCAAAATACAAAAAAACGAAATAATGCTCTACTATATGTAGAGCATTTATTCCGAAAACTACACTGTTTCTAGAAGTTTTCTAGCATTTTGAGAGTTTCAGCATCAAGACTCTCAACAATACCAGTGGGATTCCAGTCATCTTCAGCAGACTCAAGGAAAGACTCCCAGGAATCTTCAATGTAGTCACGAACGTCAAAGTCAACTTGGTCGTACATCATGGTCATGGTGAAAATGGTGTGTTGGGTGAACGGAAATCAGTTGATGAACTTGTTGATCTTGTTCATGAGTTTTTTGAAGTCTTTGACTTCTTTACTCATGTTCACAGAGCTGTACTCGTCAATAGCACATTCAAGACCAATCTTAAGATCATAGAACTCATTGAATGAGATCTTGATGGACTTGTCAAGAGCACAGTCTTTGATCAGAATGTCGTTCATTGTGAGAACTCAAGGAGATAGAAATCAAGTGAAACACCAAGTTCTTGAGAACGCTGGATGGCATTGTCAAGGACTTTCTCCCATTCATAGGAGTGAAGGTCTTCACGATAGTAATCGGGGATACCGATTTCAAGTTCAACTTCGCAAGTCATGAAGACCTCTCAACTCATGATCTATTATACAGGAGTGGGTTCGGGGATGTCAACGACTTTGCCAGGAGTCTCATAAGAATCATAGCAGAACCACTCACCATCGTTGAAGATGTAAGCATACTCTGCATCACAGTTGCTGCACTGCTCCATGTACTCAGTGAAAGACTCAGCGAGTTGAGGTGCAACATCATTCATGTCTTCACCACGGGCAGTGTAATACTCAGGAGAGTATTCACCTTCGGGAAGATCTTCACCCCAGATGCTGTTAGACCAGCAAGAGGACATGTCACCACCATCAATCAGTGCAGTGACCTTCTCAGCGGTGTTGTAGTGCTGAACCAGAGTCTTACCCAACCATTCGGGATAACCATCCCAGTGGTGATAGGAGGAAACGATACCATTCTTGAGTTGGTATCCGATGCGAGAGCGAGTGCCCATGTTTGAAGTGAGTTTGGTGTGAGGATCAGGTGTGTCCCGATCACTCCGTTAGTATGGCATCAAAAAGGGGGGCATCAAACCCCCCGTGTGCCACTTATCAAACTGTCCTCAGGTCGTAAAGGATTCCACAACACATGAATCAAGATCCTCGGAAAGACCGTAGACTCTTGCACCTTGAATGTGCTCACGCAGAACACCGTAGTATTCTGTATTAAACTCCTGATCATGTTCTGTGATCAGATCAAAACACTCCTCATCATCTTGAGCAATTACATTCCACAAACCACCGTATTCAGAGGTAGGGAATGGGCAAAAGTGATCAACAATGTACAGGTACTTCATTTTGTCTATAGGATTACGGGTCAATTATACCACAGGATCGCAGGTTTTACAATCTCTCTTGGTGACATACTCTAACTGATGCCAGAACTGGGTGTAACAAAGCACAAGGATGTGTGTTTTTTTATGAATAGGGCAGTCCCTATAGTTCTCATCACACTTATCCTTTACACCAACTTCAATGGTGATGTAGTCATTGCACATAAAGTACACCCATCCTTCCACATCACCACCGTACTCTTTTTTCCATATGACATAATCATTAACTTTTGGCGTATAGGGCATACTCTAATGGGTTGAGATTAAGTTGCATTGAAGAATAAGGAGTAGTAGACTCAATGTCTACCTGATTACCTTGCTTGGTGGAGTTGATAGGCGCATAGTAACACTGTTTTTTTGTGTCATAGAATCCCCAGATACAACGAACTGGATCACCAAGATTGTAATCAAACCGACGCTTGTAATGAATCCAGATAGCAATAACATTGCGTTTAAACTCTGTCTGCTCATAGTACATTCCTTTTGGTGCTACATGTGGAAAGTCATGTGGGAGATCAATTATCTCTGACTGCACGAAGTCTGTTGGGATTGTATCCTTCTGCGAGGAGTTGTTCAAGTTTTTGCGTTGCTTGTTCTTTAGTGAGTTTCTTGGACTGTTCATCAACTACATTCCAATCATTTGTGCAAAGTTCTTCAATTCTATACAAAGAGTCCATTTGTTCTTACAAGATAGTTTTTCTCATAGTTAATTAGGTCATCAGGAAAGTACACTTCATTCTCAGTGACACTCTGCATGGAAGCATTGATCCAGGACTTAACTTGTGTGGGTCGTGAGAGCAAATCAATTCCTAAGTGTGTGTACTTTTGATTGGTAGGAACATGCACTCGGTACTCACTACCCTTATTTTCAGTCAGTAAGCTGAGTTTGATGTTTTCCTCTGCGGTTACAATAATTGTACCACAAGACTTCCAAAAGATGTCTCGGAATACATCAAAGTCTTCCAAATACTTGTCTGGATTGTCTAGAATCATTCGCCCAATAAACTGGGGTGACAGGTAATGATCATGCACTACCTTTCCCCGACTCAATTTGTTTTGATATGCAGTTTTACTAATGAATCCAGTATGATTTGGAGTGCCGCAATCAAACACACCCATATAATAAATGCGTGTGAGTGGACGATAGAACTCAGGCTTACCCCAGTTGTGTACATTTGCCCTCATAGAATTGAAGGCAGTCTCACAGTATTCTTGCCAGCGATTAGACTTTTTCATTAGTTGAATACAGCAGTTACACTAATAATTTTTGCTTCAGGGTTGCGAGCAAGTGCTATCTTGCGTGCATGTTGGTAGTCACGGCAGATCACTTCTTCATAGAAGACTTGACCTGCCACATAGAGTTGTACTTTACACTTCATAGTTACCTCCGAATGACACTAACAGCAGCATCACCCTTCTCAAAGACAGTATCAACTACCGCCTGTACGCTCCTAGAAGTGCTGATACCCACTTTGTCATAGACTGGAACACAAACCAGTCCAAACGTCTTCTCAGCGCCACCTAGACGGATTACACGCCCGATTGATTGCTGAATACCAATGTAATCCATGTTACGCATGAACAATACTGCCTCAAGTCCATTGACATTGATACCTTCAGACAGAATAGAATGGTGGAGAACCACAAACTTCTTGGCGGAATCCTTACCCCAAGCGTTCAGAGTCTCAAAGAACTCTTCACGATCAACTTTGCGACCATCAATGATAGCACCAGTCTTGGAGGTGATATACATCCAAGAATAGTCACGCTTCTCCAATTGCAGACAGAAATCAGATTCAGAGACAAGTTTGACAATCTGCTTCGTAGAACGAGCACAGATCAGAACCTTCTTGACTTCCTGGTCATCAATCGTATCCAGGAGATTCTGACTATCACGGTCAGCAATCATCTGCTTGTCCTGTACCATGTCCAGTTGCTTGACAACAACCTTGGGAGGAAGAATGTATCCACCCTCAACCAACTCAGGAGCAGAGACTTTGCAGATCACCTGACCATAGACAGAACCATCATTCATGCCAGGTTTGAAGATAGTGGCAGAATGTTTTGGTGTGGCAGTAAAAAAGAAGCAACGATCTGCCTCATGACTGAAGTGCTCAGTGGGAGGGAAGAAGTTACGCTTCACACTGTTGTGTGCCTCATCAAAATAGATTGTGTCAATCTTGATGCCAGACTCTACAACACGATGCAAGGAGTTGTAGGTGGTGAAGATGATCTTGTTACGCTTGTAGCATTGCACTGCCCAGTCGTAAATGTAGTCTGCTTTGGTTGTGGACTCGTGATGAGTCTCACCACTATGAACGTGAAGAACACGCACCATAGGGTCAACAATGTGCTCAAGAAACTCAGAAGAGAGTTGCTCGGCAAGCAAGATACGGGGAGCAACAACCACATGAGTCTGACGCTCAAACAATTCAAAATGAATCTGAGTGTCCTGAATCATGCAAAGAGTCTTGCCCCCGCCTGTGGGAACAATTACTTGACCCTTCTGCTGATTCAGCATGGCGTCAACTGCACGTTGTTGGTGAGGACGGAGTTGAATCACAGGTTTGATTGAACTGGAGTCATTATAGCACAAAAAAGGGGGTCTTGCGACCCCTGTGACAGTTGTCTAATTGTCAGTCTTTGTGGACAACTGGGTTCTTTGCAACATCAATGAATGAAGGTCTAAGGATAGGATCTTCTTTTTTGATGAAGTTTGCAAAGGTCTTTCCATCAACAACAGGAATAGCAGTTGCATAAGTTTTGTTGTAATCAAGTCCTTGCTCTTTACAATAGTCGTTGTAAAGACTTACGAAACGACAAACAAACAAAGTATATCCTTTGATTGTTCGGTTACCTTGAGTAATATCCGCTTGTGTCAGACACTTCTTGACAGGAACCGATGCAATAACCGATGCAATAGTTGATTTATCAACTTCAGGAAACTCTTTAAGAAACTTTCGTGCATCAAGTGCGTTCTTTTCTCTGTCAGCAAAGTAATGGCGCATCATGTCCCTAAAGGAATCAATTCCACCGTTTTTCTGATCTACCTCAGCGATATGTGCAGAGAACGTAGAAAGAAAAGATGATCCACCTCGGACAAAGTTTCCAAAAACTTCTTTTTCGCAGTTGTCTGCAGAAAACACATCTACATGAGCATTAAGAAAACGCTTTACGAACTCGTCTTCAGCTTCTTTTCGTGCCTTATCAATGTAACTGTGCGACATGCAGTTAAACTTTGCACCTTCAAGTGTTCCAGCAATTCCAATGCTATAGGGTTCAAGGAACTCGTAGATTTTACATGCCCAATCCTGCTCAGAGTAGTATGCGGACTTAAACTTTTCATCCGTGCTTTGAATGGAACGAAAGTTGCAGTCTGCATTATGATTCTCTGCTTCCACACGCTTCATTTCCTCAAGATCACCAGATTTGTGGAAATTAAGAAGAAATGAAATTCGCGCTGACTTATTTTGAGTCACAGCATAAAGCATAGAGATACGATTGTTACCTTGAGTAGCGACTACCACGCCACCAGGACGCAGGAATCCAACAAGAGTTCCTGCTGCTCTATGAGAAAAACCTCCCATTGCATTAAGGTCTCTCTGCTGATTACCATATCGCAGATTATTTCCACGATTGTATTGAGGATCAGTCATAATATCTCCAATTCTGGCAGAGACGTGGACAGAATCAACGTCATCATACTCTCCTCTGGAGTGTGCTTCTATTACATTTTCCAATAATGGCAGTTTTTCGGGTGCTTTATCTATAACTGACAATTTTTGGAGTTCTTTTTTGACAGTATCATCAACCTTATCTGTATAAAGGTCACAAAGATTTAGTAGTGTTTCCACCATAATTTACCTTCCTTTGGTTTTGGTAAGTTGTGTAAGATCAACCGTTATGGAGTTAGGTTGACTCGGACGAATCCGATGTGGTTATTATACAGGATGATCAGTCACCGTGTCAAGGGCTAATCTATTTCCAAGCACCCTCTTCATCAAATTTAACGTAACCTGTTGTGGACGTTGCTTCCATCCATACCATGCAGTTTTCTTTCCGTCAAGGTGTGGAGGAGTCTGACCAACAGAATAGTATTGATCAGCAGTGACATCATATTTAATATCACCGTCAGACAACCACCAGTGCTTTTCTCCTCTATAGTCAATAGCACTCATGGGAATCAGTTCATCGCTATCCATCAGGTAATACAATGCCTGAGTTGCATGATAACAATGACCATAGTATTTGTTAGTCTGAAGATCTTCAGGGTACATCAAAGACTTTCTGCCTTTGAGTAAATCTGGTGTCAGATTCTCACGGATGAATCCCATGACTGATTCAATCTCAGTCATGGGATAAGGTTCAAACGTTAGTGTTCTAGTTTGAAATATTTTTTTGTCTCTGTATCTGTGCCTTTCTATAGTCTTCAACTATCTACTCCAGTCTGTCGGAACACTTGCTATAGAATACACCATTCACATAGCAAGACTTGTTTGGTTCATAATACTTGACAACATTTGACTGTGGTTGGTCAAGAACACAATAGTCACCTTGTCCTGTTGTTGCCTCATTGACACACAGCGAAACAAGAACAGGAGCAAGGAGTTTGAGAGTGTACATTATTCGTCAGTGAGGTGGTCGGCACATGCCAGTGTATCACATGGGGGGCACTCAGTGTTCATTGCTTCTTTGAGTGCTTCTGCTACATTCTCTTTGAATGAAGAACGAGGAATGAAACATTCATCATCCTCATTCTTATACTCTGGATGCTTATCTTTGAATGTGTATTCAACATCATACAGAAGAGACTGTGTGATGTCATTGATTGTTTCAACAGAGTGTGGTGGGAGTGATTGCCACTTGTATCCAGGATACATATCATCCTTGACACGATTGAGGAGAGTGAGTTTTACTTGCCAACGATCATCAAATAGATTGAGATACTCTTGGTAATCATCTTGTGATTTAAAATTAAGAATACTCATTTGTTTTTCTCACAATAGAGGAAGTATTTTGGCAAATATTTTGCATTCCACTTTATTATATCACATTCTTTGTAATTACCAACCACTTCAGTAGAGGGTTTAGTTGGGGTGTTATCTGCCCAGTCTGGGTACAGCAGAGTAATACCAAAGATAACACCACATGCTAGACCAATAGCAAATACAACATCACTCATGTACTGTTTGAGTTCCTTTTTGAGTACATGTTTATCATCTTCAGTCATAGTTGTAAGTCATAATTTAAGGTGTTCAAGAACTTTGGCGAAGTGCATATCGCCGTGGATGTATCCTGCGACGATTATAGCACCGACGCTGAGGAATAGCAACCCCAGCACCACTATATTCATCACAAGAGACTTCTTAGTCATCAGCACTCATCCATTGCAAGAGGTTTAGTGACTTTGCGGAGTTCACAACTACCATCTTCACGTTCAATCCATTCTACACTGTCACCTTCCTTCAAATCTGCTGCTTCCAGCAAATCGTTAGGAAATTCAATGTAGTAGTCATCAACGCCATCTACACTACCTTGTTGCACAGGAAGTCTCCATGTTTTAGACGCACTGTAACCATCTGCCTTGACTTCAAACTTCTCAAGGGATCCTGGTTTGCGTTTGGTTACAGTTTTACCACCATCAGGTGACTCATAGATCCAACCGTTCTCATACTTCAGGCGAGTAGGATCATTGCGTGTTACTTCTGCATTAGGAGTCCATTCATAACCACCTGTTCGCTTGATTGCTTCTACCTCAGCATCAAGTTGAGCACGTTTGTTATAGTACTCTGCCTCACGCAGGTTATACTCACGACACTTCTCTTTTTCTGTCGCAGCATCACACATTGCGTTCATTTCTTCTTCAGTGTAATTGTGTGATTCTTCTGGATAATAGTTCTCTTCCCAAAAGTTCTCCCAATCTTTTTGAGTTGCAGAAGAAACACCAGATGATGGATTGACATCATCAAGAGATGTATCAATTTCAAATGAACGATGACCTTTCAACAGAGAAAGAACTTCAATGTTTTTGGTCAGATACTTTTTATGATACTCTATGCTCTCATCCACAGCATTTACAACAGTATCATAAATGTCCTGCGGTGTTAGGTCCTCACAATTCAGAGCATCATGTATCCAATTATCAAGTTGCTCAAGAGAATACTTTTTGTAAGAGAAGTCAGAGGAGCGAGGATCAGAGGTCATTGAGGTAATCCTTGATTGCTTGTTCCATAATAACCTGAACCTCTTTGCTTGTCAACCCATTTAACCATTCCCATTTTGGGTCATCAGGCGACCAATCAACTGAAAAAGATCCATCTTCATTCTGCGAGATCTTAAGACTATCAGGACTATCAGCAGTCATTACCACACTCACGATTGGTTTTCCAAGTTTTACGAACTCTCTTTAGTTCTTTCAGTTCCATTTTAATGTTCTGGTATGCAGTTTCACTATCAATTCTATCTGCCATTTCCATAGCAATAATTACATCAACACGAGTACCAAAGTGTTTTAGTGCTGTTTCAAAGCAATCCAAATCTTCATACATCCCATTCAGTCCTAAACTTACTAGCAAGAATATCTATGCGTGCTTCAATAGAATTCATTACTTCGTAGAGTGCATTGGTTTGTCCAATGTTCTCCTCCTCAAGCACACGAACTCGGTCTTCAAGTTCTTTTGCTTTTTGCGACAGAATTTCAAGGGGAGTTGGTTCATCAATTCCCCATTTATGAAAAAACCAATAAGGATTCTGTTTCATTTCACTTGTGGATGTAAGAGTTTGATGTTCTTGGTTACAACCTTTGTTTTAGGCTTAGTGGTAGTCTTTGCCTTAGGTTTAGGTTTAGGTTTAGGTTTAGGTTTAGCAGTAGTAGTTGCCTTGGGTTTTGGTTTCGCTTTCGTAGTAGTCTTAGGTTTCTTTGTTACTTTCGGTTTAACCGTTGCTTTTGGTTTGCGTGTGGTCTTGGGTTTTGGTTTGGCGATTGGAATGATGCCAAATCCACGCTTACAACTGACAGTGTAATCCTTTGTGGTTAGTTTGTGCCGTTGGATATACTTATCCATGTGCTCTTGGCATTGAAACCAACAGACTTTCTTTTCAGTTTTGTGGTCAAGACGGAAAGGGAACATCTCGTAAGGAAACTTCTCTGCTTCAGTTGGACTTTTTCTTTTTGTTGTATTCAATGACGTATTTTTGGTGCTCGTGCGTTTTGTCACTTACAGTCACATGATAGAGGTTTCCTTTTAATTGTTCAGTGATAATTTTAAGAAGTTGCTCTGTGTCACTCATCGCTACTTAAGTTGTTTGGTTCACATTATAGCATATTATTCTCTATTCTGCTGCTCTCCATTGCTTTCTCATCACCTGATACTCTGAATCATATGCAGCGAGATCACGCATCTCTTTGAATACTTGTGCCGCCTTTGCTTTTTCAGATGTCAGCGCATCAGTTTCCTGTGGGAGAACCCTTTTAGAACCATCGTATTTCGTCCCCGTCTTGTGGTTAGCATAACGTCTCGCCCGAGTAAATCCCATTTCAAGGAACTTCCTCGCCATGTCCATGCCAA
>Ga0255751_10001580_pt1 | contig 21583 bp, 23 predicted proteins | sample 071ome_20_FD_179951 | JGI IMG/M metagenome (GOLD analysis project Ga0255751, IMG submission 179951) | Coastal salt marsh microbial communities from the Groves Creek Marsh, Skidaway Island, Georgia - 071412BT metaG (version 2) | ecosystem: Environmental > Aquatic > Marine > Intertidal zone >... | reverse complement strand
CAAATCTTTAAGCTGCTTACCTGAAACATCGCCCCAAGTCGCAGTGCTCTTAATGCCCGCAGCCTCCACCATAGATTTCCACAGGCGCAACGGAATGCCAAACATCGCGTGATTGCCCAATCGCTTTTTACCGTTAGACTTTTTCTCATCTGATAATAGGTCGAGCACCTCCTCTTCATCGCGCCCCAACCAATTGATCAGGATGGGGAATCGGTAAAATCTATCGCTAAGTTCTCGGGCGCCCCAAGCGCTCAAGCGGAGAATAGCGGGCCCTGAGAGCCCCCAGTGGGTAATGAGCAGCGATCCCTCGGCTTCCAAATCTGAAGCCGCAATTTGAACGCTTGCATTTGGCATACTAATGCCGCTCAACCCCTTGATTCTTGTGTCTTTAATATTAAACGTGAAGAGCGAAGGCACGGGTTCAATGATCTTATGGCCCAATTTTTTGAGCCCGTCCCACATCGCTTTGGACGATCCTGGAGCGATCATCAAAGCATCGCAATCATAGGTTTGACCTGCATTGGTCACTACCTCCCATCGGTCGCCGTCCAAAGGCTGGAAGGACTTGACCCCAGAAGAAGTCAGCACTTCAATGCCGTTGGTTGATGCCATTTCTTTCAGGCAGTCGATGATGGTTTGAGAAGAATCGGTCACCGGGAAAACGCGGTTATCGGATTCAATCTTGAGCTCTACACCCCGATCCGCAAACCATTCCATGGTATCGCCGGGCTGGAATTTGTGGAAGGGCCCCAGGAGCTCACGGCTGCCGCGAGGATAGAATTGGACCAATTCCCTTGGATCAAAACACGCGTGCGTCACGTTGCAGCGCCCGCCACCACTGATCAAAACCTTGCCCAATACATCTTTACCTTTTTCCAATAAGGTTATGCTGGCGGCTGGATTAGCCTCGGCACATGCGATGGCTGCAAAAAAGCCTGCAGCCCCTCCTCCGACAATGATGACGCGTTCACTCATAGCGCAAAATTAAGGCAATTTTAGTCGTAACATGAGTGTTTAAAAACTAACAACGATGTAATTTTGCAACGCAAAGCATAGAAAAAATGAATTTACGTGAAGCTTTGGAGGAATGCCTCCGCAAACGTCCTTTCGTGGAGGAAGCCCTTCAAGACGACTTGATCAACCTCAGTTCCTTGGCCCGCTCCATCAAGCCGGACATCGAATACCTTATCGGTAAAGAAATCAAGGAAAGTGCGGTGGTCATGGCCATCCGTCGCCGCGAACCGAAGCTTCAACTCAAGATGCAACACAAGCTTCAGCAGTTCATTTCTTCCTTAGGAGATATCATTGTGCGGTCCAACCTTGTAGCCTATACCTATAAGAAGACCCCTGCCCTTACCGCGAAACAAGCCGTTTTCTCAGAAGCGATTAAATCAAAACCTTCGGGATTACACAGTTTTACCGGGGGTATGGAGGAAACCACCGTCGTTATTAGCGAGGATTTCGGCACAGATCTCGAACACGCCATGGCCGGTGAAACCCAGCTCGGCATAACCAAAGACCTCTCTTCCATCACCTTACGCCTGCCCAACAGCAGCTCGGAAGTCATCGGTCTCTATTACTTTTTCTTCAAGCACATCGCCTCGGCCGGTGTGCCCATCAAGGAAATCATCTCCACCACAAACGAGGCAACCTTCATCGTCCACAACGACGACGTCAATGCCGCTTTCGCCACCATAAATACCATCAAGCGCGCCCAGTAGCGTGTTGATAACGAGGAGTTTTCCACCTTTTTTGCATACGTCATTGTTTGGGTCCAATTTCTTGGGACTAACCTTTAATGTTATACGTATGGAAAATCAAGTCCAACTCATTGGCAACCTGGGCATGAACCCGGAAGCCAAAAACATCAATGACACGGTGAAGGCCACCTTCACTCTCGCCACCAATACTGTATATAGAGACAGTGATGGCAACAAGAAAACCATGACCGACTGGCACAATATTGTCGCTTGGGGCGGATTGGCTCAAACCATTGAGCAGTACGTCAAAAAGGGCGATAAAATTGGGATCTCAGGCCGATTAGTCACTCGCTCCTACGAAGACGAGAAGGGCAACAAGAAGTATTTTACGGAAGTAATTGCTCGAGACATGCTCTTACTCGGCAACAAAAAGACCGCCGAAAATTGATGCCTAGACCCACACCAGGCCTCCGGCCTGGTGTGGTCCTTACAAGCTCAAAATTTTTCCTTCCTCAAACAGATAGTCCCCAAAGTGGCCATTGACGGGCTTCTCAAGCTCCAGGGGCTGCGTCAAGGCAATGGCAGTACCATCGACCTCCTTCATACGTGGTTTGGCCGTTAAATCGCCTATTTCGTCCACGAGGTACACATAGTCCGCTGCGTGGCCATTAATAAAGTGGAATCGCTTGATCGCCACATCCACGCGCATATGCGCATACAGCACATTCGTAAATACCCATTCTAACTGGCCTTGCTCGTTCAAAGGCAACTGATCATAGACCTTCGAAGGACGCTCATCAGCGCTGATGGTGGCCAAAATGGTACGCAATCCGAACTCGCGCGCCGCACGACGTTCGTGATCACCTTGTTTTACGCCACTTTCAATGAGAATATTGGCAATGCCATTGGCCATGAGGTAATCCCCGATGGCAGTGGGATAATATTCATCTGTATACCTTCCTACACCAGTTAAATCAACCTGCATGGAGGATAGCGCATTACCCAATCTATTCATAAGGGCACGACGCATCGGCGTGATAGTACGAGTAATTTCCGCGCTTGGCACCAAAAGGGAGGTATATGCTGAATGACCACCGACGTGGAAGATGGTTCGCTGATCGTGCAGGTTGAAGCACAATTCAGGTTCATGCATCTTGATCCAACCCACCAGTTTGGCACTTTCAATGGTCTGAAAGGTATTAAAGTCTCTGTTCAGGTCTATCCCTAATCCATTGCGGCGACTATAACGTACATAGGCATCGGGATTCACTACCGGCATGAGATGAAGGGTAAACCCCTCTAAATCAATTTGTTTCTTTTGAAACAGTTCAATGAGCGACAGGATGATAAATACTCCCGTCGTTTCGTTGCCGTGCATACCGGCCCAAATACAAATGGAACGCGGACCATGACCTAAGGTGGTGTAGAGTAAGGGGCGTTCTTCACTGGAATACCCGATAATTTCCCAATTGTGTGCTGATTGCAGCCCTGAATATGGGATATACCACTGTTTATCAGTTAAATATGTCGAATCGAAATTCGTAGACATTCTCGTAGATTTATAGGGAAAGTTACATCACAACTGTGACATTCCCCCAAATACAAACATTATGATCGCCAGAAACTTGATCTATGCTTCGTTGTTCGCCATTGGAACATCATGTGTTACAGATGAAACAACTGTAACTATTGGCTTCGGCAGCTGTAACGAACCCACACAAACACAGGACCTTCTCCCTACCTTAAGTAAAGCATTAGATACACTCGACCAGTACATATGGCTGGGAGATAACGTATATCTCGTGGACGGTCAATGGAATACTTATGCCTCCACCATGGGGCGCTACAACGAGGTTTTTGGCGGTGATGCTTTTCAGGAAATCCTAGGCAAGAGCCAGCATTTGGCGATTTGGGACGATCACGATGCCGGTCCCAACGATTGTGACCTCACTACGTTTAGTGGTTTCGCGACCACCATGCAAGCCTTTAAAGACTTCTGGCAGCCCTCCTACCCCCAACCAGATTCTACGAGTTACTATGGCCGTACATTCTTAGCAGAGGGCAAGATAGATATCTACCTGCTCGACAATAGAAGCTTTCGAACCCACAACGACAGCGCAAATGCCACCGTCTTTGGGGAGGAACAACTGAATTGGTTCCATAAAACCCTTCAACAATCATCGGCTGAGGTGCATTTGATCTGTATGGGCGGGCAACTGCTCAATACGGCCCAAGTCTTCGAGAACATGAGCAACTACCCAGCGGAGCGTGAAACGCTGCTGCAATGGCTTTCTGAGGCCCCTGGCGCACCTATTGTACTCACTGGAGACCGTCACAGCGGTGAAATCAACTTGTTAGAACTCAATGGTAAAGCCATCGTAGAAGCTTGTGCTTCGCCCATTACGGCGAATGCTCACCCCCATCAAGACGAGGAAAACACCACCAGAGTGCACGAGGGCACCACGGACACGCAACATTTTGGAACACTACGTTTGAATCACTCGAAAGACAAGTGGCACATTGTGGTTTCACTGATTGATGCATCGGGCGAAGCACTGTTTCAATACGAATACGAGGTGTGAAACATAAACTAGTTTAAATTCAAATTATTGTTTATCAATATGTTGAGCACTACAGATTAAACTCATACTCTTAGTAAGTATCTTCGTTAAAACCCGCCCCCATTTTCATCGAAAATTTCATTTGGAATACGTTTGAGGGGTGTTTCAATTGTATTACATTTGTAACTATGGAGGATGTAGTACGTCGAATTCAGGAGTATATGGACCAAAGCGGCCACAATGCCACATCGCTGGCAAAGGCCATTGGCATGAATCGTCCTACCCTGGTACATATTCTCAACGGCCGTAATAAGCCCAACCTTCAATTGCTTCAACAATTGGCCCTCTTTGATACTTCCTTAGATATTCGCTATCTCCTGACGGGAGATAAACGCACAGAAGCACCGCCACAAGAGGTTAACACAGAGCTGCCTCCTACTCCATCAGAGCATCCCGCAACAAAATCCTCAGAGAAACTGTTGGTATTAAATCCAAACGGGACGTGGAATACCTATACCAAAGAAGCGTAATCCGCGTATATTTGTAGGGAATTCACAGGACTATGATGACAAAGAATAAAGTACTACTAGGATTGATTATTGTGGCTTTGGTATCACGCATCGCCCCACATTACCCTAATTTCACTGCCATGGGAGCCCTAGCCTTCTTTGGTGCTTCCCGCATCAAGAGCTTATCGGGATCTTTAGCGTTGGTGGTAGCTACCATGATGATCAGTGATTTGGTCATCAATAATCTGATCTACCCTACTGGTGAATTCGTTCTAATGTATTCAGGATCGCTCTTTACCTACGCCGGATTCGCTGCCTATGCACTGCTCGGCCGCAACGCAACGAATATGAGAAATGGTTCAGCGTTGCTTATTAGTGGTTCTGTAGTGTTCTTCTTGCTCAGTAATCTTGGTGTTTTCCTAAGCGCCTACAGCTTGTTCCCTATGACTTGGGGAGGATTGATGGCCACTTATGCCGCGGCCGTTCCATTCTACGCACCTGAGTTGATCTCCACAGCATTGTTTAGCGCAATGGCGTATGCTGCAGAGACCAAATTCAGTACGGTTAAAGCTTAATAGATGACCTGGCGGGGAATGACACCCGCTGGAACCGTTTCCAACAAATCACCTGAAGTCGAATACACGCGCAACTCGCCGTTGCTCGCGTAATCTTTAGCGTCCAAGAAATAAAGGTTACCCGCGTGTGCATTCAATTTGTAACCACCGGGCAAGGTCATAGTAGACGTTTGCCAGTTCTGACCTGGAGTCCATTTCACAATAGCCCCATCGTAGCTATTATTCAAGAAATAGCCGTTCGTGCCATCACTCGTCAAAGAAATAGCGTGCTTATTGGTATTCGGGGCTACGGCTTGCTCTGAGAACCCAGAACCCGTGTATTTCCAGATGCTTGATTTCGTATCAGGACTAACGCCCCAGTTCTGCTCTCCGGAGTTCATTACAAATAGTTCGTTGCCAATGACTGCAAAGGAGTTGGGTACATCACCGATGTTGTGCAAGGTCACTTCGTAAGTATTTACGTTGATCTCGGCCACCTTGTAGGGACCTTCATAGGTTCCTACGCAAACAAACAGCTTATTTTCAAAGACCATCATCTGCTCCGAGAAGTTCCCTACGTAGATGCTATCTACCTGGGCACCGGTTTCCTTAGAAATCACGTATACCGCGCTATCCTTCCAGTTAGATACAAAAATATTGCTGCCGTGAGCCGCCAAATAACGAGGTTGCTCTAGATCCACAGTCCACTTGTGCTGCAAGGTATTTCTGTTGATTGCGCGCACCTTGTTGCTGTTGTTGATGGTGATAAATAGCAATGAGTCGCTTTCCAGCATGTGCTGAGCGACGTTGCCCAATGGAAAGCCGTTCTCTAAAGCGAAGGCAGATTCAATGACGGTGTCCGCATCATATGCGGTAATAGTACCTGTACCTGTACCAAAAGGCCCTTCGTTGAGGATAAGGTGCAAATCAGTATAGAATCCTGAAGGACCTGAGGTGGGTGGCGTTTTGCCACAAGATGCTAGGGCTAATGCTGCAATGATGGCCAGGGATGATGAAATTCTCATGTGTTATGAATGTAGTTTAATGTTCAATAAATAGGTTCTGCCCGGCATAGGATAATATTGGTAGAATTGACGCTGAGCTCCCGTAATGTTCTCAATGCGGAATACCCATTGCCAACGCTTGCTCTTACTGCTCAAAGAATATGCCAAATCCACCCAAGATTGGGCCGGCAACTCTCCCGTTCGAGCATTGTCGCGAAGCGTGTGCCGAAGTCCCGTGTAATAGCCGCGCAACATCAAGGTCCCTACGGGCAATTCTTGCTCTATGGTATATACTGCTTGTAAGGCCGGTCTATAGATCAACTGCTTCCCGATAATATTGGCGTTATTCGAGGCTACATCTAGGATACGGCTGTATTGATGGGTGGTGTTAAAGGCATGTTGTTGATGCCATATTTTCCGCTGCACCCCTAAATACGTAGTACTGGTGTAGACGGAATAATAGTTTTGCGGGGTCCAATTTCCATCGCTTCCCGGCGCCCATTGAATCATCTCGTCGTAATACAATTGGTCCGATGTGAAACGAATGGTCCACTTACCCTCATGTTCCAACGAATATTTAGCCCCGTACGAGCGTTCTGCGCTCACTCCTGGATTGCCTCCAGGGTTCCAATACATCTCGTTAAGCGTGGGTAATCGATAATAGCTCCCCACCGACCATTGCTGCAGCCATGGTTGTTTTGAACGCGAATAAAGGGCATAGGCACTCCAATACAACTGATTGTGGTACTGCGCGGCCTTTAGCACCGCATTCCAGTCTTGGTTCGGCTTTAGATTCAGCTGCACCTGCGGCATCCATACTCTTGCTGTTCTGTTCGTCCCCCCTGCCGTATATCGGTTCAACGACAGGTGCGCATGGTAACGTTTTTCCGTGCGGGTGTATAGCGCCGTGAATTGGCCAAAGGTATTGGTATCGCGCAGCGTCCAAGAGGACATCGTATCAGTGTAGGCCTGCCATTCTTGCGAAGCAAAGAGCTTCATCTCGTTGTGTCCCCTTTTTAATTTGTATTTGAACCGCACCACCTCGTCCTCAAGATGGTTGATGTATCCTGGGCTTAGAATGGATCCGCTGTTGTTTTTTTCGCTCTGCGTAAACCAGAGGTCGGAACTCCAATACGTTTTACCCATTGCCCCGCTAAAGCGTTGTAAATACGTAAGATCGCCATAACCGTTGCCGACCATTCTTCCTGCTAATGCCCCTAGTCGATAATTATATTCATTCTCGCTGCTGGTAAATCGTACGATGCTTTGATAGCGAATCTTGGAGAAACTCCCCCACGAATGGGCGTTTAGCGCACGCTCACCTAAGCTCGTGAAGCCCACGGTGGTCGTTGTTCCCCGTCCAGTTTTCGGTCTTAAATTCAAATCTAATGCCCCCATGGAGCCCATATTGGATGAAGCGCCGCCATTAATACCATCCACGATGGAAGTGGTACTCAGCATCATGGCGGGAACTAAGCTTAAATCCAACACCCCGGTGGCCATACTGCTGATATCAATGCCGTCCCAGAGCACCCGACTTTGCTCACTTGAAGCACCGCCAAAACTTGAAGCCACCACACTGCCCGGAGTATATTGCTTGAGATTGAATCGCGAATCCTTTTGTAGATAATCCGAGGCGCTTTCCACATCCGTGGCCAAGGAATCTGCTGAGGTACGGTATTCACTGCCTTTGGAAACCTGGCCTATGATATCGGCGGTCCAGAGCGTATCTACTTGGCCCCACATCAACATAGGGCACGCTACGGCTAGAAAAAGAAGCGTTTTATTTTTCATCCTATTCAAGTACTTGACCCAGAGCACCATTAAATATTCTTCATAGGCCAAGTCTTCTGGCTCTTCGCTCCCACACCTTCCTTCCCGCCTATGGCAGTGGCTATTGGTGCTTTCCACACGAATTACAGCTTCTGGCAAAGCCCCGGACTCCCACCGGGTTCCTTCTTCGGTTCAACTTCCGCTGAACAACCTATGGTGTAAAGGTACGCTTATGAATAACGCCCAAAGAGCTTGAGCGCACTATTATATGAACTTTCTAATTGTAAAGGATCCACCGTACAGTCGAAGCCACCAGCGGTAACGACGCTCAAGACCTTTTCTGTAGGCATGTTGCCGATCAAGGCATCACTGGCAAAAGGACAACCGCCAAAGCCACGCAGCGCCGTATCTATTCTTCTACAACCATGCTTTATGGCCTCTTGGGCCTTCGCAGCTGCTTCCCCGTAAATACTGTGCATGTGCGCACCCCAGGGCACTGTCGACTCCGTATTCATCAATGCACTCAAGGTCCCCACCTTCTCTAAGGTGCCTTGCCCTGTGGTATCGCTCAAAGACACAATATCAGCGCCACATTCCACGGCTTGATGCAATCTTTCCAAGACCATAGCTACATCATAGGCTTCCCCATAGGGATTTCCAAAGGCCATGCTGAGGTATACGACGAGTTCTACATGGTGTGCGGAAGCTAAATCTTTTACTCGCTTCAAATCTTCAATGGCCGAAGCTATGTCCTTTCTAGAATTGCGTTGTTGAAATATTTCACTCACACTAAAGGGGTAACCCCAAGCGTCAATGAAATCATATTGTGCAGCGCGTCTTGCTCCGCCTTCGTTGGCGACGATTGCCAGCAGCTTGGTCGGATTCTGTGATTTTGCTTCCTCTAGCGCCCCAAATAGCTCATAAGCATCGGCCATTTGCGGCATGGCACGTGGGCTGACGAAACTACCCGCGTCTAGGGTATGGAACCCACATTGCAACAATTGCTTGAGGTAGGCTACTTTTTCCGAAGTAGGAATAAATTCATGTATGCCTTGCCAGGCATCACGAGGACACTCTACAATAGAGATTTGGTTCATTTCTGAGGGTTGGATAGGTTCTCCCCCGAAATTACAAATTGCGGAGCATTCTACGCACCATCGCAGGACCTTCGTATAAAAATCCTGTCCAAACTTGTACTAGATCTGCCCCAGCGTTCAACTTCTCCTTGGCATCTTCGCCGGTGAAGATTCCACCTACGGCAATAATGGCAATAGAACTTTTAAGTCTTGAACGCAAATAAGCAATGACTTCCGTACTGCGTTCGCGCAATACTTTTCCGCTCAATCCACCGGCACCGATGGCCTCCACCTTAGATGCAGGCGTACGCAGGCCATCGCGAGAGATGGTCGTATTTGTAGCGACAATACCGTCTAGCTCCAAGCTATTGATGATGTCGATAATATCGTCTAACTGACCTTCCGTTAAATCTGGGGCGATTTTCAAAAGCAACGGCTTTTTACCCAAGGCATTATTCTTTTCCTGCACTGCTTTGAGCAGTTTTGTCAGGGGTTCTTTTTCCTGTAACTCCCTTAAATTCGGAGTGTTAGGAGAACTTACGTTGACCACGAAATAATCCACTACGGGATGCAAGGCTTCCACGCCCAAGAGGTAATCATTCAACGCCTCATCGTTAGGAGTCACCTTGTTCTTGCCAATATTTCCGCCTATGATCAGATCCGTTTTGCGCTTCATCAGTCGCAATACCGCTTCATCTAGACCGCCATTATTGAAGCCCATGCGGTTGATCACTGATTCATCTTCTACCAGGCGGAACAACCTCGGTTTTGGGTTTCCGGCTTGTGGCTTCGGCGTTAAGGTTCCTACTTCGATGAAACCAAAACCGAAACTGGCCAACTCATTGTAGAGCTTGGCATCCTTGTCAAATCCGGCGGCGAGTCCTACGGGATTCTTGAAATTCAATCCCATCACCTCTTTTTCATGGCCTTGGATAGAACCAAAGAACACATTGACCAATGATGCTATTCCCGGAATTCGGAAGGCCCATTTCAATGTCTTAAATGTGAAATGGTGAGCCTGCTCGGCGTTCATGAGGAACAAAATGGGTCGGATGAGACTCTTGTACATGTTAATATGATTTCAATCGGGCCAAATCTCTCTTGGCATCCTTCTCTTTTAATGATTGACGTTTGTCGTAGTTCTTCTTCCCTTTGGCAACCGCAATGTTGAGCTTAATCCAGCCTTTTTCGCTGATAAAAAGCTTTGTGGGAACAACCGTCGTGCCTTGATCTTTGAGTGCTTTATCGATTTTATCGAGCTCCCTCTTGCTCAAGAGCAGCTTGCGTTCGCGGATGGGATCGTGGTTGAAGATGTTTCCGTGGGACCATTCCGTCACGTTCATGCCCTTGATGAATAGTTCACCGCCGGTCATATAGCAATACGCTTCCGCAATGGATGCCTTGCCCATGCGAATACTCTTCACTTCGGTGCCTACTAATTGTAGTCCCGCGGTGTAAGTGTCCAACCATTCATAATCGAACTTGGCGCGTTTATTTTTAATCTCCACAGATTTCATACCGCAAAGGTACGTTACTCGCGGTCTTTGAGCATCGGAACGAAGGCCGCATCTCCCAACACCTTTTGAACAAAGGTGCCGTCGGTGTTTTTCTGAATTCGCACCATCTTTTGTGTACCCTCACCTACAGGGATGATCATAATTCCTCCGGGCTTTAATTGCTTGAGGAGTTCTTTGGGCACATAGGGTGCGCCGCAGGTAACGATAATTCGGTCAAATGGCGCAAAAACAGGCATGCCTTTGAATCCATCGCCAAACTTTTGTTCCGCTCGGTACCCTAAGATTTCCAGCATGTGTTGAGAGAAATCGAAGAGTTCCTTCTGACGTTCAATGGTGAAGAGCTTCACGCCTAGTTCACACAAGACCGCGGCCTGATAACCACTTCCCGTACCTATTTCGAGGATTTTTTGCCCCCGTTCCACTTCTAATAATTCGCTTTGCCAAGCCACCGTGGACGGGTGAGAAATGGTCTGATTTGCAGCGATGGGAAAGGCTTTATCTTGATAGGCATGCTGGTGAAAACCACTTTCCAAAAACCAATGCCTTGGGATTCTATTCATCGCCTGCAATACGCGATCCCCAGCTATACACTTCTCTTTTAAGGTATTGCATAAAATGGCACGCTGGCCTTGATGAATGGAGGAATCGGTCATTTTCACAAGGTTGAAATTACGCGCTCGGATAGGGATTCTCCGAACTAAATAAGGGTTGTTTTTAACAAAATAGAATTGGACCCCAATCATTACCTTTGAATTCCATGAGAAACAGCCTCGTCTTGGCCATCGCCGTCCTCGCATTGCACCTACAAAGCTGCGACGTCCAACCTGCACCCGAAGTCGCCTACCTCACCGTAGATACCCTCATGGTCGCGCCCAAGGCAAACCAAGGCACCTCTTCTTCAAAATTGACCACACTTTGGATCGAACAAGATGGAGAGCAAATGGGCGCTTTCACTCCACCGTGTACCATTCCGGTCTTTGCACGAGAGAACACCACCATTCGGTTCATCCCAGGCGTAAATCTCAATGGTTCGTACGCACAGCGCAATCAATACGAAATGCTATCTCCAAATAGTGTAACGTGGGACTTGGTACCGCAAAGCACTAAAAATGTAGCCACTACCAGGACCACATTCGAATACAATACGGCATATACCTTAGAAGTTTTGGAAGACTTCGACGACGTCGGCTTGAACTATGTGCACACCATCAAAAGCGATACTACATTGCAATTGACCGCTGCGATCGACGAGGCGTTAAATATAGATGGTGAATGGCCCAATAAGAGCGGGAAATATGTCCTGCCTCCTATGACGCGTGGGGAATTCAAGACCTTACAGGCTTTTGATTTGCCGAAATACGGTGCAAATGTGTGGATGGAAATTGATTATAAAACCGACGTGGCCTTGACCTTCGGGATTTTCGCAAACGAACTGCTGCAAAGCATTCAAGCCCCTGTGGTTACATTATTTCCGAACGATGAATGGAATAAAGTATATATCAACCTCGTTACTGAAGTAAGTGCGTACCCCGCCGCCCAAGATTACCACCTGTTCTTTGGAAGCATCAACACTTCTCAGGACACGACTACAACGTATATTGATAACATTAAACTGTTGTATTGAGTTATTCTAAGCGCATAGAAAGGGTCCAATTCTGGGCATACCTACTGACCGATTCCCTCAGCGGTGCCCTGGCATATACCGCCTTACACATTGTGCGGAAGGTCTATGTTGAGCCTATTAAATTTGGGCAAGAGGTGGCCATCAAGTTTGACGGCAAGTTCTTCCTAGGCCTACTATTGACCACCTCGGTGTTTCTCGGCATCAGTGGACTGAGCGGGATCTACAGAGATTTGGCACGTAAATCAAGACTCGCCCTCGTATTCAATACCGTTGGCGGTGTGATGATTACAGCGGTGTTGCTCTTCTTCGCCATTTTCCTCGATGATTTCGTCAAGAACTACAGTCAATACTACCTCACCTTGGGGACCTATGTGGGCGTGTTGTTGTTCATCAGCATGAGTTTCCGATTAATTTGGAGTACCAGAGTCCGCATCCTCATCGACAAAAAGAAGCTCACCTTCTCCACCCTGATCATCGGTTCAGGCAAGGAAGCAGCGGATTTGTTGACCACATTTACGAAGGACCGCAGTAAGGGTTACGACTTCAAAGGGTACTTATCCCTAGACGGTAAAACCTCTGACGAGCGGATGAAAGCCATACCTTTTTTAGGTACCGCGGCCCAATTAACCGATCTGCTCAACGACAATATCATCGACGACGTCATTATTGCCATCCCTTCCGGCAATAGCGATCTCATCGCGCGAATGATCAGCACCATCGAAAATGTCAACGTGCGCATTCACGTCTTGCCGAATGTCTTCAGCATCATTTCTGGCCAAGTCCGCATGGAGAGTTTGGGTCGATCCCTCATCGAAGTCAAGCGCGAACTGATCAAGCCGCACGTCGCGTTCATCAAGCGCATCTTCGACATCGTGGTTGCCGCCATTCTACTGGTCCTTTCCTCCCCGTTCGTGTTGTTTTCCATGGCCATGATTGCTGTTGGTTCTAAGGGTCCAATTTTCTTCACCCAAGAACGCCTCGGCAAGCACGGGCGCACCTTCCGCATTATTAAGCTTCGCTCCATGTATCAGGATGCCGAAGCCCAAGGCCCGAAGCTCAGCAGTGAGGATGATCCCCGCATCACCCCATGGGGACGGACCATGCGCAAATTCCGACTCGATGAGATGCCACAATTCTACAATGTGCTACGAGGCGACATGAGCATCGTGGGACCGCGTCCTGAGCGCAAATTCTATTTTGATCAAATCATAGAATCGGCCCCGCAATACCGCTACCTGCTCAGAGTAAAGCCCGGCATCACTTCTTGGGGAATGGTAAAGTTTGGGTATGCAGAAAATGTGGAAGAAATGCTCGAACGTGCTCGATACGACTTGATCTACACCGAAAACATTACCCTTCTTAACGATATCAAAATCCTCTTCTATACCTTAGTCATTGTCTTACAAGGACGAGGCAAATAAGAACCACACAAACCCAAATACATGAAGAACATCACAGTAATCGGAGCAGGAACCATGGGCAATGGTATCGCACATGTTTTCGCTCAAAGCGGATTTAACGTTCAACTCTTTGATATTAGCGAAGACGCCTTGCAGCGCGCCCTAGCCACCATTGGCAAGAATATGGACCGCCAAATCGCCAAAGAACTGCTCAGCGAAGCTGATAAGGCAGCGGCGTTGGACAGATTACAAACGGGCACTGACCTTGGTGCCGCCGTGGCAGCCGCTGATCTAGTAGTTGAAGCAGCCACTGAGAATACCGCTATTAAATTCCAATTGTTCAAGGACTTGGATGAATTGGCCCCAGCGAATTGTATCCTAGCCTCCAACACCTCTTCCATTTCCATCACCAAGATTGCGGCCCAAACTTCACGCCCGGACAAAGTGGTTGGCATGCACTTCATGAATCCTGTTCCGGTGATGAAACTCGTCGAAATCATCAATGGATACAGTACTTCGAAGGAAACCACCGATGCGGTAGTTCAGATGAGCGCGTCTCTAGGCAAAGTTCCTGTGAGCTGTAACGACTATCCCGGCTTCGTCGCCAACCGCATTTTGATGCCGATGATCAATGAAGCCATCATCGCACTGCATGAAGGTGTGGCCGGCGTGGAAGAGATCGATACCATTATGAAATTAGGTATGGCGCACCCTATGGGTCCATTGCAATTGGCCGATTTCATTGGCCTCGACGTGTGCTTGAGCATTTTAAATGTGCTCTACGATGGCCTAGGAAATACCAAATATGCCCCTTGTCCCTTGCTCGTCAATATGGTGACCGCAGGTAAGAAAGGGGTGAAATCCGGCGAAGGATTCTACGATTATTCAGAAGGCGTGAAAAACGCCAAAGTCAGTCAACAATTTATTTAATACCCACACTATGAAACTACACGCTATAGCCGCTGCCCTATTGTTATCAACGGCAGCCTTTGCCCAAGTAGATTTGATCAACAAGGTCAAAGACAACGGTGCCGATGCACCCCTAGGCTACGAATGGGAAACCATCGTAGATATTGAAGCAACCCCGGTAAAAAATCAAGGTGCCTCAGGAACTTGTTGGTCTTACGCCACGACCTCTTTTGTGGAAAGTGAGATGATCCGCATGGGCAAAGAGCCTATCGATATCTCAGAAATGTATACCGTTCGTAAGGTATACGAAGACAAAGGAGAAAAGTACGTTCGTCTACACGGCTATTTGAACTTCGCACAAGGCGGTGCATTGCCGGATGTACTCTATGTCATCAAGCACTATGGGGCAGTACCGCAAGAAGTATACAGCGGTTTGAATTACGGTACCGAAATCAACCGCCACGGCGAAATGGAAGCCTCACTGAAAGGAATCCTAGATGCTGTGATTGAAAACAAGAACGGCAAGCTGAGCCCAAGCTGGCAAAAAGGCTTCAACGGCGTATTGGACGCCTACCTTGGTGACGATCCGGCGCAGTTCGGGTACAATGGAAAAACCTACACCCCACGCACCTTTGCGGATGAGGTGATCGGCATCAACCCTGACGACTACGTACAACTGACCTCTTGGACCCACCACGAGATGTATGCACCGTGCCAAATCCAAGTACCAGACAACTGGACTTGGGGTACATCTTACAATCTTCCCCTCGACGAAATGATGGAAGCCATCAACACCTCTCTTGAGGCAGGCTACCCTGTGGCTTGGGCTTGTGATGTGAGCGACAAAGGCTTCTCTATTAAAAACGGTATCGCCGTAATGCCTAACCAGAGCTGGAGCGACATGTCTGTGGAAGAAGCGCAGGCGGTGTACAGTGCACCACACGAAGAGGCAGTGGTAGACCAAGAAATGCGTCAGGAGCAATACGACAACTACCTCACCCAAGACGACCACGGTATGGTTATTCAAGGAATGGTAAAAGATCAAGAGGGTAACCTTTTCTACATCATCAAGAACTCTTGGGGTGATATCCCTAATGATTACCGTCCAGGATATTTGTATGCGTCAGAAAGTTACGTGCGCTTGAAAACCATCAGCGTGATGATGCACAAAGATTCTATTGCGAAGTCAATGAAAAAGAAATTGGAACTCTAAAACCGTTCCACTCTAGTATTGAGCCGCTTACCCTTGGGTGAGCGGCTTTTTTTGTATCCGTTGAGAAACAGCACTCACCACTAAGGCAATACTCATCCCCAGTACTGCTCCGGCCATCACATCGGTGATCCAATGTGCCATTAAGTACACCCTGGAAACAGCCACGGCAATGGCACAAAAAGCGGCAAATACTTGGATCGCAGGACGGCGCCAATGCATGGATATAAGGGTGAAGAACACGAAAGCTGTGGTTGTATGACCGCTCGGAAAAGCGAATTGTAACGGAAGTTCAAAATCTGTGGCCAATTGTGTTTGGCTCCACTCAATAACCCCCATCGGTCGCGGTGAAGGTGCGAAGACGAGCTTCTTTAATAATTGGACCAACAAACTTGATAAAATTCCAGCAGCCACAAATTCTGCGGCACGCCACCACGTCTTTTGTAAGGCATAAGCTATTACGACCAGTACAAACATGGGACCTTCGCCCCATCCTGTGATGAACCCCATCCAAGTATAGCCTCGAGGGGAATACCAATGGTTGTGAAAGGCTAGTTGGGCCTCGACCTTATCTGGAAAAAAGGATAAAAAAATCCCGCAGGCCATAACAAACAGGACTGCGGGTATGCTGAAATACGGAATGTGCTTCATTATGCGCCGAGAATGTGCTGTAATTCGTGAATCTGGCTTTCCCACAATTGTTTAGCCTCTTCTACCTCATCATCTTCGGCGAAGTCCGTTACAATGATTGACGTATCGTGAGTAATGGCATCTACTTCAATTCGGAACTCGAAATAACAATCCAGACCGTCCTCCTCATCGTTGAGCCATCTGAAGCGCACCATTTTATCCTGTTGCTTTTTCAACAGTTTTGCTTGCTCCTCAGAACCGTCCCAAAAGAAAGTGAAAATTTCCGTACGAGAATTTACATCATCGCAAAACCATTCGCTCAATCCCGAAGGAGTGCTCAAGAATGGGAAGAGCATTTTTGGGGAGGCGCGTAAGGGGAATTCTAGTTCAAATTTTTGTTTTTCCATGGTAGTTGTATCGTGTTTGCAATATAACACGGTGGGGCAAAATTCCAAGAGTTTAGCGGATTTTGTTAATTTCAAACCGCTATTCACACACTCGCATGAAACAAAACTCCTCCATCTTCACCCAAGCCATAATCTGGGTGGCCGCTCTTGGTTATTTCGTTGACATCTATGACTTGCTGTTATTCAGCATCATAAGAATCCCTTCCCTTCAGTCCATCGGCGTGGATAACGTTTCTGATGTGGGGCTATTGATCCTAAACACACAGATGTTCGGATTATTACTCGGAGGAATCCTTTGGGGAGTTTTGGGAGATAAATTAGGACGTACTAAGGTCCTATTCCTTTCCATCGCATTGTATTCCATTGGAAACATCATGAATGGCTTCGTTCAAACGGGCACGCAATACGCCATCATCCGATTTATTGCGGGCATCGGCCTCGCCGGCGAACTAGGTGCAGGCATTACCCTGGTTTCCGAGCTATTGCCAAAGGAAAAGCGCGGCATAGGAACTTCTGTAGTCGCGGGGGTTGGCCTGACAGGTGCCGTACTCGCATTCTTCATCGCCCAATGGTTTGATTGGCGCACCTGTTATTTCATCGGCGGTGGATTAGGCCTCGCCCTACTCCTGTTGCGTTTAAGTGTCTTTGAAAGCGGCTTGTTCGAGAAGATGGAACAGAATACGGCAGTGGTCCGAGGCAACTTCTTCATGCTGTTCAATAAACGCGAGAGATTTATGCGTTACCTGCGCAGCATTTTGATCGGCCTGCCTACTTGGTTCGTAGTCGGCATCTTGATCAGCTTCTCTCCAGAATTCGCACGCCAATTAGGCATCGAGGGCACTATCGATCCAGGCATCGGGATTATGATTTCCTATTCCGCCATCGCCGTTGGGGACGTAGTGATCGGACTTCTCTCACAACGTCTGCATTCCCGCAAGCAAGCCATGCATGTGTTCTATGGCATTACCATCATAGGCATGGTCGTTTTCTTCACCGCATCCTCCCCACTTCAATTGTACATTTCAACGGGTATTATGGGCTTTGGAACCGGATTTTGGGCAGTATTTGTCACTATTGGAGCCGAAAATTTTGGGACCAATTTGCGCGCCACCGCCGCCACCACCATTCCAAACATGGTCCGTGGATCTCTAAACGGTATCTCAGCCCTCTTCATCGGCCTTGGCAGCTACTTCAGCTACGTGGGAAGTGGTATTACAACAGCCGTGATTGTCATGGCCATTACCTATTGGGCCATCTCAGGGCTTGATGAAACCTTCGGAAGGGATTTGGATTTTATTGAAGAGTAGCAGTTGGCACAGCAATTAGTTGTAGAAATAGTAGACTATCAAGAATTAAATAAATCCACAATAAGAATGAATAAACCATTCTCAAAACTCATTAAAAGGATTATTAGTGATTGGCTCATACGAAGGTATTTACCATGGCTAGATACACCGGTAATGCTAGTAATAGTCTTTACAGCAGCGATATTAATTGGTTTTATGAGCCTGATTTTCTAAAAAAAAGCCCTGATGCTGTGCATCAAGGCTTTCTTGTTGTAGCGAGAGAGAGACTTGAACTCTCGGCCTCCGGGTTATGAATCCGACGCTCTAACCAGCTGAGCTACCTCGCCATTTGGTGGGGTGCAAATATAAACACCGACAACATATTTGAAAGTCTTTTTTTAGATTTTAAAAACAAGAAGGTGGTAGATGAGTTATAGGGAAAAGCACTTTGTATTCCATGGAAACTTTGATTTACATCTTGACCGTCGGTTTTCTTGCCACCACCCTGATCACTTTTCGTGTAATTGACGCACTGGCAAAGGAATTAGCCGAATTGAAAAAGAAACTCAATCAATGAAAAAAGCCGGCAGAAGCCGGCTTTTTTTATCTCGTCATTTCTAGTACATACAACCAGTAGAAACTGTTGCCCGTATTGGGATCGTAATCGTAGTGATTGTACTGCAGGTACATGGAATCCTCGGCTTCATTGATGTGCCAATTCACACAGAGCTCCCAGTTCATAAAGAATTGGTCCGTAGACCAAGAATATCCCCAATACTGGTACATATGATCGTTTAATGCATTTTCATTAATGATGAACTGCCCACCTTTAGTCAAGGTACATGTAGTGGTGTAATCTTCATCTGCAGCCGGTAATTGGCCTACAGCGGCATGTTCGCGGTGAACTTCCACGTTCCATCCACTGCGATAAAAGCGCTCAGTATTCGTATTTGTCGACTCCTGTGGCTCGCATGACAGCAACAATGCTGCAGCGAAGGTGAAGAAAAAAAGTTGTTTCACTAGTTGTGGTTTGAGTTCAAAGTTACCATGAAAGAGCAAATTTTGGGCCAATTACTCCAAAGGTTTGCCCCAAACTCACATCACTCTTCCAACGCTTTGTTTTAGCACGTGTAGTCGTGGAATTTTGACGTGCTTCATGATAGTTCTCATAGACCACCTTTCCGATGAATTCACCAATGACTATACCTGCTACCACTTCACTCACCCAGTGGTTATGCCCTTCCATATTGTAACACCATAAAAGAGTAACGACCGTATGTGGAATCCAATAGTTATCAAATACCCTACTTGTTACACTTGCCATAGCATAGTACATGGTGGCGTGATAGGAAGGAAATCCCGTTCCGTAGGCTTTCGAACCTAGTATATTTAAATGCCAATTAAAGAAATCATACGGGCTTTCTACAAAAGGAAAAGAACTTTCTCTAGTACTCCCCCCATATTCACCTAAAGGCCTTTGGGGACGATGTCTTCCTAAAACACTTTTCAAAATCAGGTGTGAAACGATATATGATTCGATAACCGCTTTGGTTGTCAATATCCCAGCCTCCTGAAGTTTTTCATTTCCGGTTAGTAATCCTGCGGCATACATAGAAGCAAAACCGAAGTATAAGTACCCATCCTCTCCTCTCGTTGCTGATCTCAAAAATGGTGTCTGGTTTAATATTGGGGGAAATGAAAGGTATGGGTTTACATATCGATCCAGCGGCTCAATGTTCTCTTGAAAAAACTTCGTGGTTTGATAATCTGTGGCCACTAAAGCAAAGAGCTTAATAGCATTTGCCGTTCTGTTCGGATTATTCCAAGGGCGTTGTATGATCGCCTTCGCATCATCATCGATGGTGATGATGGTATTGCGAATAATACCCAAGCGGGTTTCTTTGATGCTGCGATCCGGTTCAAACTGGATCTGCGCCTTCACGGCAAGAGATAAAAAAAGCGCTACAGCTAACCAGCCATAGCGCTCCATTCGATGTTTCATTTTCAGAGGTTTGGTTGCTCCTCGAATTTACTTATTCCCAAGTAAACAATGGACGGTCTTGCATCATTTTAACCACTTCCTCGCCTACTGCCTTGATGTGTGCATCAGAATCAATGTTCATGACCACACGATCAATCAAATCAGCAATGGTGTCCATATCTCCTTCTTTCAAACCACGTGTAGTGATTGCAGGTGCTCCCAAACGAATACCCGAGGTCGTAAAAGGACTCTTGTCGTCAAACGGTACCATGTTTTTGTTCGCCGTGATGTGGGCACGAACGAGGGCTTGCTCTGTTGCCTTACCGGTAACGCCTTTGTTGCGCAAATCAATCAACATCAAGTGGTTATCTGTACCGCCTGAAATAATATCATAACCGCGGTCTACGAAGGCCTTGGCCATAGCAGCAGCGTTTTTCTTTACTTGGAGCTGGTAGTGGAAGAACTCGTCGGTCAATGCTTCGCCATAGGCAACCGCTTTAGCCGCAATCACGTGCTCCAACGGACCACCTTGTATCCCTGGAAAAATCGCCATATCCAAGATGTTTGACATCATTTTCACCTCACCCTTGTTATTGGTTTCACCCCATGGGTTAGGGAAATCTTCGCCCATCATGATCATACCACCACGTGGACCACGCAAGGTTTTGTGTGTGGTTGTCGTAACAATATGACAATGCGGCATAGGATCGTTCAAAATTCCTTTGGCAATCATACCTGAAGGGTGAGAGATATCGGCTAAAAGGATGGCACCTACCTCATCCGCGATTTCACGGAAACGAGCAAAATCAATATCGCGGCTGTATGCAGAAGCACCCGCAATGATCATACGTGGCTTGCACTCCTTCGCTTTGGCCTCGATAGCATCGTAGTTCAACAATCCCGTTTCCTTCTCTACACCGTAGAATTCCGCGTTGTAGGTCTTTCCGGAGAAGTTCACAGGTGAACCGTGTGTCAAATGACCTCCGTGGCTCAAATCAAAGCCCAACACTGTATCACCAGGCTTCATCACTGCGAGATATACCGCAGCATTAGCCTGGGACCCCGAGTGAGGCTGAACGTTCACATATGCAGCGCCGTATAGCTCCTTCGCACGATCACGCGCCAAATCCTCAACAACATCAACGATTTCACAACCGCCGTAATAACGCTTGCCAGGGTAGCCTTCAGCATATTTGTTAGTCAATACAGAACCTTGCGCCTCCATCACTTGAGGGGAAGCAAAATTCTCAGAAGCGATCAACTCAATACCGTTGATCTGGCGTTGTTTTTCTTGGGCGATTAAGTCAAAGATGGTTGTATCTCTCATGGTACTTTTACTTGAAGCACCAAAAGTACTGCGGGCTAACGAATTAAACCACCCTATTTATACACATTAGAAGGGGTCCGACCAACGAGCGTCCGTATAGACATTTGAACCCGTC
>Ga0255751_10001576_pt1 | contig 21593 bp, 14 predicted proteins | sample 071ome_20_FD_179951 | JGI IMG/M metagenome (GOLD analysis project Ga0255751, IMG submission 179951) | Coastal salt marsh microbial communities from the Groves Creek Marsh, Skidaway Island, Georgia - 071412BT metaG (version 2) | ecosystem: Environmental > Aquatic > Marine > Intertidal zone >... | reverse complement strand
CACAAACCAACCTACGGTATCGTCCCGATGCAAGGCCATGAGCTGGTGGCAGGGCAGCCCGAAGCCGATCTCGCCGTGTGTGGCCCTCTCGCGAGAAGCGCGGAGGATTTAGCGGTTGCGTTGTCAATCATGGCAGGTCCCGCTGATCGCGAATCGCTGGGCTGGTCGCTCAATTTGCCAGGGCCGGATTTGCATGACTTGAAATCGTTTCGAGTGGCCATTTGGGCGACTGATGCGCTGGCGCCTGTCGCGCGTGAAGTCGAGGATCGCGCCTTGAAGGTTGGCCAAACGCTTGAACGATTGGGCGCTCGGGTCTCCTATGACGCGCGCCCGGATTTTGATCTTGAGCACGCGATGCAGAATTACCAAACGCTCCTCAATTCTGTAATGACGGCCGCTTGGGATGACGAAGCGGTTAGCAAAGCCGTTGAGCGCGCGGCGAGCTTTGCGCCCGATGACTGGTCAACGGAAGCGGTCAACGCACGGGCAGCCGTCCTTTCTCATCGGGATTGGATCAGAACGAACAGTGGCAGAGAAAAATTGCGGCACGCTTGGACGGCATTTTTTAACGATTGGGACATTCTTATTTGCCCGCAGATGGCGACGGCTGCGTTTCCACATGACCATCGCGCATTCAGTGAGCGTAGCTTGTTGGTCGATAACGTTGAGCAACCCTACTTTCAGCAGCTGATGTGGGCCGGCATGATCGTCAATGCCTATTTGCCGAGTACGGTCTTCCCCACCGGGCTCTCGACTGAGGGGTTACCCATTGGTCTGCAAGCCGTGAGCGCGCCGTATCGAGATTATCGCACCATCGAATTTGCTCGGTTGATCACGCAGGAAATGGGTGGGTTTGTCGCGCCGAAAGCCTATCCCTAACCGGAAAGCCGCATGGATTGCTTTGGGGCCTTGGTCAAAACGGCTCGCTATAAAAAGCCCGCTATAAAAAGCTCCCTATAAAGAGCTAGTTGTAGAAAGCTCCCTGCAAAAAGCTCCCTGCAAAAAGCTCTCTACAAAAAACTCTCTACAAAAAACTCTCTACAAAAAGCATGGGTTTTAGAAGGCTTCAGCAATGAAACACTTCATTTATAAAACCCGCCCGATGTAAAAGACAGGATTTGTCCAAGGAGAGGAGCTATAGAAAGACAGGCGTTGGACAAACAATGGAACTGCGTGAGCCATGGTGTTCTGATCGAGTCTAAACAATTCTGTCCTGCTCGCACGTCAGCAACCCAAAAGATTGCTCGTTCAGCGAGTGCCATTCGGTGGGCTTAGTTGGCCAGTGGCCGAGTGAGCCGTCACTGCCTCGCGAAGGGCGATGAGGTGCTTGGTATCCCATCCTTGTTCATAGGCAAGGCAATCGGTGGCACCGATGTCGCCCAGGGCATCAAAGCCGTGATGAAACAGCTCAACCAAAGTACCCTGCGTTTGGGCCGTCAATAGGAAGGTCAAATAGGTAGGGGTTGGCCAGGCTAAGTCGTCAAACCAGTTGTTGGTCAATGTGAGCCTTCGATAGGGCTCGTAGTGCGTAATCCGTCCGCCAAAGTGATGTAGACCGTCCTCTAGCTCAACCGAAAGCTCGACCGGCCCGTTAATCTCTGGTTCAAACTTGAGCAGGGTGTGCCCCCGGCTGAACCAAGTGGCGAGCGCTTCGAAGGTTGTAAACCAAGGCCAAACCTCTCCAGGCGCTGCGGCAATGGCGACCGCTCGGCGAACGTAAAGGCGCCCCGGTGAAAAAGTGGCATGCGACACGAGAGGGCTCCGTCATTTGCTCGAGTGGAGTGATGTTCGCAGGCTACCATGGGCTTGAAGCTCGTGCGTCGCCCGAAGCAAGTTGATAGACTCCCCGCGCTTTGTGTTTGAGACCCCCCCATGCAGAACGTTGAAGAACTTGAAATCAATACTGGCCCCGTCACCATCCGTGGAAAACGATGGCGCCAGGACGGAGGCATCCCCACGCTCTGTCTGCATGGGTTTTTAGACAATGCAGCCAGTTTTGATCTTTTGGCGCCGAAGTTAAAAGGGCTTGATCTCTTCGCGATGGATTTTGCCGGGCACGGGCTGTCTGATCATCGACCCCTGGGCGCGCCCTACACTGGACTGTCAGATCTTCATGAAATCCTCAGCGTTGCCGATCACCTTGGTTGGACGACGTTTTCCGTGATCGGTCACTCGATGGGTGCAGAGCTTGGAGCGCAACTCGCAGGGCTGTTTCCAGATCGCGTTAAAGCACTCGTTTGTCTCGACGGCTATTGCGGCACCAATACCATTGAGCAGACGCTCGATCATCTGAGCAGCATGGTGACCTCGGCTTCGGCCAGATCGTCAAAGCTGAAAGTCTTTGATTCGCTCAGTGCCATGGCTCAGCGTTTGTCTGAAGCTACCGGTCAAAGCCTTGAATCTGCGCAATTACTCGTGGCTCGCGGACATCGTTCCGTGCCCGGTGGCTACACCTGGCGAGCGGATTCTCGAGTGAGAGGCGGCGGTCCGCTCGAGTTAACGGCTGATCAATTACGGGCCTTGGCGGATACCACGAAGGCAAGGACGGCGGTGATTCTTGCGGATATTGAAAGCGAGTGGCTGAAGCGATCGCTCAAGGTCATTTTGAATCCGGTGCCTTCAACCATGGAGATCGCGCACATTCCTGCGCATCATCATTTTCATATGCATGCCGAGCATGAGGTGCTGGCCGAGATGATCAGCACATTCTTGGTAGGAGAGAAATTGCCTGGCGCGTTAAGCGCGGAGGGTTACCGGCAGCTCTCGGATACCGTGAATGAAACTGGAGTTCACGTAAGTCGGCTCGCCGGTCACCTCAACGCGTGAGAAACGTTTAAGAATCTCTTCCCAAACCACGCGCAACTGCATCTCTGCGAGCCGGTTACCCACGCACCGATGAATGCCATAGCCGAAGGACATGTGGTTCCTGGGGTTTGGCCGATCGATGATGAAGTCGTCTGGACGCTCGAGATGCGATGCATCGCGGTTTCCTGAGATATACCACATCGCCACGCGATCGCCCTTCTTAATTTGCTTCCCTCCGAGTTCGGCGTCCGCCACCGCAGTTCTCGCCATATGGGCAAGCGGCGTTTGATAGCGAATGATTTCAGGGACCATCTTGCTGATGAGGTCTGGGTTTTGCAGCAGCTTTTCATATTCAGAAGGATTGCGGTTCAGTGCCAGCACACCGCCCGAAATTGAATTTCGGGTGGTGTCGTTGCCCCCGACAATGAGCAGGATGACGTTACCCAGCAGCTCCTGAGGCGTCATGTTCTGCGTTGAAGGGTCGTGCGCTAGAAGGGAGATGAGGTCGAATTTTGGGGGCTCTTTTTTTCGGGCCTCGTAGTATTCGGTGAAATAAGCCAGGCAGTTGAAGAGTTCCTGAAAGGCTTCCTCCGGCGTTTCGAAGTAATCCGGGTCGCCAGAGTTCTGGATCACGTCTGACCATTGAATGAGTTTCATCCGATCTTCTTGTGGGATGTCAAAGAGGGTCGCCAGCATTTGCCCCGTCAGATCGACGGATACGTGACGTACCCAGTTAAATTCTTCCCCGACAGGGAGGTGATCAAGAATTTCACCTGCGCGCTCACGGATGAGCGGCTCAAGATCGGCTAGATTGCGCGGCAAAAACATCGGTGTGACGACTTTGCGTTGGGCGTCGTGCTTGGGTGGGTCCTCTTGAATGAACATTGGCAAAGCGAATGGATCATCATCGGGCCTTGGCACGCCACCGAGACCAATCCCACCCAGACTTTGCTTGGACGAGAAGACCTCGTGTTGCTTATCCACTTGCATGATGTCTTCATAACGCGTCACGGACCAATAAGGGCCAAAGAGGCTGTTTTCATGGTAGTGAACCGGGTCTTCGTTCCTCAGTCGCTCAAAGTGTGGCCAAAAGGTGTCGTTGGCAAAGAGCGCTGGATGCGATGGGTCGATGTCGTCGATGGGAATGTCCGCCGCAGGGAAATGCGGGTCGATCGCCCAAGCTTCCGCAAGCTCTTTATTCGATACGGTCAGGTCGCCGCCCCGCACGCGCTCAGTGAGCCGGTTGCGCTCGGTGGGGTCTGGGTTGATGTAGAGCGAAGACATAGGTGCATCCGATTTCGTCAGGTGAGCCAAAGAGCCTAGCGCGTTATTGAAGGCACGAAAAGGCTAGCGCAAGGGCTGCAGGGCCTGTGTATGATGGCCGGGTAAGGAGATGATTGTCATGGATTTAGCAACGTTCAGAGCCGAAACGCGCGCGTGGATTGAAGCGAATTGCCCGGAAGGTGCCAAGGGTACTGGCCCTGTGCCGCTGGGGAGCACCAAGGTTGAATTACCTGCGGACACACGACTTTGGCTCGAGCGGATGGCGGATAAAGGTTGGACGGTGCCAACCTGGCCAATGGAATATGGCGGCGCTGAGTTAGACAGACCCCAATACGAGGTGCTGGTTGATGAACTCAAAAGAGCCGGCGCAAGAACGCCTCTGACTGGCCGCGGCGTCAACTACATCGGCCCCACGATTTTGGAATTTGGCACGGATGAGCAAAAAGCAAAGTGGTTGCCGATTTGCGCGCGGGGCGAGGGCGCCTGGGCCATGGGCTACTCGGAACCCGGCGCCGGGTCTGACCTCGCCAATTTGTCGTTGCGTGCTGAACTCGATGGCGACCACTACGTGATTAACGGATCTAAAATATGGACCAGCGATGCCACGATTTGCGATTACATCTTCGTGCTGGCTCGAACCTCCCCTGAAAAACCCAAACACGAAGGCATCAGTCTCATCCTGGTGGATATGAACCAGCCAGGCGTGAAGGTGTCGCCGATCCGATTGATCTCGGGCGCTTCGCCTTTCTGCGAAACTCACTTTGATAACGCGGTGGCGCCCGCGACCGACTTGATAGGGGGTGTTGATCGAGGCTGGACGGTGGGTAAGCGGCTCTTGCAGTTTGAGCGGTCAACGCATGCTGGGATCAATATTTCAGGCTCCCAAGGCGGGCGTTCGGAGAAGAGTGAGATGCCGACGCTGGTCTCTCGCTATGTCGCGAAGGTGAATGGAAAGCTGGCTGATGCAGACCTGCGGGGCAGGCTGACCCAGTTCGAAATGAACGCACATGCCCAACGCATTACCCAGCGACGCGCCATTGAGGAGCTCCAATCACGGGCGCCTGGGTTTACCTCGTCAGCCGTCAAACTCACCAATGCGCTGAATATTCAAGAAGGGGATGAGTTGCTTGTGGCGGCCATGGGGCCGCAAGGATTCAGGTGGGATCCCGAGACGGCGGACGCTGAAGAGTTGGCCGCCTTGCAGAAATGGCTTTATCAAAAATCGCTGACCATTGCCGGTGGCACGAAGGAAGTGCAATTGAACATCATCGCTAAGCGCGTGCTGGGGCTACCTGATTAGAAGAATGTTGCCTTACCAACACACGTCAGTCCTTGCCCCAGGCATCGGGCGCATCGACACATGAAACACTGCGATGGTTGCTGTGTATTCGAAAGAAGCAAAGAGTAGCCCCTCGTCAGCATTGCGCTCGCTGGGAAGAAACTTCATCGCTTCTGGACCACGATGGCGACCGTCCTGAAAGTAAATACCCCCCGCATATTGCCCGTGAGCGGGTTGAGTTAGGTCATACGCGAGGATGGCATTGCCTCGCTCTAAACCGACAAAGGCGATGGTTTGGTCACCGATGCGCGCGAGAGCTAGGCCCTCGGGCTCAATGCCTCGTTTAGGGCTTCGTCGGTCCATTGGGTCAGCGGATAAACATCGGCTCACTCGAGCACTCATGTCGCTTGCGCTGTCCCAAACGAGCTGACCAGACGCCGGATTCCACACGGAGATAGATCGTCCACCGAAAGCAGTGATTCGCTCCGGGCATGCCGGTGCGTTGCCGATGATCGGGAGTCGGTCGACTTCTAATGCCCCAAGATGATACTGCGATCTCCGGCCATACCAGGCAGGTGGCGATGTTGCATTAGAAGGCTTGCATTTGATCTTGCTCACCTTGATCGCGTCTTCGTGGCCCAACCAATCGCGGGTATCGCCTTCGTTTGCGGAGACTAGATAGGTGCCCGTTTGATGCTCAAAGACGGCGATGGCATCTGGCATGAAGTAGCTATCGATGGGCCAGCTTTTTAGCTGCCAACCACCGTCTTGAACACTTACATCGATCTCCTGACCTGGCTGGTCATGGTGTTTCACCCCCAAACCAAAGATGGTTTCGACACGCTTGGTCGCGAGATTGAGTACACCAATGGCATTGTTTTCCTGGAGTGAAATGAAAGCGTAGCGCGAGTCATTGGTCACGCTGAGGTACTCAGGCTCGAGATCCTTCAGAGGGTTCTTTGTTCGAGCGTCGAGTCGGATGGGGCTTTGGACCACTGTGCTTTGGTTGATGAGAGGGATCAAGGTGTGACGCCAAAGGCTGCTATCCCCCACATTTTCGATCGAGATGACTGAGATTGAACCATCGCCGTCATAGGTGCCCTCTTGGTTTGGCTCGCCTTCGTTGGCGACCAAAAGCTCAAGTCCTCGGGTTTTGGATTCGATGAATTTGATCATGTCGGGGTGATGCCCGACCTCAATCGCATCAAGAAAGGCACCCTGATCAAGAGAGTAAAACAAGACGTAGCCCTTAGGTGCGATTTCTGAGGCATTGCTCTCCATCGCAATGGATACCGCGATGAGGTTGCCCTCTGACCAAAGGTCGATACTGGTAGCGGTCCAAGAGAAACCGTCGCCGAGTAAACCTCGTTCTCTGAGCCCTTGGTTTAGCTCAATCGAAGGTAGGTGCATCAAGCCACCGTGCGGTGACTTCTTTAAAAGCGCGGCCTCATCGAATGCAAAACGATCGATACGTCCCAGCGGCGGATTGATCACGAGGATGGTCTGATTCGGCGCATCGATCGCGAGAATTTCTGCAGCACCTTGCCCTCCCTTATTTCTTAGACTTGAAAATGTGAGCTCCTCAATAGAGACAGTTGCGGACGTAATGGCGCTCAAAGACCAGGCGATCAGGAAAAGAATTGGCCTGACGTGAGCGTTTCGATGTGAGTTGCTTGATGGCACGGGTGGTAGGGTCTATTTCACTGAGTTGGCTCGAACCAATGGGTCGCGTGACGTCAGGCCGCCGCATGCGAGGCTGCCCCAACGAGGATCAAGAGAGCTTACTTGTAACAACCCCCGTCAGTCTCAATGCCAACGCTATATCGATGAAATTAACGCATTCTTAACGATATTTTGCCGCTTCTTCACGAGCTCTGAATATCGTCTTCACGCTGAAACTTCAGACTTCGCGCACTCACAAATGGGACAAAATTATCATGCAAAAATCCTTTCGATGGATTCTGAGTTTGGGCTTGGTGACGGCAGGGCAACTCGCCTCAGCCGCCGAGCAGGTATTAGAAGAAGTTAAAGTTGTTGGTACTCGCGGATCATTGATGTCGGCCGTTGGCAAACAAGCTGATTCTGATGCGCTGATTTCAGTTGTTGATTCAGATGCTATAGGTGATTTCCCTGATACAACGGCTGCCGAGGCGGTTCGACGTCTATCGGGTATTTCTATCGAAAATGACCAAGGCGAAGGTCGCTACGTCACCATCAGGGGGCTCTCGTCTGACCTTAACGCGTTCGCGGTCAATGGCGCGTCTATGGTGGCACCTGAAAATGGCCGCTCAGTTTTGCTTGATGGTGTGCCAACAGAACTACTCGAATCGATTACTGTGTCCAAATCACTCACGCCCGACCAGGATGCGGATTCTCTGGGTGGTCGTATCGAATTCCGCACTAAAAACCCCTCAGATCTCAGTGATACCTTAGTGAAATTTAAGGTCGACACGACGTACAACAAACAGGTCAAGAGCGCCGCAAGTCCTCGACTCTCCTTTAATTACGGCACACGGGTCTCGGATCAGTTCGCCCATGTTATTGGGCTCACGTATTCCGAAAAAGAGATCGTCACCTACAACAACGAAACCGGCTACGGCTGGGATTCTGATGGTTTCATGGACGATGACTATGAGATGCGCTACTACGACATCACGAGAAATCGTATGGGGCTAACGTACGATGCAGATTACTTAGTGAGTGACGTGACGCGAGTGTATGGCAGTCTGTTTTGGAATCAGTACACGGATGAAGAGCTTCGTTGGAAGGACGAGTACGGCAAGATCGATCGTATTGAAGATCTGACCAATGGCCTAGTTTCCAGCCGAATCCGGCATGATGCGGAAACCAGGGTGCGAGAGGAAACCCGCACGATATGGTCGGCCAACCTGGGATTTGAAACGCTCGCTGGGGAATGGGCGATCGATGGCCAGTTGAGTTATTCCTTTGCTGAAGAAGACGATAGAGACAATGCTGACGTGACGTTCAGGAATTATGACAAAGACTTAGGCGGCACCTTCGATTGGTCGAATCCGACGAGGCCCGTCGTCACAGCGCTTGACCCAACACTGCGCGATCCAGCCTCGCTGGAGTTTGATGAGATCGAGTTTGAGGACTCCATCTCACAAGACAGTGAAGTCGCGATCTCGTTGAACTTCGAACGCGAAGTGGGCAATCAGGTGGTTAAATTTGGTGGTAAGTACCGCTCACGAGAGAAAGATAGAGACAATAACCTTGCCTTTTACTCCTTCGATGGTGCCACCATGGCCGACTTCGATCCTCAAACTTTGGCTTGGCCTTGGGCGGGACAAACGTTCAGTCAACAAGCTTCGCCGAGTATGGTTTATGCGCTGCAAAACAATCGATCTCAGCTCACGTTTGAAGGTGATGAGACGTTTGTTGAGGATTTCGTCACCCAAGAGGATATTTTTGCAGTATATGCGATGACCACTATGGATCTCGGATCTGCAAGATTGGTTTTGGGTGCTCGGTATGAGAACACAAGTATGGAAAGCGAGGCTTTCGATCAAGACGGCGCCGCGACCAGCGCGTCTAAGGACCACAGTTTCTTCGCGCCCTCGGTGACCCTCAAATATGCGCTTTCGGATACTGTTTCACTTCGAGCCGCCGCATGGCGCTCATTGTCTCGCCCAGGGTTCACCCAATCCGCGCCCATTTTGGAGTTGGATATTAACGGCGAAGATGTTTCCGGTAAGTATGGGAACCCTGACCTTGAACCTTACGAGGCAACGAATTTAGATCTCGCGCTTGAGTATTACGACGGAGGTTTTAACTACGCTAGCTTTGGTGTGTTCCGAAAAGACGTAGATAACGCAATCTACCCGACCATTCAAAAGGAAGCCTTGATTAACGGCATCAACTTTAACGATGGAGTGGAGACTTACATCAACGCCGATCAATCGAAACTCACGGGTCTTGAGGCGAGTATTCAGTTAGGAATGGAAAACGGACTGTTCTTCTCGGCGAACGTGACGCACATGCTTGATAACGAGAGCACCTTTGCCTTCGAGGACACATCGTCATTCACGACGCCTTTCAGAAAGCTGGCGGATGATGCAGCGAACTTGAGTGTGGGATACGACAAAGGTCCTTGGGATGTTCGATTGGCCATGAATTATCGAAGTTCCTATCTTGACTACCTTGCCGATGAAGAGGGCGCCATTGATTCGGTTTCGGCGGATAACTCACGGTTTACGAACGATCACACTCAATGGGATTTGACTGCGAAGTACAAGATCAATAAGCAACTGACGGTCAAATTTGAAGCGATCAATATTGGTGACGAGCCCGAGTTTTACTACTGGGGTAGTGCTGACCGGCTGAGCCAGTACGATGAGTATGGCACGAGCTACACGCTAGGCATGACCTATCGGATCGGTGGCAATTAATCGAACCCGCATGGGGTGACTTGCCACGAGTGAGCCACTCAATGGAAGAAAAGAGCTCCTGCGGGGGCTCTTTTTTTCTAGCCAAGGAAGTTAGAAGGAGGCGCGCGTGATAACGCAAGGTTTGGTTGAACGGCAGTTCGTTGGGCTGAGGAACTGCGGCGTTGCTGTATTCGTCCTGGCATTGTTAGGTTTTCAAGGATGCAACGAGGTCAGCGAATGGCCAACGGTTGATCCTAGTATAGAGAGTACTCCCGTGCCGGATAGCGATGATGCGGCAGATGATCCTTTCGTGATGCTTGATCTGTCCGGCCTAACCGTCTTAGGTACCAATAAGCGAAGGGGCTTGGAGGTTTACGACGGACGTGGCGAGCTTAAACAGCGGTTAGACCGTGGACGCTTGAATAATGTCGATGGCTATTTTGAGGTTGAGTCGAGGAGTCATTTCATCGCTTCTTCAAATCGAACCGCAGGCAGTGTGGACATTTTTTCTAAAGCCGAGAGTGAGTCGGATATTCGATTTCTTCGCACCTTTCCGGTGCCGTTAGCCGATCCTTATGGATTGTGTGTCAGCTCTGGCTCGATATTTGTTGGCGATAAAGAAGGACAGGTTATTCAATACACTTGGTCGGGAGAGGCGTTACAAGAGATCCGCTTCGAATCTCAAACCGAGGGCTGCGTGGTCGATGAGTTAGAGAACAATTTATATGTCGGCGAGGAAGGAAGGGGTATTTGGGAGATCAGATTGAGTAACTATCAGAGGCGCCTTATCGCCGAGATCGACGAGACTGGGATGGGCCTGGTGGCTGATGTTGAGGGCCTTGACCTTTATCAAAGCGGTAACGAGCAATATCTAGTTGCGTCTAGTCAGGGCGATAGCAGCTTCATCGTCTATGACCTAAACTCGGGCACGCAGCTGGCTAAATTCAGAGTGGGTGAAAACGAAACGATCGATAGTGTCTCGGGCACCGATGGGCTGGCTATTCTTGAGGGCCCTCTGCCTGATTTCCCTAAAGGATTGATGGTGGTGCAGGACGGCACGAATGAAACCGATAGCATTCCAGCGCATCAGAATTTTAAGTGGATCGATTGGCAGCAAGTGGACGCATTACTTCACCGCTAATATTCATGCGCCATGAACTGTCTTTGGATGCATGCCACTTGCCTGAGAGTGCGGGCATCGACCCTTATCGAATAACTGCGGAGCACTGACCCGCCATCGCGCATCAGGAGGTTCCGTTATTTCTGCTGTCGACATCTCAGGCACCTCGCTAGATCTTCTCCGCTAGTTCGATGAGCTCGGAGGTCCGTTACGGCGAGTGACAGTCGGTGATCAACTGCATAGGATGGCGGGTACTTCCTGTAGAGTAAGAGAGCGAGTGCGTATGACTTTTCAAGTGATCTGTATTACCGGCGGCGCGAGTGGCATGGGGCTCGCCACGGCGAAGAAATTTGCATCCGAGGGGTGGCGGGTCATATTGATCGACTTGGTCGAGGCGCAACTCCAGAAAGCGAAAGAGGTTTTGGGCGAGGATACGTTGACGTTGGTGGCCGACGTGACCCAGGAGGCGCAGATGCAAGCCGTGATGGCCTCGGTGTCTGAGGCCACAGGGGGTCGTCTAGATATTCTGTTTAATAATGCGGGAATCGCGCCGGGTGGGCTGCTCGAAGCGCAGAGTACGGAGACGATTCGAGCAATCTTAGATGTGAATGTACTCGGCGTGATCTTTGGTATTCGAGCGGCGCTCCCTATGCTCAAGGCAACGCCCAATGCACTATGCATCAGTACCTCTTCGTCGGTTGCAACCTATGGCCATGCAACTCGGGCCGTGTATTCGGCGTCGAAATTTGCCGTGAAGGGGCTCACCGAGGCACTGTCTCTCGAGTTTGAAGCCGACGATATTCGGGTCGCGGACGTTCTGCCCGGTTGTATCGATACGCCGCTCCTGCGTGCTGAGCTCGCTAAAGGCAGTGGTCAACCATTCGCTGAAAGCATGCTTGAGCGACTCCCTCAAGCGGGTGCGTATCGTCTAATGCCAGATACTGCGATTGCGGACGCGGTCTGGTCAGCGTACGAAAATGCGGACCGAATCCACTTTTATGTGCCTGAGGAGATCGGTGATACCGATCGAGTCAAGGTTCAAGACATACAAGCAGCCAAAGACGAAATTCGTCAGTTTTTGTATCGCCCGCGCTAACGCAGGTGTTTGGGATGGCCTCGGTGTGGGGTTTTGCGAGCAGTGTGCAAAGAGATCGAGGGGCATAAGTCTTGTAAGTCAATCGTGGTGATCTGAAGCGCGGCCCTGGATGAGCAGCGCTCAGTGTTGTGTTGTTTTGTGTTGTTTTGTGTTGTGTTGTGTAGAGTAGTGTTGTGTTGGTTTGTGCTGTGTTGTGTTTTGGCCGAGTAAAAGGGGCGCCCGGCCTTGGCGAGTTTGAAAGGATCCAGTGACGATTGGGTTTGGTGCTTCATTGATCAGCACGAGACGCAGCAGGCGGCTTAAATGAGCGAGGCTATTTCAGCCGGTGACAGTGATCACATAGCTAATTGAACGCTGCTCGCCATCATCAGATGCCCGCAAATGCTGCACAGTGAGCAAACGAAGGAATCAAGCATGGGTGATAAGGGGACGTTCGTGAGCGGGTATTCACGCGCGCGCGGCCGGTGTTCGCGATGGATTGTTTTGGGTTGGGTGATGGTCATGCTCTCCCTGGTCGGGTGCGGCGGGCCTCCCTCGACTGTGACGGGTCAGGTTCACCTTGAAGATGGAACGATCCAGGGCCGTCAGTACGAGGATGGGCTTCACGTTTTCAGTGGGGTCCCTTATGCCGCGCCGCCTGTGGGCGATCTCCGCTGGCAACTGCCTCAGCCCGTGATGCCTTGGTCAGGCGTTCGAAACGCCGTCGACCCCGGCCCCGCTTGCATGCAACCCCGATCCGTAAGCGAGTTTTATGATGAAGGCATCACCTATCAAAGTGAAGATTGCTTAACCCTCAACGTTTGGACCAGAGCGCGCAACACACAGGAAAAATTACCGGTGATGGTCTGGATTCACGGCGGCGCCCTGAATACGGGCAGTGGTGATTTATACCCTGGCTTTGAGCTCACGAGTCGCGGCGTGATTTTGGTAACCATCAATTATCGTCTAGGGGTCTTCGGCTTTTTCGCTCACCCGGAATTGAGCGCGGAAGGGGCGGGTCGTTCGGGAAACCAAGGGTTTTTTGATCAAATTCAAGCGCTGCGCTGGGTCCAAGACAATATCGAGCGATTTGGCGGTGACCCTTCGAATGTGACGGTCTTTGGGGAGTCGGCGGGGTCGTGGAGCGTTTCAGTGCTTCAGGCCAGTCCGCTGGCACAAGGGTTGTTCCAAAAAGCCATTGGCCAGAGCGGCGCAAGACTGCATTTGATGCCTTATTTGGATCGAGACGTTCCGGCGCTGCCGAGTGCGCACACAAGAGGCCACCTCGCCGCGAGTGTGATGGCGAGTCAAGAGGCGCCCTCCCTCTCTGATTTGAGGGCCTTGTCAGCCGAGACGATTATCGAACGCGTCGCGTCTTCGGTTCCGGTCATGATGGATATGGATGGTCGAACCGTAGTCGACGGTGTACTGCTACCCAAGCAGCCCGGCGAGATTTTTGCCGCTGGGGAGCAACAGGATGTGCCGGTCATGATTGGCTCGAACGCCAATGAGTTCGCAACGTTACTGGACGTGTTTGTCCAGGGCCGGGATGAGGATCGAACGGAGACGCTGCTCGCCGAACAGTTTGACCTGATGTTTCCAGGCCAGGGCACGCAGCTCTCCCAGGTGTTCCATTCAAGTGACGTGGACCCGTGGGATCGCGCGCCGCTTGCAGCTTATATGGCCGATGTGATGTTTACCGAGCCCATGCGCACTTGGGCAGATAGCATGGGCAAGGTCTCTTCACCTGCTTACGTCTATTGGTGGTCGAACCCATCACGAATCGTTGGTTATGGTGAGCTCGGGGCATTTCATGCAGCGGAAATTCCCTATGTATTTGGCCGCTTCGATTCGTTTGCGGGTTTGGCGTTTGAAGTGACAGATCGAGACAGACAGCTCTCTCGGATCGCATTGGATCTCTGGACAAATTTTGCGAAAAACGGGGTGCCAGCGGCAGGCGGGTTGCCAACATGGCCTGGCTACACCATTGCCGAGCCCAATATGATGGAACTCCGCAGTGACCCTCAGGTGGTGACCGATGTGAGAGGCGATCGGATTCGTGCGTTACAAGCGGCGAACGAGGCAAGAGCTAAGGCCGCGAAATTAGGTTCACGGTGAGACCTCGCAGTGGTGATGTCTTATTGAGCTAATAGCGAGAGGGCGCTATCGGCAATTGAGGCCCTGAAGTTCGTCTTGCTCACGCCAGGCTCGCATGCGCTCAAAAAATGGGATCGGGCCTTTGCCGTAACTCGCGTTTTGCTTGCTGAGCGGGTTCGGTTGCCCTTCGTTGTTGTAATACCCGGGTGTGCAGTCTGACTGAAATGCCTCGCTGAATCGCGAAAGGCTAATGATCTCCTCGACCCAGGCGGATTCGGCTTCAGCACTTGCTTCAAACAACTCGATCCCACGCGCTCTGCAGGTTGAGAGTAGATAAGCCATGTGGCGTGCATTCTCATCCATGGCATGGGGGAAATTCGTCGTGAATGCAGACTGGGCATTGCTCATGATGAGCAGGTTGGGAAACCCCACACTATGTAGGCCGTGAAAGGTCTTGATGCCATCTTTCCATTTCTCTCCCAAACGAGCACCGTTGCGCCCCGTCACGTCGTAGCCTGCGCGCCGCGAAAACCCTGTTCCGACCTCGAAACCGGTGGCGAAAATGATGCAGTCGACGGGGTGCTCCTCGCCATTGGCCACCACGCCATGTTCTGTCATGCCGGTGACGCCCTGGCCCTGGGTATCCACCAACGTGACGTTTGGACGGTTGAACGTGGGTAAGTAGCCATCATGGAAGCAAGGGCGTTTACAAAATTGCCGATAGTAGGGTTTCAACGCCTCCGCAGTGGTTGGGTCGTCGACAATGTCATCAACCCGCTGCCTGATTTGCTCCATCTTTTCGAAATCCGCGAGCTCCATCAGTCGCGCAACGTCCTCGCCCGAGAGGTTTTTGCCGCGATAGTTAGCCATGGAGATTAAGTTGCGAATGATTTCGGTCCAACCATCCATAACCAAGTCTTCTTCAATCACACGCCCAGAGGTGAGGGCATTGAAATTCTCCATCCGGTCGCGTTGCCAACCCGACGGGAGAGACGCGGCCCACTCGGGGTCCGTTGCTCGGTTGTCTCGAACGTCGATGGAAGAAGGCGTTCGCTGAAAGACGTAGAGGTGCTTTGCCGATTCGCCGACATGGGGAATACATTGGACGGCGGTCGCGCCCGTGCCGATGACGGCCACGCGCTTATCTGCGAGCCCAGTCAGGTTGCCCTCGGATGAACCTCCGGTATAGCCGTAGTCCCAGCGACTGGTGTGGAACGTGTGACCTTTGAAATCAAGAATGCCGGGAATCCCTGGCAACTTCGGTCGGTTGAGTGGCCCATTGGACATCACCAAGAACTGACAGGTCATGTCATCGCCGCGATCTGTCTGAACGCGCCAGCACGCATTCTCTTCCTCCCAAGTGACATCAATCACCTGCGTTGCTAGGCAGGCGTTTTGGTAGAGGTCAAAATGTTGCGCAATGTGTTTGCTGTGGCTCAGGATCTCGGGTGCAAAGGCGTACTTGTTCTTGGGGACGTAGCCCAACTCTTCGCAGAGCGGAAGGTAGATATAGGCTTCGGTATCGCAGGCGGCACCGGGATAGCGATTCCAATACCAGGTGCCGCCAAAATCGCTGCCTTTCTCGATGAGTCTAACATCATGAAAACCAGCTTCTTTGAGTCGGGCACCGGTCAACAGCCCGCCAAATCCCCCACCGATGATGATGACTTGCGTATGGTCTGTGTAGGGTTCGCGTTCGGTGGATTCCTCAATGTAAGGATCATCGATGTAGTTGGCGTAGTCGCCGGCCACCTCGATGTATTGCGCATTGCCATCGCTACGCATTCGCTTATCGCGCTCCAGGCGATACTTCTCGCGTAAGGCGTCAGGATCAAAGGGGAGGTTGGCAGCGCGCTCAGTGTCCATGGTTGCTATCCTTGAGGTCAAAGCGTGGTTTGAGTAGAGCACAAAAGAAAAGGCGCGTTAAGCAGCTTGGTCCTTTGATCAGCGTGAATCTGGTTCAGCAGCATAAAGCGATTGCGCGTGCTGCGGGATGATGCAGTGAAACTCGTGACCCCGGCCTGCGAGAACATCAGGAAAGCTTCTGGTTCAACGCGACCTCGCCAAAACGGTGGGGACTCAGCGGCTGGGATAAAGTCACCTGATCGAAACGCGCGCAAAGCGTCTTTGATTAGGCGGCTTAAGGCAGTCTCATCCGGAGAGCGTCGCCTTAGATCAGGCCACGGGTCAACTCACTCGAGAGAAACGTGATGGCTCTAGGGTCAAGGCCGCGCATCACGTAATGAGCCGATTGGAACATCAGCATCGCGCGATCCCTGCTTCTTTGCCTCGCTACGGCTCTTCTCGAGCATGCTCGTCAAGCACCGGAATGATCGGCTCGAGCACCCGATAACAGGATCGAAGACGGCTGCAACTCTCGGACTTCGGTTTGTGGGTGCCTCAATGATTAGGGTAGGTAAAGGGTCCCGCTTGCAACGAGCACGGCGCCGCCGCACAGCTCGACTCGGTCATTCTGAACGCTGATTGTCAGTTCGCCGCCTCGTTTTGAGAGTTGTTTGGCTTTCATGTGATGTCTGTCTAAGCGGCCAGACCAGTAGGGTCCTAGGCAACAATGCGCTGAGCCGGTGACGGGGTCTTCATCGACGCCGAGTCCTGGCGCGAAAAACCGCGACACGAAATCGACGTCTGGCTGATCAGATGCAGAGGTCACGATGATGCCTCGGTAGTCACCGTGGCGGAGTGCGGAAAAATCGGGTTCTAATTCGGCGACGGTCGATTCTTGATCGAGCACGATCAGGATGTCGAAAATGGATCGTGCGAAGTCGACGCAGGTGCTGAGCCCAAGCCCCTTGAGGATCTTGGCATCGATGTCGGCTGGCGTTGGCGGCGTGGCTGGAAAGTTAAGTCGGAACGTGTCGCCCTCTCGATGACAGCCTAGCTCACCGCTTCGGGTGTTGAATCGATAATGATTCTTGGCGCCTCGATCCTGATGATTCAGCGCAAAAGCCGCGGCTAAGGTGGCATGTCCGCAGAGGTCAACCTCGGCAAGGGGTGTAAACCATCGGAGGTCATATCGATCCCCAGCATCAAATAAGAATGCGGTTTCTGAAAGATTGAACTCGCACGCGATGGCCTGCAGCATGGCGTCGCTCGTTTGCGAAGGCATGAAGCAGACCGAGGCGGGGTTGCCGCGAAAGGCGGTTGAGGTGAACGCATCAACCAGCATGTAAGGGATCTCGATCATCGGCGGAGTCTAGCGAGCAGGGCAACGAGCCTCAACACGATGCCCTGGAAATTGCTTGAAAGCACGCCCTTTAAGGGACGCGCTCCTGAAGGGGGGTAGGCGAGAGTATGCCGGGTGACGGCGCGCAACGAGTGGTCACGCACCGTCGATTGAGCGGATCTCAGTCAGTCTTGTTCCATCGACCAGGTTTTGCTGGTTTCTCTCGCGAGCTCCCATTCGGAGAGATTCTCTATGAGCCGCAATTGTGGCAATGGGCGTTTAACCTCGGGTGTATTTTCCGCGACGGTGGCTGGGGTGATAGCGGGTTGAGCAGTCATGGCTGTAGCCTAGATGATGTCTAAGGCGCGCAAGTTAGCAGCGAGCGAGGCATTAAAAAAAAGAATAAATCACATCTAATATATTCCTTTAGCTCAAGATAAAGCCTGAGTGGATGGTTGATGCCCACTGGGCGTTATGGGGTAAAGACCGGCGAGCTGCTTTACTATGAGGGAGTCGGAATGGTTCAAATTTAAGGGCCGATTACTGTGCTGATGAGAACTCAGTGCGCATCAAATAGAAACTTCATGGAGCAATCGATCGAGTGAACGACGGTCAAGCAACCCAACACAGCACCTCGTCACCCGAAACGCTGGGCAAGGCACCGGTGCTTATTGCGGGTGCGGGCATTGGCGGTCTTTGTGCTGCGATCGCGTTTGCTCGAGCGGGCATTAGTGTTCAAGTCTTTGAGCAGCAACCCATGCCCGTGACGGTGGGGGCAGGGATCCAACTCAGTCCCAATGCCACACGAATTTTGGCGTCGCTTGATCTGCTTAATCCGATCGCAGCGGTGGCGACTCGACCGCAGGCGCTGGAGACACGCAGCTATCGGTCAGGCCGAGTCATCGCTCGACATGAACTCGATGCCAAGTGGACTAAAACCATGGGCGCACCCTATCTGCATGTGTATCGCCCAGACCTGATGCGTGTGTTGATAGAACAAGTGGCGGCCTATCCCAATATCCACCTGGCTTGGAATATCCGGGTCGATGGCTTTCGTGAGGACGACGGGAGTGTCTCCGTGATGACCGGAAATGGAGAATTCACGGGCGCTATGCTGATCGGAGCGGATGGCATTCACTCGAAGGTGGCGGGCGGGCTTTTCCCTGATGTCAGTCCGACCTACACAGGCCAAACCGCCTATCGAGCGCTCGTTAGAGCAGACCAATTGCCGCCGGGACATTACCCGGTTCAAGCGACGGTTTATTGGGGGCCGGGGCGACACATCGTGTCTTACTTCGTGGGCGACTACATGAACCTGGTTTGCGTCGTTGAAGGAGAAGAGTCGGGAAAGGAATCGTGGGTTGAACCCGCTTCGAAAGCGGCCATGATGGCGCATTTTAAGGCTTGGCATGAGCCGCTCGTTCATTTGCTTGAGCGTGCTGACCCTGAGACGATCTATAAATGGTCGCTTTATGATCGACCCTCGCTTTCTGCGTGGAGTCGAAGTCGAGTCACGCTGTTGGGTGATGCTTGCCATGCGATGTTGCCTTTTCTGGCGCAAGGCGCCGCCATGGCGATAGAAGATGCTGGGGTTTTGAGTGCACTAGTCACGCCCGTTCTCGCGAATCACAAGGTGGACGGCGTTGCGCTTCGGTCAGCGCTACAGGACTATGACCAATTGCGTCTGGCGCGAACCCATTGGGTTCAAGCTGGCGCTCGACGCAACGCGACGGTATTTCATCTGAAGGGCATCGCCGCATGGCTCAGAAATCGCGCCGCGGCCAAGGCCGGCCACCGCACGCTTGATCGTCTCTATCGTTTTGATGCGCAGACTCACCTTCGTAATTTTCTCGCGCAGAAAAAATAATGGCCTGATCTTGACTCGCATCCCCCGCTCAGGCGCAATGCAGCCATGCCGATCGATTCAACAGCTATAGGGCCCATGTCGGGCGCCCGAATTATTGATCTCTCTGCCGTGGTTTCCGGGCCTATGGCGGCCGTGGTGTTGGCCGATCAAGGCGCTGAGGTGATCAAAATCGAACCGCCTGGGTGGGGCGACGGGATTCGCTATCTCGGCGCCAGCCGGGGTGGTGTGAGCGCTATTTTTTCTCTGATTAACCGCAACAAGAAATCGGTGGCGATTAATCTGAAGCATGCTGAGGGTCGCCTCATTGTAAGACGTCTGCTTGCTGAGGCAGATGGGCTGATGCACAACTATCGGCCTGGAAAGATGGAAAAGTTGGGGTTGGGTTACCATGACCTCGCGGCCGAATTTCCTCACTTGATTTATCTCGCAATCAGCGGGATGGGTGACATCGGACCCTATGCCGGGCAGAAAGTTTATGACTATGTCATTCAGGGGTTGTCCGGCATTCTCGAGGCTCAGGCCACGCGAGACCGCTACGAGATGGTGCGAACGATCATCTTTGACAAAGTCACAGCATTGACTGCAGCGCAAGCGATGACTGCTGCGCTCTACAACAAAGCGGTTGGTCGAGGTGGCAACCTCGTCAAAGTCTCGATGCTCGATGCTGGCATCTACTTTAACTGGCCAGATTTAATGTGGAATGAATCGTTTGTTGGCGACGATGTGTATTACTCAGGCGATCTTGCCGATCAGTATGTCGTGAGCACCACCGCCGATGGCGCGATTGTTTCTCATCGGTTGAATGGTGCGGTGGATGAGTACGACACAGAGTCCCTCCTGAATCTATTTGCCCAGCACGAGATCCCGGTGGCGCGAGTGAATGGTCGTCGCGATGTGTTGAGTGATCCCCAGGTGGTTGCTCAAGGAACGCTACGAGAAGTGGTGCATCCAGAGGCAGGGCGTATGATTCAGCCTCGACCCCCTTCAAGGTTCGGCCGGCTGGAGGTGTTTCCAGAGGAACCATCGCCGGGCTTAGGGGATCATACGGACGAGGTGCTGAGCACGCTCGGCTATAGCCAACAAGACATCACGACACTGCGTGAGCAAGGAGCCATTGGGTGAGTCAGGGACAAATCGACGCGGGTGAAGTGCTCTCTTTGGCAGGAACCAAACCGGCCTCACCCCTCGGGTATTACAGTTGGACCTTTGGTCAATTTGCTCGAGATCCGTTTTATATCCTGGTGGTGATTTATATTTTCTTTCCTTACTTCTCAAGCGTGGTGGTGGGTGACCCCGTTCGAGGGCAAACACTGATCGGGTACCTGAATGCGACCTCTGGCGCGATTCTCGCGGCAACCATTCCCTTTCTGGGGGCGGTGGCGGATAAGCAGGGACGACGAAAACCATGGATCGCAGTAACCGTTTTATTGATGTCCATCGGCGCCTGCTGTTTATGGTGGGTGACGCCGGCAGCGAGTGATGCCCTTATCTACCGCACCTTTGCTTTGATGCTGTTGATCAATTTGTCCTTTGCCTTTTCCGAAGTCTTCCACAACGCGATGCTGCCCTCGATCACGCCAACCAATCGGGCGGGTGTGGTTTCGGGTCTCGCCTTCGCGCTTGGGAATCTGGGTGGTGTGTCTCTCATGTTGCTGGTGCTGATTGCGTTTGCTTTACCGGGTGTTCAACCCTGGGACTGGTTGCCCGACACCCCGCTGTTTGGAATTGATCACACGAGCCACGAGCACGATCGAATCACCGGACCGATTTCTGGCGTTTGGATGTTTTTGCTGACCCTACCCGTTTTGTTCTTCACGCCCGATGCGCCAGCGACCGGCTGGCGATTTGCCGAGGCAGCAAAAGCAGGGATCCAAGATGTCATTGAAACCGTCAAACAGGTCAGTCATTACAAGAATGTGGCGATCTATTTGTTGGCGCGCATGTTGTACAACGACGGCATGGTGGGGGTATTGATCTTTGGCGGCGTTTACGCAGCGGGAAATTTCGAATGGGACACTATTTCACTCTTGATCTTTGGCCTCTTCACGAGTGTGACCGCGATGTTTGGTGCTTACCTTGGCGGTTTGGTCGACGACAAGCTCGGGTCGCTACGGACGCTGAAAGTCTGTGTTCCCATGACCTCGTTGATTCTCTTGTTGCTGGTCTCTATTCAGCCTGACCGTATTGGTTATGTCTTTGCCGTGAGTACTGACCCAGTGTGGGCGTTCCCATATTTTTCCACGCCTGCAGAATTGATCTACTTTGCAACCAATCAGATTTTTGCCATTTTCTTTGTGACGGCGCTTTCAGCGTCACGCACTTTGATGGCCAGAATCTCGCCGCCAGATCGAGCCACACAGTTCTTTGGGCTCTATGGGCTGTCTGGGTCTGTCACCGCGTTCTTGGCACCACTCTTGGTGGCGACTACAACTCAGTTCTCTCAATCTCAACGCTGGGGCTTTGCTTCCCTTTTTATTCTGATTCTCCTCGGCGG
>Ga0255751_10001567_pt1 | contig 21669 bp, 18 predicted proteins | sample 071ome_20_FD_179951 | JGI IMG/M metagenome (GOLD analysis project Ga0255751, IMG submission 179951) | Coastal salt marsh microbial communities from the Groves Creek Marsh, Skidaway Island, Georgia - 071412BT metaG (version 2) | ecosystem: Environmental > Aquatic > Marine > Intertidal zone >... | reverse complement strand
TGCGATCAGATCTTCTACGGGTCGCTGCGCGACCCGCACATCGTCCTCGAAAAATCATCGAATTTCCTCTCGTCCGGCTGCTTTCCCTTACGCTCTTACTACGCTTTGAGAATTGTGGGCGAGGGGTGGCTAACCAGCAGCGGCGACAAGGGGTGGTTCTTCGTTCCTCCAAATGTCCTCCCGGGCGATACAAACGTGTTTTTGCCAGGGGCGGGGCCTCACAAGGTCTATTGGCTCAGCGCCGACCATCCCGACGGTGTTGGGGTGGAAAGTATGTGGGACGGCAGGCGGGTGAAATCCATCTACAAAGACGGCCGATGGATCAAGCGGATTCGGCTGCCATAATCGGACAGAATTCACTAAGTTGCACCTTCAACGAATACGCATATGTACAGCACACCTTGGATGAGCGATATCGTGGTCGGCACTATGCGCTGGGGACTTTGGGATGCCAAATTCACTACAGCGGAATACGAGGCCATTATCGCCCACTCGTTGGAATTAGGGTTTACTACCTTTGACCATGCCGATATTTACGGGGACCATACTACTGAAGCGGAATTTGGGGCGGCGTTGAAGCTACACCCGGAGTGGCGCTCGCAAATGGAATTGGTCACAAAATGTGGCATTATTAGAGTATGCGATCAAAAGCCAGATCATTACGTGAAGGCCTATGATTTCACCAAGACGCACATCCTTAAAAGTGTGGACGACAGCTTGACCAACCTTCACACGGATTACATAGATGTTTTGCTGTTGCACCGTCCCGATGTATTGATGGATCCCGATGAGATCGGCGAGGCCTTTGAGCTGCTCTACCAGAGCGGCAAGGTGCGCAGCTTCGGGGTCAGTAATTTCACTCCTTCACAGGTGAAGTTGTTGCAAACCACCGTGCCAGTGGGCGTACATCAGATCGAAGTATCGGTCAAGGAGGTCAGTGCCTTTGATGACGGCCGCTTGGACCAGTGCATGATGGATAACATCATCCCAATGGCTTGGTCGCCCCTAGGCGGCGGCGCATTGCCTGAAGAACTTATGAAAACCTTAACGGCCATGGCGGCAGAATTTGGGGTCAGTCCTCAAGTCTTGGCCATCGCGTGGTTGTTGCAGCACCCTTCTGGCATTTTGCCGGTAACGGGGACGACGAAAATGGAACGCCTCACAGAAGTAAAAGAAGCTTTGAACCTACAATTGGACCGACAGCAGTGGTATACAATTTACCAGGCATCAACCGGAAAAAGCTTGCCTTAAATTATGGAGCACAACGAAAACCTACTTCCAGGTGCAGCCAACTACGAGAGTCATGTTGGACTGAAATTTCAATTGTACAATTCGCTCTTCTTGACGCTTCCACTCGACGGCATCAAGAACACAGGTATTTTCATTCCTGTACTGAACGAATATTGTCTGAATAGATTGGCCGAGGGACACAGTCCTAAGGAGATTATTGAGCAGTTCTTTGACGAATACAAGGACGGCGAGAACGAGCAGGAGCAAATGGACTTCTTGTTCAAGGTCATTCAATACATTGAGCGCCAAGTCGTGTTGGTGGATGCCCTAGAGGACGCTGCCTACAGCAAACTGAACAACCTCGGAGGGAAGGGCTCCTTGAGCGAGTTTATGATTCGTATGGAGCGCGCAGGAAACCTGAATGAGCTGATGAATCGCTTGCAGGCATTCTCAATCCGTCCGGTGCTGACCGCTCACCCGACCCAGTTTTACCCGGGCCGCGTACTGGCCATTATCACGGACCTTACCGATGCCATTCAAGCGAATGATCTAACGGCCATTCGCATGTATTTGAAGCAGCTCGGGAAAACTCCGTTTTTCCAAAAGACAAAGCCAACCCCATATGACGAGGCCATCAACCTTATCTGGTATTTACAGAACGTGTTCTACCAGAGTGCGGGAGATATTACGGCTGAGATGCGCCGTTCGTTACCGAATTGGGACGGGACGTTGAATTTGATCAACCTCGGGTTCTGGCCGGGTGGTGATCGCGACGGGAACCCGTTTGTAAGCGTGGATACGACCCTGCAAGTGGCGGGCCGACTGCGCGATGTCTTGTTGCAATGCTATTACCAAGATTTGCGTAGGTTGCGCCGCCGCATCTCATTCTCAGGGGTGTACGAGGAGCTCATGGACATCGAAAAGATGGTCTTGAAGTGTATCCGCCACCAAGAGGAATGGGATTTCATAAAGTTCAGAAGTGCTTTACATAAAGTCCTGTCAGATTTGCACGAACAGCATGATGGCATCTTTGTGGAGCTCGTGGAAGAGCTCTTGGATAGAGTGGCACTTTTCGGATCGCATTTTGCGAGCATTGATATCCGTCAAGATAGCCGCGAGATCAAGCGAGCCTTTGATGCCTTGGCTGAGCAATTGGGGGTATCGCTACCAGAAACTCCTGGCGAGTTGTTTGCCCTGCAAGCAGCCTGGGACGGCACCCTTACCGGGGATGACCGCATTGATGATACCTTGCAGAGCTTCCGCGTGATTCGCGAAATACAAGCCAAAAATGGTCCTAAAGGGGCCCACCGTTATATCATCTCGAACTGTCGTGGAGCCATGGATGTGGCGCGCGTTTTCGCCTTGGCGAGATGGACTGCCTTCGGAGATGAAAAGATTACGGTGGACATTGTGCCGCTCTTTGAAACCATCGACGATTTGGTCGGTGCAGGTGCTTCGATGAATACATTGTATTCTGAAGCCAATTACCGCGCGCACCTGACCCAGCGTGGCAACAAACAAACCATCATGCTCGGGTTCTCAGATGGAACCAAAGACGGTGGATACATGAGTGCCAACTGGAACATTTACCGTGCGAAAGAAAATCTTACTCGCATTTCAAAGCAGCACGACATCGATGTGCTCTTCTTTGACGGTCGAGGCGGCCCGCCAGCACGCGGTGGGGGTAATACCCACAACTTCTATGCGTCCTTGGGCTCACAGATTGCATCGTCAGAAATCCAATTGACCGTACAAGGTCAAACGATCTCGAGCAACTTCGGTACGCCGGAGAGTGCACAGTTCAATATGGAGCAGCTCATCACGGCTGGTTTGGAAAACATCTTGTTGACCGATGAAACCAAAACCTTGGAGCCGCAGGAGCGTCAGTTACTCGAGGAATTGAGCGACATCAGCTTGAAATACTATACCGAACTCAAGGAGCACCCGCTCTTCACCGAGTTCTTAGAGGAGATGAGCCCACTCAAGTACTACGGCATGGCCAACATCGGTTCACGCCCGTCGAAACGTGGTAAGGCCAAGAAGCTTGAGCTGGACGACCTCAGAGCCATTCCGTTTGTGGGGGCTTGGTCGCAGCTGAAGATGAACATCCCTGGCTTCTATGGTCTGGGTAAAGCCTTCCAAGATTTGAGTGAAGCGGGCAGGTTGCATGAGGTACAAAGCCTCTATCGCAAGTCCAAATTCTTCCGCACCCTCATTGAAAACTCGATGCAGAGTATGTGTAAGACCTTCTTCCCGTTGACTTCATATATGGCGGATGATGCCAAGTTTGGTGCCTTCTGGGGAGTGCTCAACGATGAGTTCGAGCGCACAGAGAAGTTTGTGTTGAAGGTCAGCGGACAGCCGGAATTGTTGAGCAATAACCCTGGCATCAAGGCCTCCATCGCCTTGCGCGAGAATATTGTGCTTCCACTGCTGGTCATTCAACAATATGCCTTGATCATCTTGCGCGAGCAGAACCTCAGTGACGAGGTGCGTGCGAAGTATGAGAAGATGGTGGTGCGTTCCCTCTATGGAAACATCAATGCCTCTCGAAACAGCGCGTAGCGCAAAATTTTAGACACCATAAAAAAGGCGCCCGCAGGGCGCCTTTTTTTATTCCTGAAATCTCAGGTCGTACCGCCAACCGGCATAGACCTGACGACCCATAATAGGCCCCCAAACGATGGAGGCATCGAAATTTCCGTCAAATGGCAAATCGCCACCGACGATAGGGTCCAACTGACGAACGTTCAACAAGTTCTGAAAGCCGACATAGATTTGCCCATAGGCTCGTCCTTCTTTGCTAAACTGAGCGTTGAGTATGGTGAATGCTGGACTGCGCTCAGCATAGCCCGCTGTTGGTAGGCGCTGTGAGCTATTGTACGTGGCATTCAGTTCAAATCCTAGGCCCTTACGCCCCGAATAGCTCACTCCTCCGTATATCAAGTGTGGCACGTATAGAATTGCTTCTTCCAAAACGGGCTCGTATTCTCCCAAAGTAGCAGTGTTTACCTGCTTAACATCTTGATAACGGTAAGCAAACTTGAACATGGTCCTATGAATAAGCTCATATTGGCCTCCGACTTGAATACTGGTTGAATACGGCATTGCGCCATTGGCATAGCCGTAGTAATAGGTGGCGGAATCCAAGGTGTTGTCAAAGTCAAATACCGCCTTATTCATGAATAAGGTTTTGTACACATCAAAGTAGAACTGCAGTTCTTTGAAGAATACATCCTTAGTGAAAATGATGCTCTGCCCTGTGGTAATGGCATCTTCCACAGGTAGTTCAAACGATTCTTGTGTTTCGTTATAAAATTCAAAACTCCGGTTGTTTGCCATATAACCCATGTATTCTGACCCAAGCGTGGCAACACGGTAGGAATAGCTTAGTTGGCTGCGGAAAGACCATGGCCCGGCAGTGTATTTTAGGTGTGCACGAGGTACGGGGTAAAAGCCTTTTGAGCCGCCATCAAAATCTTGCAAATAATCCAATCGTTGACCAAGTATCAAACTAAGGCCTTCTCCATCGGGCGATGCCACATAACTATACTCAGCATAGGCGCCAGTGGTCAAGATGTTATAATCTCCGGTTCGTCCCCAAATCTCTTGGTCGAGGTTCCTCCAATTATAATCCAGTCCGGCTTTCAACGTATAGCGGGTATCGCGGATGTTATCTTGGAAAATTAAATTTCCATAGAGATTACGCTCTTGCGCATTAAAGGTTCGGGTGCCAAAGTAGCTCTCGAGTTCTTGGTAGTTTGCGGCCAATTGGGTTCCAATACTCCTGTTGATTCCACCATCTAAAAAATAGCCACGCTTCGCCCACAGTTCATAGCGGTTGGTTTTTAGCTCATGCGACCAAATAGGAACCAGTGTCGGATAACCATACAGGGTGCTGCCGCCAATGTTTTTAATGTAACTGGCTTTGATTCCAAATTGTGCTTCGCTATTCTTTCCATTATGCTGCCAAGCGTTTTGAACGAAAACATGATTAGATAATGGAGCATCTAAATACCCATCGTTATTACCGTCCCAGCGGAATAATTGTTGACGGCCATGTACCATTGCGTTAGAAGACCAACGTGGACTCTGCTTCCAAGTATAGATTGCATTTTGCTCAAACCTGCCTGGTCCGGCAAACAAGTTGAAATGTGCCTTCTCCTTGGTGAAACTGGGGCGCAACTCATAGTTGATTTGTCCGCTCATGGCACTCGCTCCATTGACTATGCTTCCAGGACCTTTGGACAATTGGATACTCTGAATCCATGCGCCGGGAATCAGGGCTAAGCCCAAAACTGACGACAGTCCGCCCATGGTTTGTAGGTTGCCTCGGGTATACAGGGCATAAGGGCCTTCAAGTCCAAGGAGTTTGATCTGTCTCGTTCCGGTGACGGCATCAGTATAAGAGGCCGAGATAGAAGCGTTAGTTTCAAAGCTCTCGCTGAGGTCACAACATGCTGCCTTTCGTAACTCCACCTCGGAAATGAGTTCTTTGCTGAGCACCGATTTTTTAGACAGCGAGATGCCTGGGTCCATGTCCACCTGAACCTCTTCCAGTGTTTCGAATAGTTCTATCGCGGAGGTATCCACGACCTGAGCGTTAATAGTACCCGCAGTAAGCAGGCCGATCATCACCCAAATATTTCGGAAAATCATGACTTAGTGCTTGCGCTTATCGCCGTGTGCGGGGTGCTCTTCGTGCGTTTCGCCAGGCTTGCAAAGTGGTTCTTCGGTTAATCCATGCGCTTTACGCTGCTCAGCATCTCTGAACTTGCAACATCCATGGATATTCGCGTATTGTTCGTCGGTCGCAGGGTGGTCCTTTACATCGTGGCCCACTTCGTTGATGGATGCGATGATTTCTTCTTCGGTAACCTTATCGTTGCGGAATGCCAAGGCTAATTGGTGCGTTTCACGGTCCCAATCTGCTTTTTTAACTCCTGGCAAGTAGGCTGCATTTTCGATGCGCTCCTCACACATGCCACAAAGTCCGTCGACTTCAATGGTAGTTTCAGTGAATTTGTTTTGTGCCCCTAGGGCCATTGCGCTACAAAGCGCGATAGATATAAATAGTGATTTCATTGTACTTGATTATTTGTGAATTAAGGATGTTGCTAAAAACAATCCTGAAATCACGCGTACAATGTCAATCTATGGAGAGTAATATAGAGTGGAGGTCCCGTCGATTGCACTACAAGGGTAGTATCCGAGATAGGGCCGTCTATATTTAAATGCTCTGTGTATTGAACAATTTCGGGTGTGATAAAAGGCAGTGTAACGCTCACCTCACTGCTTTTGACCATCAGGTCTAAAGAGGTGTAGGTCGTTTCGCAGCAATCTTCTTCACTTTTTTCCGTCTCTGTGCTACATGAGCTGGTCTCAGTATGGCAGCAGGAAGGTTCCGTATTAACGGTATGATGATCCTCGTGTGTAATGCCGAGGTGCACAGAACTTTCATGCTGACAGAAATGCAATAATCCTACTGCACCGGTGGAAACCACGGTGTAAAAGAGTGTGAAAACCAGTAGGATGAATCTTCTCATGAAGACGAAATTACTCAATACCTTAGCATTAAATGCAAAAACTATGCAAAAAGTACTCTTACTAGGATCTGGAGAATTGGGTAAAGAAGTAGTCATCGCTCTGCAACGATTGGGTTGTACAGTGGTGGCATGTGATGCCTATGAAGGTGCCCCGGCCATGCAGGTGGCGGATCATTTCGAAGTGTTTTCCATGTTGGACGGAGATGCGCTCGAGGCGGCGGTTAGGAAACACGCCCCGGATATCATCGTCCCAGAAGTAGAGAGTATCCGTACAGATAAATTGTACGAGTTTGAGCAAGCGGGTATACAGGTAACACCGTCTGCAAAAGCGGCAAATTTCACCATGAACCGCAAGCTTATTCGTGATTTGGCGGCCAAGGAATTGGGCTTGCGCACCGCACCTTATGCCTATGCCACGAACATCGAAGAGTTTGAATCGGCTGTGAAAGAAATAGGTTTGCCTTGTGTGGTGAAGCCGTTGATGTCCAGTTCAGGTAAAGGGCAGAGTGTGGTGAAGAGTGCTAGTGAATTAGAGGCGGCCTTTACTTATGCTATGGAGGGAAGCCGAGGCGATTTGAAGGAAATTATCGTGGAAGGGTTCATTGATTTTCATACTGAAATCACCTTGCTAACGGTTACCCAGAAACACGGACCAACGTTGTTTTGTGCACCTATTGGACACCGTCAGGAAAGAGGCGATTACCAAGAAAGCTGGCAGCCGTGTGCTATGGATACGGCACAACTGCTCGAGGCACAACGTATGGCCAAGAAGGTGACGGAGGCGCTAGGCGGAGCTGGCATTTGGGGCATTGAGTTTTTCTTGGGCGATGATGCTGTGTATTTCTCAGAGCTTAGCCCGCGCCCGCACGATACAGGGATGGTCACCTTAGCCGGCACTCAGAACTTCAACGAATTTGAATTGCATGCTCGAGCCTTGTTGGGCTTGTCTATTCCAGAGATTGAATTGAGATACCCTGGGGTTAGTGCGGTAGTCCTAGCGGATAAAGACGGTGAGCCGGTATATGGCGGATTAGACAAGGCCAGTGCTGAACCACAAGCAGATTTCAAGATTTTTGGCAAGCCTACCACTCGCCCTTACCGTCGCATGGCGGTAGCGCTGGCCTATGATAGAACCGGTGAAGAATCTATGGAGGCGCTAAGAGAAAGAGCAGCTCGCATAGCCACCTTGATTACAGTGCACTAATCTTAGCGCGAATGGCTTCCTCAAATTTTTGGATGCCGTCCTTATTTAGACTATCGAGAACTTCTCCCTGCATGCGATGATAGCGCAGGCCTCGCTTGAAAGCATCGACAATGTTGGGATTACTGCTTTTCAGGTAGTTGATTGAGCTGTAAGAGAACAGCGCCACACTGTGGTGGTCTGTGATTTCAAGAAGTGCCCCATCGTTTATGGTCAAGTAATCACACAACGTCATTTGGTAGGGTTGACCCTGAGCGGTTTGTTGTTTTTTAATGTCTTGGATCAATTCCGTCAACACCTCCTCCAATTCATTTTTCATGGCAGCGACCAATCGATCACTGGCCAATTTCATGTTTTTAATGTATTGGATTTGATTGATCAAATTATCGAAAGAGGAAAGGGTCCAAAATTCGGTCACTTTGAGTTGACGGCTTAATTGGCTCAATTCTCTTCCCTTGTTAAATAGCATGCTGGGCGCATGAGAAGGGTCAAACCTATCGTTGCGACGCATGTGCTCTAGGTTCCACAAGTAAAATCTGAAGGCGCTCAGAGTGGGCCTGTCCATATATCGGTAAATAGGGACCTCTTTTGCAATAAAGTACAATTGAGCGCCGGGTACCTGTACCGCCTCATTCAAATTACGTCGCGTGTTTTCGAGGTAATAGTCGATATCGTCGTACCCCTTGATCGGTGGAAGGGTAGTACAAACCACCACCAATGAATTCTCTTCGGTATTCTTTCTCAAGGCATCGATACTGAGCGAAAAATGATCCGCCAATCGAATGAGCTCGTCGGTCGTCAACGGGGTGGTGCCCGTTCTTTTGCGGTACAGCGAAGCTCTGGAACATCCGAGCACTTCCATGAGTTCTGCCGTGATTTTACGCTTACCTTTGGTGGAGCTAAAAATCTCGTCGAACAATTGAGTTTGGAATTCGTTCGGAGTATACATGGCCATTAACTTCTGAGTTAAAGTTAACTAATTGCACGAACCCTTGACCGCAACCTCCTTAGAATCTTCGGTTTTAGATAATATTCCAGGGCAAATACTTCATTTGCCTACGGGGGAAATGTTGCCCATGACTACCCCCGAGTTGCGCAGAAGCAGTGGAAAATATTTGACCCTTCGTGGATTGCGATTGACTAATGCGATCATTCGCAAAGGCATTTTGCAGGTAGCAGGTAGCCCTTGGTTACCGGGTTTTTGGAACCTGAGTGCGGAACAAGCTGAGGTGGCCCTTCAGGCCTTTAAGGGCCAGGGCGCAACATGTACCTTGTTTTTATCGTTCACGGATGCCCCCGTAAGTTCCAAAGGGTGGCACAGTTACAAGGGGGATCCTTATATGGTGCTGCCTGTTTCTTGGTCCAGCTTCGATGAATATGTGGCTGAGATGAAGAAAAAGTACCGTGCGCGTGTTCGTAAGGTGCAAAAGAGTAATGAAGGAATACGCGTTGAAGTATTGCCAAAAGAGGGACCTCAGCTTGAACAATGCGTAGCTATGTTGGAGGCTACTTTAAGAGATAAGGTGGTGGCCTTGCCGGGGAACTTGGAACATTTGCTCGGAACGTTTAATCAATGTTTCGGTGGGTTGTTTAAGTTGTTTGGTTTTTACAGCGGTGAGCAGTTGGTGGGTTTTATTTCCTGTATTGAAGATGGTCCTGTACTTCGAGCCATGCATTTTGGTCAAAGTGATGATGCACCTGAGGACTTTTACAGTCATGCGATGTTTACCCTAATTGGACACGGAATAACGACCGGCGTAAAAAAGGTGCATTTAGGCAGGACCGCCACAGAAATTAAGAGCACCTATGGCGCTGTGCCGGAAGAGAACTATTTCTCCTTTTACAGCACTAGTAGATTCTTCCAATTCTTGATGCGACTTGCAGACCGCTATTACCGTCCAAAGGCATATACCTTGCGCAGTCCTTTTGGAGATGTCTCGAAATAGACTATCTTAAAGGCAACAACAAAACACTACCACATCATGAATGAAACATACCGCAAGGTTTTCGAAAACAACAGAGAATGGATTGAAAGCCACACCTCCAAAAAACCTGATTTTTTTGAGCATTTAGCGAAAGGGCAAAGTCCAGAATTTCTTTTCATCAGCTGCGCAGATTCTAGGGTTCCTGTGAACAATATCATGGGGCTAGATCCCGGGGAAGTTTTTGTGCATCGAAATGTTGCCAATCTTGTGGTTAATACTGATATGAATATCCACAGTGTAATTCTTTACGCTATTATGCATTTAAAAGTGAAGCATGTTGTAGTCTGTGGTCATTATAATTGCGGCGGTGTTGCTGCTGCAATGGGAAATCAAAGCCTAGGGTTAATTGACGGATGGTTACGAGAGATTAGGGACGTTTACAGGCTTCATGCAGCAGAACTTGACGCGATAGAGGATGAAGGTGCACGTTATAATCGCCTTATCGAGTTAAATGTATTTGAGCAGTGTAACAACATTCTTAAGACGGAGTACTTTCAAAAAAGTCATGCGGATGGCGGTGCCCCATCTGTGCATGGTTGGGTTTTTGACATTTCAAAAGGTGAATTAATAGATCTTGATTACGATTATAAGGGTCAGATGGATAGAATGAAGTCCATCTACGACATCAATGGATAAAATTGAAATATTTTCAAATAATTGGGGCGCCTTTACTGTAGCAAGTAGAGGCGCTTCTTTGTTGTCGTTGCAAATAGGAGGGAGAGAATTGCTCCATGATTTTGGCGATCAGCGGCAACAGTGGTCCGCTGGAGCGGTGATGTTCCCGTTTCCGGTTCGCATGGCATCAGGGACAGTGATGGCATTCGAAGGAGCTGAATATCATTGGCCCATCAACGATGAGAAACACCGGGCGGCGCTGCACGGCTTTACGCCTTGGGAAGAATTTGAATTGGTTCAACTGCCAGACGGTATACAAGCTAGCTGTAACTGTGATGGTTCAAAAAAATATTATCCCTTTCCGTGCCGATTAACCATCAGTTATACTCTTGATGAGCATGGTCTTACCCTTAGCGGACGTATTGAGAATCTTGGCAAATCAAATTTGCCTTTTCATATGGGGTGGCATCCCTATTTCAAGACTAATGCCCCAGTGTTACAACCAGCGCCGGTCCATCGATTGAAGAAGAATGAAGTAAGCCATCCGGGTGAAAAGATTCCTTTTGAAGGATTTGATTGGACCGAAGAAGTGGACGGCGCCTTTTTTATGGAATCGATCGAGCTTGGGGATATTAGTATACAAGCGCTATCCGCCATTACTCAGGTATTTCGACCTGCGGACGCTCCATTTGTGGCTATTGAGCCGATCACTGGCCTAGGCCACCCAGATTTCCCTTGGCGTACTGTGCTGCCAGGAGAAGCGGATGAGGTTGTGACTATTATCGGTTTGAAGCTTCGATAAAGGCTTTTAATTCGGTTTTGCTAATGACCGGGTTAGCCCCTTCTCTGCTGGCGACCATAGCACCAAGGGCAGCGGCGTAATCTATCGTTTGTTGGGGCTCCAATAGGTGGGAAATACCAAAGAGCATGGCGGCTATAAAGCTATCTCCAGCACCCACGGTGTCTTTAACTTTGATTTTGAACGTTTTGCTGCGAAGTTTATCGGCAGTAGTGATCCAGAGTGCGCCTTTGCTGCCTAAGGTTAGAATCAAATGCTGTGTGCCAAATCGTGCATGTAATTGTCGAAATCCTTGTTCTGGAGTGGCATCCAACTCCAGCCATTGTCTGAGCAGCGCGTATTCCTCTTCGTTGACCTTGACGATTTCCGTGCCATCAAGCAACGCTAAGATTCGTTCTTGATCAATAAAAGGTGCTCTGAGGTTGAGGTCGAATACACGCATAGTGGCCTGAGCTCTGAGTACGTTTAATGCATCGAAGCTGTTCTTATTTCTAGTCGCCAGCGACCCGTGCAATAGTAAATCTCCCGGCTCCCATGAAATTGCAGTGGAACCTATGAAATCCCAAGCGCTTGGCTCGTCGATGGTGTAGTGTACCTCCGATGGGTTGGTGGTATCCACAGTTACGGTTCCGGTGGGGTGTTCATTGATGGTGATGAGGTCCGTGTTGACACCGCGTTCCTGTAGAATTTGTATGAGTTTTTGACCCCTTTCATCATTGCCAATGGCAGAGATTACAGCACTTGCAAGTCCTAAGTTCTGCGCATGAATAGCAACGTTCATAGGGGCTCCGCCGGGCTTTGCGCCAGAAGGGAAGAGGTCCCACAATACTTCCCCGAAGCAATAGAGGTTAGGCATCTTTAGCGGTTAATTGGTCCTGTAATTCTTCCAGACTGACCCCTTTGGTTTCGGGCATCATAAAATGGGTGAACAACAGTTGCAGCACCATAAAGGCAGCGAAGAAGGCGAATACCGTCCATCCGGGGAACGCTTCAATCACTACCTCACCGAGCATAGTGATCAGCGCCGCGAACACCCAGTGCGTTCCTGTGCCCCAAGCTTGACCGGCCGCTCGTACCCCGTTCGGGAAGATTTCGGAAATGAATACCCAAATGACAGCACCTTGACCCACTGCATGGGAAGCAATAAATGTGAGAATGAAAAAGAGGTTGAACCCTGCAGAAGCCTCCGTTTTGAACCCATAGGCCACCATCGCTAGAGAGATGATGTAGCCCACTGAACCGATATACATGAGGGATTTACGCCCCATTCGGTCAATGAGGTAGAGGCCTACGAAGGTGAAGATGAGATTGGTTCCGCCTATAGAGATCGAGGAGAGGAGGGAATCTGAAGAAGCGAATCCTGCATTCTCTAAAATCACTGGAGCGTAGTATAAGATGAAGTTAATCCCACTGAGTTGGTTGAAGAAGGCAAGTAAGAAGGCCAAAAGGAGGCTCTTGTTGTATTTGCCGCTGAAGACCCCGTTGCGGCTGCTTTCCTCTGAGGTATGGTTTTTTATAGCGCCCAATTCCGCTTGCGCTTTACCCGCATCTCCATGAATAAGTTGCAGCGTAGAGAGGGCTCCGGCTTCGTCGTTTTGTTGGACCACAAGCCAGCGAGGAGAATTGGGCACCCCAATAATCAATAGGCAATACAGTGCGGCTGGAAGTGCTTCTACACCTAGCATCCAGCGCCAGTCGTTTCTCCCGCCAACGCCGTCAAGGAGGTAATTTGAGATGAAGGCGATGAGGATTCCGAAGACAATGTTGAACTGGTACAGCGCTACGAGTCGACCCCGTGAATTCGCGGAGCTGATTTCGCTGATGTAGGTGGGAGCAGCCACCGTTGAGGCGCCGACACCGACGCCGCCAAGGAATCGGAAAAAGGAGAACATGTAGGGATCAGTAGCTAAGCCTGAGCCCATGGCGCTCACTAGGTAAAGTACACCCACCCAAATGAGGGTTTTCTTACGGCCGTATTTCTTGGTGGGAATGCCACCGGCTAAAGAGCCCAATACCGTACCCCACAGTGCCATGGACATGATAAAAACGCCATGAAACCACGCGGAGGTTTGCCAAAGTTCTTTGATTGGTGCATTTGCACCAGAGATTACGACAGTGTCAAAGCCAAACAAGAAGCCGGCTAAGGCCACCGTCAGGGACCAATTCCAAGTTTTGTTCATTTCAGAGTGAGTTAACGAGCTCACAATGTAATGAAATATTTTGCCGCTAGTATGCTGCGCTGAGCTGCATCCAATAGGCCCAGGTTTGACCCAATTCTGCTTGTAATTTCGCTCGTTGGATTTGTGCTTTGGCGAAGTAACTGGTGCGCAAGTTGACCTTGATTAATTCGCTGTCGCCGAGCACAAGTTTTTTCTGCTCTGCTTGAAGCAACAGGAGAACCGACTCTTGGTTGGCAACGCTGGCTTTTACGGCGGATTCAAGCTGGAGTAATTGGGAGGCTGTGCTAATCAGGGCGTTGTTCCACTGATTCTCAATGGCTGAACGCTCCCATTGGAAGCTTTCGAGTTGTAAGTTCTGGCTCTGAGTGTAGCCTTGGCCTTCTCGAAAGAACAATGGGATGCCAAGTTTGGCCTTCACCAACCGATTGTTCGCGTCGAAATCCTCTTGGCTCGGCAGCGCTTCAAAATTACCGGGCAGCAAGTAGGCACCGCCCACGGCAATTGTGGGTTTGAGGTATTCACGGGCCAATTGTCTCTTGAGCCGCAACTGCTCTTCTTTTTGATTGTTGTAGGTCCAGAGTGGGTGTTCCTTGCCCAATAAGGCGATTTCCATTTGTTGAGGCAATTCGGCAGACGGTCGAACATGGGGTTGTAGGACAACAGGGCGTTCCTCCGCGGACCAAAGCCAGTTGCTCAAATCGTATAAGGCCTTAACCGCCTTGCTCTGTGCGCTGTAGAAATCCGTTTCCCACGTGCTGACCAAGGCTCGGGCATCCAAGGTGTCCATTGCGGAGGCGTCGCCGGCTTCGAAAGCGTTAATGGTAAAGGCATAGACTTCCATCGCGGCTTGCCACGCTATCTCATAGGCATGGGCGTTTTGGTCTGCCTCAAACCACTTCCAATAGGATTGGACGGCTTTGGTCAATAATTCGTTGCGGTACAGCTCTGCCTCTGCGGCACTGAGCTCGACTCCGGCTTTTGCCAAGGCTAGGTCGGTACGGCGCACATCTGTCAACAATCCTTTGCCGAGGTTGAACATGCCGCCGACGGCGAACAAGCCCTCAGGAGGGAGTTTGTCTTGCGGATTGGTGTAGAGTCCATCGATACTGTTCCAATCCAGTTGGAATTGGAACGGGCTGGCCGTCGCACTGCTCAGTTGTACTCCGGGTCTGCGATAGTATTGTTCTCCATTGAATTCTTTGCTGGCCAAAGTACCGCTGATATAGGGGTCGAAGGCACCGCGCGCCTTTCGCAATTCGGCTTTGGCAATGGGGAGCTTGTTGCCTACAGCTTTCAAGAGCGGGTGGTTCTGATCTACCCACTGAATGAACATGTCGACCGTCAATACACTATCGACCTCTTTGATTTGGGCGGAAAGTGTGGCTGAGAAGAAGGAGAGTCCAATAAAGAGAAAACGCTTCGCCATTATTTCAACTTGAGTTTTGTTTTGTCCAATTTCCCTTTGGCCTGCACCGGCTCATAGTAGTCTGGCGGGAAGGTGTTGAGTTGACGCCACATTTCGTACCACACCGGAACGGTGTTCAGTAGGGCAATTCCTCTGGCACCGGTTCCGGCACGTAAGTTTTGTGGCCACTCCTCGTCGGGCGCGACCAAAATGCGGTATTTGCCATTCTCATTGGTGATTCGGTCAATGGCGATGACTGTACCGCTAAAGGTGCCATAACTGGTGTTTGGCCATCCTCTGAAAACGATGGCGGGCCAACCGTCGAATTGGAACATGACCTGGCTGCCTTCATGAATCAACGGCATGTCCATGGGGCTGATGTAGAGTTCAACGGCCAATTCGTATGCGGTAGGCACGATGGTAGCCAAAGGCGTGCCCTCTTTCACAGTTTCGCCGATCCCCTGCTTTTTCACTTTGGCGAGCATCCCTTTTTGTGGCGCCAGGATGTAATAGTAGCCGCTGCGCACTTGGTAGTTGCGCAAGGTATTTTGAAGCTTCGCAAGTTCACCTTGGCTGGCCGCTAGTGCACCTTGGGCCGTGGCGAGTTCGCTTTGTGCTTTCGAAATTTTCTCCAAATAGGCATTGCTGTTGTTGCCCAATTCTAATTTGGCATCGAGCTGCTTGTTTTTGCTCATTTCCCACTTCTGCTGGGCTTCCTGAGTTTTGGCGGTGCTTTGAGCCAGCTTCACGCGGTATTGTTCTACCTCCGTTCGACTCTTGAGGCCTTGATTGAAGAGTTGCTCGAAACGATCTGCCTGGTCTTGTGCGACCTTTAGATTTTGAGCCTCCGCCGCAAAGTTGGCCGAATCTGCCTGTGCAGCAGCGCGCGCAGCCTGTAGTTTAAACGTCAAGCTTTGGGCGCTGATTTGTTGATTGGTGCGCAAGGTTTGCACTAAGGATTCTAGGGCGTTTGCCTTCGCAACATAGCTGGCAACGCCTTTTTGCTTAGCGTCCAATTGTTCTTGGGTGCGTGCGATAAGCTCAGGATCCAAGTATTCATTCTTGATTTCCTGAAGTCTAGCAATCGTATCGCCTTTCTCTACGAGGTCTCCTTCTACTGCGTACCATTGAGCGATTTGGCCGGCGATGGCGGCTTGAATCTCACTAGGGCGCTGTTCGGGCTGGCGCATGGTCACGGTTCCTTTGGCTTGGATATTTTGGGTCCAAGGAAGGAAGAGGCTGCCTAGACTTACGAAAGCGGCGATGAAGAAGGTGCGCTTCACCTTAGGACCGATGAAAGGATTGTTCAGCTTCTCGAAGCTTTTGTATCGCTTAGTGTCTAATCGGTCGTTAATTCTATTCTTCGAAATATTTAGCATGGCTTATAGTTCGATGGTTAGGGTACTGTTATCTTTAACGGTCGGCAGGTTGGATGCAGCCACTAGCGTCCAAGGTTGGTTTGGGTCCCAAATGAACTCTACAATGCTCTTTCGCTCTTTCGGGTCGAAAAGGTGGAAGATGTCGTCGAGTAAGAGTAAGCGTGGGCGAACGACTATGGCTCGTGCCAGAAGGATGCGTTCAACCAAACTGCTTGATAGAGGCCTAGCTGTCGGCCCCACCATTGTTTCATATCCCTTGGGTAGGGATTTGATAAAACTTTGAAGTCCCAGGCCTTGAACGGCCCATTCCACATCACTCAGGTCAATTTCAGGTCGTCCCAAAGTGATGTTCTCCACAAGCGTGCCCTCAAAAAGGTCTTCGCTCAAGAAGCAATCTCCCACATGGTATCGAAGGTCGGCCGTATTGAGGTTGCCGGAAGGATAGCCGTTAAAACTCACGGTGCCATGGGTGGGTTCGTACTGTACGGCGAGCAATCGCAATAACGTGGACTTGCCTGAGCCATTGGGTCCCGTGATCACCGCACGAGCACCGGACGGTATGTTGAGGTTTAAGTTGTTCAAGATTGCACGCGACCCGTCCTCGGAAGTGTAGGTGAGGTCCTTTAGCTCCAAAGATGCGCCCATGCCCGTATCAATGGTATCGAAAAGCATGGCCCCTTGGTCTTCCTCGAGTGGGATGTTGGTGACAGTACTCATCTTCTCCACAGCGGTGAGCACATCGTAAATGGGCTCCATGGTGAGAATGAGTTTCTCTGCAGAGTTGATAATGAGGATGATGACGATTTCTGAAGCAACGAATTGGCCCACATTAATCTCATTTTGAATCACCAAAATTCCGCCGATAATCAGCAAGCCGAGTGTTACAAAGGCTTTGAACCCTACGATGTTCGCGTATTGGAAGATCAAAACTTTCCAGTGACGCTTTCGGTGTTCGAGGTACCTATTGACCAATTCATCGGTGCGCTCCAAAGGCAATTCAGTATGTCCGGCCCGCTTGAAGGTGTCCATGGTACGGGCGATTTCCTTCAGCCAGTGGGCAATCTTGTATTTGTAGGTGCTCTCTTGCATGCTACTCTCTAGTCCACGGGGACCGGTGTAGTAGAGAATGGCAATCAAAACGACGATCAAGGCCACGCCAAAAGTGATGAAGAAGGGGTGGTAGGTACTCAATAGAATGAGGCCTATCAAGATTTGCAAAGAAGACGCGCTGAAGTCCATGAGGATCTTAGAGAGTCCTTTTTGCACGTTCAGCGTATCAAAAAATCTATTGATCAGCTCAGGCGGGTACTGGCCTCGGATGGAAGCATTTTGAAACCTGGGGATTCTATAGGTGAATTCAAATGCTGCTCGTGTGAAGATGCGTTGCTGCAAGATTTCAGAGATGGATAATTGAAGTACTTGTAGAACGCCCCCTATGAGCACACCTGCAGTTACTACCGCGCTGAGAATGATCCAGCTAGTGCTCACCATCCCCGCTTGGATTAGGCCAATGATGGCTTGTACACCGAGGGGTAGACTCAGGTTCACGATAGCGTAAAAAAGCGCATAGGCGTAGAGGTACATGATGTCTCTGCGGTCCTCCGAGAGCATCGCTATAAATTTCTGGAAAGGGTTTTTGGTCATCGCTTTTGAATCGAGTTAAGGGTCATTTCGGTTAGAAATTCTATGATGGCTCCTCGGCCAGTAGCAGCGTCCGAGAGGCGTGGTAGGTGTTCGGTGAAAAACTGCTGGCTCTGGGCCGCGGAAATCACGGTCGAGAACAAGCTATGAGGGTATTTATACGCTGGGTTGATCTGTAGCGCCAAGTTTCCAAGCGTGTCGCAGATGCGTTTGTACCCAAGAAAGTAACCTTCTTCATTTTCAGCATCAACTTCTTTGGTCAGGTAGATTTTTGGGTATTCCGCCACGACCAAACGTTGAAGGGTGCCTTCGTCAATGTGAGGAATGCGCTCATCTTCATCCATAGGCAAAACCAGTAACTCGATGGCTCGCTTGAGTTTGTCTTCCGCGCTATTCAGCATCATGAATTCTTGCGCCATTTTTACCTCAAGCCAGCCCCAGTACCAGTTGATGAGGTAGGCGAGGAGCTGGTGTTTGTTTTGGAAATAGCGGTAGACACTTGCTTCAGTGCTTTCTATAGCGAGTCCAATTTTTTTAAAGGTTACATGCTCATATCCCATCTCTTCCACGAGTTCAATACTCTTGGACAGGATGCGTTTGCCGAGGTCAGTTTCCTCTGGATTCTTGTTGTAGAGCTTGGCGCTCACTGAAATATTCAGTGCATTCATATGATATTAACGCTAAAGTCAAGTAATTGTTTAACAATGCAAATATAATAGTAATACTATCAAAAAGCGATATATCCATAGAATAAGCCTACCTTCGCATCGCGTTCTATGACGATCGCACCTAAAACCACTTTATGACTTTTGATTCCTTAGGACTCGATTCTCGAATCCTAACCGCCTTGAAAAATCAAGGATATACCACGCCAACCCCTATTCAAGCTCAGAGTATCCCCATCCTTTTGGAAGGGTACGATTTACTGGGTACCGCACAGACCGGTACTGGGAAAACAGCTGCTTTTACCATTCCGATTATTGAGCATTTGCTCCAAGCTGAATCTTTCAAAACAAGAAAAATCAAAGCTTTGGTCGTGACTCCTACCCGTGAGCTTGCGCTTCAGGTAGGAGAAAATGCCAAGCGCTACAGCCAGGGTACAGGATTGCGCACAGCGGTGATCTTTGGCGGTGTAGGTCAAAACCCACAAGTGGATCAGTTGAAAAAGGGCGTAGACTATTTGGTCGCCACACCAGGTAGACTCTTGGATTTGCAGCAGCAGGGCTTTATTGACCTGAGATTTTTGACGCACTTTGTACTCGATGAGGCAGATCAGATGTTGGACATGGGCTTCATCCATGATATCCGCAAGCTATTGAAGATCATCCCTCAAAAGCGTCAGAGTTTGTTTTTCTCGGCCACCATGCCAAAGGATATTATCTCTTTGAGCGAGCAGATTCTCAAGCCAAACTATAAGCAAGTACGCATTGCCGTGGCGAAGCCCACTGCGGAGCGTGTCTCGCAGGAAGTGTATTATGTTTCGAAAAAGGAAAAGCCGGCTTTATTGGTCGAGTTGTTGAAGTCTTTCGACGGGGAGACGCTGGTCTTTGGACGTACTAAACACGGCTGTGATAAGGTCGTTCGTATCCTGTCCAAAAAAGGCATCAAGGCTGCCGCCATTCATGGAAACAAGAGTCAAAATGCACGTCAGAAGGCGCTCAAAGGGTTCAAGGACGGGGAATTACAAGTCTTAGTGGCCACCGATATTGCTGCTCGTGGTATTGATATTTCTGGATTGGAATATGTAGTGAACTATGAACTGCCCAATATTCCTGAAACTTATGTACACCGTATCGGGCGTACGGGTCGTGCAGATGCCTCAGGGAGCAGTGTATCCTTCTGTTCGGCGGACGAGCGCGAGTATTTGAAGGATATCGAGAAGCTGATAAAATTGGAGATCCCATTGGTAGAAGACCATCCGTTTGCGGCTGGGGCTGCAGAGGAGTGGGCAGATCCGGAAAATCGTAAGCCTAAAAAGCCCGGCCAGCGCGGTCCTCGACCTAGGCGTGGCGGCAAGCCAAAATCAGATCGTCCAAAAGGTCCTCGTGGTGCCGGCGGCGGTAAGCGTAAGCCTCGCAGACGTTAATCTAACTGGAGTAGGGCACGCACCCCTTGTTCAAATTTCTTTTTGCTCCAATCCTTGATAGGGAAACCGGTTGGGCCTATGTTGTTTTTGACAATGAGGCGCATCCAAAGAAATTGGTCTGCGATGTGCGGAATAATCAGCTGTGGTAGATCAAAGCGTAAGGCGGAGTGTGTGGTGCCTGAGCCTCCGTGGTGCACTACGGCGCGAACCCTGGCGAAGAGCCAGTCGAAGGGTGCGTCGTGAATGATGTAAACATGTTCGGGTACTTCGCCTTCTAGTTCAATGCCTCCCCAACTTGTATTGATGATCATAGGGAGGTCGAGGGTTTGTGCGACACTTAGAATATCTGCTCCGACTTGTTTGGGCTGTCCGTTGATCATAGAACCGAAGCCGATGTACAAGGGTTGAGGGTGTGCTTCAAGGAAGGTGATTAGGGAGGTCGGTGGGGTCCAATTCTTGGATTTGTTCCGCTCCCGGTAATCGGTCACTTTAATGTGCTCAGGCCAGTCTATGGGTTGGGGGAAGAGGCGTTCGGAGACCGCGTACTCGACGGGGAGTTTTTCGAGCAGGAATGATTTGAGTTCGGCTTGTTTGAGAATTGGCCACCCCCAATCCTTTAAGACGGGATTTCCATATCCCAGAATAGCTTGTCTCATCAATGCGCTGTTGGCCAGAGAATAGGTCCAACGGTTCCATCTACGGCCGCGTGGAGTACCGAAACCTATGGCGGGCTCGTGATCCACGGCATGCAAAAGGCAGGGCACAGGCGACAGGAGCTCCACTCGTTGGGCTTTACGTAGTGCTGCAATGACCGGGTAAACACATTTGATATGGTAAATAATTAGGGCCGGTTCGAAGTCGTCGCAAGCCGCTTTTTGGTCTCGGATGAGCTGCTGCTGCAGGGGTTTGGTGGTTTTGAGGAGCTTGAAAATGGTTTTTAACCGGCTCCACCCAGAACCTATTTGGCCCGTGATTTTCTTGACTTCGGGGTCGTCCATCAGTGCCAAGAAATCTGGGGTCATAGGATAGAAATTCGGGCTTACCTGCTGGGCCAGTGATTGGAATTGGGCCGGCATACAAAAGGCAATCTCATGCCCCGCCTGTTGTAGTTCTTCACCTAAGGCTAAAAATGGTTCCATATCACCCCTGGAGCCTAGGGACATGAGTAAAATTTTGTCCATGGAATGAAGATACGTACGGTGGGCGAGAATGAAAACCTTCGCGCACCTTCGGTGCTCGCATCTCTTCAACCGATGTACAAGGCGAGAATGAAAACCTTCGCGCACCTTCGGTGCTCGCATCTCTCCAACCGATGTACAAGGCGAGAATGAAAACCTTCGCGCACCTTCGGTGCTCGACTCGCTGCTGCGCAGCTGAAGTTTTCTTTCACTGGCCCCGTGTGGAGTGGATCGTTCGTTCAAACAAAGCCAGCATCCGCTTCGCGTCTGCGGCATTTTTCTTCATCCAAAATCCTGAAGCAAGCTTCGGATTTTGTCTAAAGAAAAAGCCAGCGCAATTCTTGCGCTGGCTTTGTTCTTTCTCGGGATCACCAAGTGGAGCTGGCGAGAATCGAACTCGCGTCCAAACAAGGAAGCCTGAGGC
>Ga0255751_10001552_pt1 | contig 21765 bp, 44 predicted proteins | sample 071ome_20_FD_179951 | JGI IMG/M metagenome (GOLD analysis project Ga0255751, IMG submission 179951) | Coastal salt marsh microbial communities from the Groves Creek Marsh, Skidaway Island, Georgia - 071412BT metaG (version 2) | ecosystem: Environmental > Aquatic > Marine > Intertidal zone >... | reverse complement strand
GACGGAGACGTTGTACAGTACATTGCAAAAAGTATTAAACTTAAAAGACATTTTTTAATTACTGTTAAAAATGACGTAGTACTAAATGTGGATTATTATTAAAAAAATGTGTTGCAGCACTTGTAATTTGTACATGCTGCACTATATGTATAGTATAACAACAGTAGGAGCATAGTATGCAAACAATTACAAAAACATTAGACAGTGCTATACGTGTTACACTAGTAGCAGATGATGCGGAGTGGCGTGCAGAGTTTGAAGAATATGGATACGACACAGATATGTGGGCTACATATGGAGATGGAGACGTTTGGAGAGACAACGTTGAAGTGGTGGATGTGTTAGAAGCAGAAGAGTTTGGCTTTATATGTGGCAATACAAGTGACAGACGTGTATATGGCTTTACAGTAGATGTATACAAAGCAGAAGAAGCAGATGATACATTTAGTTTTTGGATTACAGAAGAAGCATATGAGGCGATAGGCTAACAAAAAAAGTTTAAAAAAATGCAAAAAAAGTTTAGTGTAGCACTTGTAATTTGCAAATGCTGCACTATATATAAAGTATAAGTTAACAACAACAAGCAAATGGAGTATATTGCTAATGACAAATTTTGTATTTTTTAACGCTAATGATGCACATGTAAAAGTTACTGTAAATGACACAGTAGTGGGCTACGCTGACACTGTGGGTGGGCTAGTTGAGCTGTTTTTGCAAAATAACTTAACGCACAATGATACATTTATGCACAGCAGTGATGTAGATTTTGCTAGTGAAGAAGGGTTTGCTAGTGATGATGCAGCACATGAGCTTATAGATGAAGCTATGGAGCAAGCTGCACTAGTGTAAAAAAATAAAAAAAAGTTTGCGCAAGTACTTGTAATTTGCGCAAGCTGCACTATATGTATAGTATAACAACAGCATAGAGGGTTATTATGCAAAACACTAATACTAAAACAGCACGTAGCATTGTACGTAAAATCTTAAAAGCAAACAACGTAAAGTATAGCGCACATTCCTACACTAATAAATGTGCAAATCCTAGCTTGCGCAACTTGTGCTTTTTAACGTTAAATCTTACTCCTGCTGTAGTGCAACAAATTGCACAGCAGTTAAATGTTAGCAAAGTACATGCAACAAAGCCTATGTTTTACAATGTGCATCCTAACGCACGTTATTTGCGCATTGTACATTGCGCAAAATAATTAAAAAAAAGTTTGCTGCGCCTCTTGTAATGTGCAGCAAACGCACTATATGTATAGTATAAGCAAAACAGCATAGAGGTGCAAAATGAGAGATTATGGTATGTTTAGTGCAGAGGGCAATGCTGCCGTACAAAAAATTGTAGAGGATGCCCGCCAGCTTTACGATATTGGCGAGTATGGCATTGAGGCTGTTTGGAACTGGGCACAAAATGAACTTGTTGCTCTTACCTACCAAACACGTTTTGAAGAAGCAACCGACACTGCCGTACGTGAAGCAGTTTATGACGCAATCATATAGGAGGGCAATCAATGTCATATGTAATCTACGAACAATCATCCACAATGATCATGGGCAAGCCCTATATGGGAGAGATGCGTCCGGATCACCGCAAACAGTACAAAACACTGGCAGCAGCGGAAGCAGCTCTTACCCGTGCAAGCAAGCAGTGGTGGAACATGATCGGGCGACTGGGCAATGAGCCCGCAGAGAACGATCCACGCTATCGTATGGCTATCGCAGCCAAAGCCTACTTCCATCAAAACATTGAGAAGAAGGTCGCTAAACGCAACTTGAGCACAGGTATCGTATATGAGGAGGCTATCAATACTCCAGCGCATATGAGCCCTGCTTGTGAAACATATTGGAGCATGTGATGTTTGTGATTCAAATGCTAAACAGCAACAATGAGTGGGAACTGTGCCATTTGGTGTTTGACAGCCGTGCAGCAGCAGAGCAGTTCTATCGTGAGAACTTGAGCATGTTCGACGACTACGAAATCACTGAGATGAAAAAATATTAAAAAAAGTTCAGTGTGCCTCTTGTAATTCACTTGAGACACACTATATTAATAGTATAAGCAAAACAACGCCACGGAGGGCAATCATGGCTACTAGAGCTCGTATCGGAATCGAAAACGCAGACGGTTCAATCACAACATCTTATCATCACTGGGACGGTTACCCAGCAGGGCTAGGCTTTAACTTGATCTCGCATTGGGACCATCCAGAGATACTGCGTGAAGCAATCTCACTAGGTGATGCATCGCATTGGGGTAAAACAATCGGCGAGCAGACAGACTTTGACTGCCGTGGCGATGGATACTACGAACAGAATGTATACTATGGTCGCGATCGCGGCGAGACTGGTGTAGGTCCTAAGGTATACGACACCTATGCAGTGTTTGAGAAGAGCTTCCTACGCAATACACCTGCTGGTGAGGAGTTTGCATACATCCTACGCCAAGACGGCACTTGGACACTGATCGATGTATACGCCAAAGACATCAAGCATGACGCAGAGGACGACATTATTATTGCTCGTGCTGATATGATCAAGTACCAACGCAAGCACATGAAAGGAGCAGCATAATGACACTCGCTCCGGAACTGGTAGACAAGTATAACCGAGCAGCATACCTTGAGATGGATGATGAAGTCTATCGTGTGATTGCGTTTGATGATGTAGATCAAATGATGTATATCGAACATGAGGAAACCGGAGACAGTCATCAGTTGGATCCGGAAGAACTGACCACTGTTTCTCGCTTTTACGAAATAGTGGAAATAAAATAAAAAAAGTCAGGTGTCCCTCTTGACATCACGGGGCACCAGCACTATATGTATAGTATAGGCAGCAAGGAGTGTTAGATGGCTTATTGGACTCATACACAAAAACCAATCGGTGCTTTCCAAGAGAAGGAAGTGGGCAACTGGTTTGAATATTCCATCAACGATGACACTGGTGCGTTCTGCGAAGACTTTCCACACAAGATTTGGGTATGCGATGGCTACCGTTATGGACACGTTCTAAAGACTCGTGTGGTTATCTGCATTGACGAGGACGAGTTCGGTTTGCCTGTAACACAGAAATGGTACACCAAGAAGCATAGGGAGTATGCGGTATGAAGGTTCTAGCAGTGGTTTTGGGTTATGGTATCTTTGCGGTATGTGGTTATCTATATGGTCATCATGTGGGATACAACGAGCCGAGAGTAGATCAACGAGCTGTAGAAAAAGCAGTTTATGAGGCACTTTTTTTGCAATAGGCTCTTGACATTTTCAAAAGATGCACTATATTAATAGTATAAGCAACACAGAGGGCAACATGGAAGAACTAGAGTTTGAATATGTAGAAGAACAGCGCAGCAGCTGGATCATGAACGCAGTGGTTAACGGCCTAAGCACAGGCATGAACTTGGCACTGTTGGTTGGCGGCATCATTTATATTGTGGGGTAAGATATGAACGAACTATTGGAAATGATCGAAGACTTGGAAACGATCTCTACTATGACAATGCATCCAGCATTGGAAGAGACCATTGAGCGCATTCTACAGAAGTATGAACAGCGCAAAGAGGATCTCGAAGCAGAGATGGAACGCCAATACGAAATGGAGTTCGCAGGCGTAACTAGAATCCTCGATAAGCGATGGGAGAAAACAGCAATATAACAAAACGCCCTCTTGGTGGAATAGGTAGACACAAGAGACTTAAAATCTCTCGCTGGTTACAGCGTTCCGGTTCGAGTCCGGAAGAGGGCACCAAAGGACCTATAGCTCAATGGTAGAGCGCAGCGCTCATAACGCTTCGGTTCTAGGTTCGAATCCTAGTGGGTCCACCAACTTTTTTTGCTGTCTCCTTAGCTCAGCTGGATAGAGCAAGTGACTTCTAATCACTAGGTCGGGGGTTCGAATCCTCCAGGGGACGCCAAAAAAAGTTGAAAAAAAGGTCGCAATTTGTGACAACCTATACTATATTAATAGTATACAAAAGAGGAGACACGATAATGGGGGCTACATCAGGAGAAGTGCTGTTATACTGCATGATCTTTCTCCTAGTGTTAGGCGTACTAGGATTGACAATCAAACTTATGATGCGACCTGTGTTTGTTGCAGTCGCATTCGCAGCAGTAGGGTGGCTGCTGTATCTTGAAGCAATAAACAAACTCTAAGAGGGCAAAATGAACGTTAAATTTAAATCAGGTTACTTTAGTTTCAAAGGTCGTGACATCGACGTAACAGATAAGGTATTGCCATTGTCACAAGGTTTTAAAATAGGAGTTCGCGGCGGCTACGTCACAGTAGACGGTAAAGCTGTGGCTGGATATCCAGATCGTAACATCAAGGTCTATGTATCCAGCGAGTCAGAGTATACACAAGTATCTGACTCCGTAGTCGCCACGGCCGGTGAAGAATCGGACGAACAGATCATCGAACGACTGCGTGACCGCTTTGACATGTTAACAGACATGACCAAAGCCGTAAAGAAAGGTGATGTGCGAGCAATGATCGTATCAGGACCTCCAGGTGTTGGCAAGTCGCATGGCGTCGAACAAGTACTAGAGAGATACAAGACCATGGAGCATCTAGGCGCCCCTAAGAAGTTTGAAGTGGTCAAAGGTGCTATGTCAGCTTTAGGTCTCTATGCCAAACTGTACAAGATGGCAGACGAAGGCAATGTGGTTGTGTTTGACGACTGTGATTCGATCTTCGCAGATGAACTCAGCCTGAACATCCTTAAGGCAGCACTAGATTCGAAGAAGGTGCGTAAGATCCATTGGAACACTGATTCGCACAAGCTGAGAGCAGAAGGCATTCCAGACAGCTTCCAGTTCAAAGCTTCAGCCATCTTCATCACAAACCTCAAGTTCGACAAAGTAAAAGGCAAGCTGCGTGAGCACTTGGAGGCACTTGAAAGCCGTTGTCACTACATGGATCTAACCATTGACACCGATCGCGAGAAGATGCTGCGTATCCGTCAAGTGATCCAAGACGGCATGCTCAAGCCATACAAGCTCAGCGATGCTCAAGAAGAAGACATCATTGACTTTGTAGACATAAACAAAAATAGACTCCGTGAACTCAGCTTACGTACAGTGCTCAAGGTTGCGGATCTAGCCAAGAGCTTCCCAAATCGTTGGGAGAGCTTTGCAGAGAATACTGTAATGCGTAGAGCATAGCCCTCACGCTCCGCTTACAGTATGGCAGCAAACGTAGCCCTCACGCTTTGCTGTCACAATGCAGCAGCAGGACCGCCCTCATCCTGCTGCTGCTATCTTTTTTAAAAAAAGATGAGAAAAAAGGTCGCAATCTGTTTTAGACACACTATATTAATAGTATAAGCAACACAGGAGTTGACAATGATTAGAGTTTTTAACAGCGCATACTTCCGTGAAACAGGAGACGAGCGTTTCATTCCTATGGATGAGGTCAACGTAGTAACACAGAAGATAGACTACAATGGCGCTCCTTACATCCTGTTCGAGCACAAAGACTATCCACTAGGTGGCTTGTATGCGTGGTTTGATGGCGCTTACTGGCAATGTGATTTAAACTAAGAGGGCAACATGGAAAACTTACTTGCAGCATTGATCTTAATCTCCGCACTTGAAGGAAACACTCAACCAGCGCAGGGATATAACACACAGAGCCAATACGCTCCTACCACAACCACGCAACAAGGACATGCCTGTGGCACATATGTGGTAACCAATCGTCAGCGCATGGGTCAAGTTCTTATGCAGCGCATCAACACTTGCTCAGGTGCAGTAATGAGCCAGTGGTGGCAAAAAAAATAAAAAAAGTTGAGTGTGCCTCTTGACATTTGCTAAACGCACACTATATTAATAGTATAACAAGACAACGAGGGTTAAGATGTCTACAGATTTACGCAGCAGCACACAAGATGTAAGCCTAACAAGATTTTGGGCAGGCTTAGAGCAAAAAGTCCAAGTGACTACACCACGCCCAAGCAACCTAGGTCCGCTTACCACAGCAGACAAAATGTTTCAATCAATACAGCTTACACGAGATGAGGCCCGCAGCCTTGCATTGGACTTGTTCCGTTTTGCTGAAGGTCAAGAAGTGGAGGATGTATAATGGACTACAGAGATCTAGCACTTGAAATGATAGAAGAGGGCATGGTAGATGCTCACTACATGTTGATCGCTTGTCTAAAGTATATGAGTCAAGATGAGGTTAAAGACATGCTCACCGTCAATGAATACCTGTCAGACTGGGAGCAAGCGTATGCAGACCAATGACATCCTAGAACGGCTGGACAACCTGTTGGATGATGTAGACGAGTGCATCCAACAGTTACCGCTCAAGCCGGAACGCAAGCGGCAGTTGGCCTCAATGGTATACGAACTGTGGATGCAAGTAGAAGATGATGTAACAGTACCTCCGGGAGACTTTGACTGATGTATATTGTAAAAGACTATCTAACTGGCGAGACTGTTGCTGTAGTAAGCCGCAAGGCAGATGCTGTAGCAATGATTCGCACCAACCTAGACGACAAACGTTTGATCATAGAGAAGGCACGAGTATGAAAATGAATGCACGCCAAGTCCAGCAGCTTATGGGCTATCTTAGAAATGTAGCAGAAGTAGATCCCAACGATACTATCGCCAACGGTGCTAGTCAAATCGCATACGAACTAGAGACAGTGAAGCTGCCGTTTGACACTGATACACTCAACGAGAAACGTATGGCCATCCTGCGTTATGCGTACAGCAAGCGTGAACAGTACATCAAACACCCTGAGGCACGCCATGCAGTGGATCTTCTAAGAGTTGAAAAACCTAGAAAAAAGTTACGCAAAAAGGTCGTAATCTAAAAAACTCACACTATATTAATAGTATAAGCAAACAGACATAGAGGGTAAAACATGTCATACACTGTAGCAGAACTAAAGAAGATCATCGATGAAGCCAAAGCTGTAGCATATGCAGAAGCTGACGCATTTGAGAACAAGTACTTCCCAGATGGTGGCTGGGGTGCATGTGGCTTTGCTTGGGTAGACATCTTCCGTTACAATGACAAGCCTATCAAAGGCAATACCAAGATGGGTCGTGCGCTAAAGGCAGCTGGCATAGAGCAGAACTGGCAGCGCACATTCAGCATATGGAATCCCAGCAAGTATCCTACACAGAACATAGACACACTGGAAGCTGGCGCCCGTGCTGCTGCTAAGGTGTTAGAACGCTACGGCTTTACTGCATACGCAGGCAGTCGACTAGATTAAACGGTCGTTGCTCATTATCTCCTTAGGTTGTTGATAGGAAGTCCGCAGTGTTTGACCGTGCTGCGGATTTTCTTTTCTCGGTCGGTAGAGAAAAATAAAAAAATTTTCTGGTCGGGGGGTCGCATATTATATAATAAAATCAAGCACTTAGCAAGCGTAGTAGTGGGGTTGCAAAATCACCACCTGCGATCCATAAGTACTTCTCTATAATTTTTCGTAGCGCAAATTTTTTTGGTTGCAGGACCCTTTTCGAAAGAAAGCGGCTCTCGGACCCTTTTCATAAATATTGTATGCAAATACTACAAGGATATATCAAACGTCATACCAGTTCAGGTGCTGTAATAAGTTCACGCTATAGAGGCACAGACGCTATAGCACCAGGTTGTACACTAGCAGTGAATACCAACGTGTATTACACTTATGAAGAGTCGGCAGGTCGTCGTCGTGCAACACGAGTAGAAACTGCTCCATTTGATTTAGACGACTAAAAATCTCATCTACTGCGAGCTGACGAAGTCGAGTCAACGAGCTGTTCAGCTGTGCTGAACTTATAAATACCATATGAATCATTGGTTTGTTTGGGTACACCGTACAAGTGAAGATCCTTTCAACTATCCCTATTTTGGGAAGGTTCAGTATTTTCGTACCGAGCTCATGTACCACGATTTTGCCATAGTAGAACATCCAGATTATCCCGGACCATATAGAGCACGTTTTATAGCTACACATGTTAAGGAGCACATGATCAGCTATGTAGCGTTGAAATATGGTGATGTATGCTTTGAGTATACACCTTTAAATGGCATAAAAGACTTAACCATGTCGTTAGGCACCGTATGACACGTCGATAGGTACCGTACGAAGCGGTGAGTGTATTTTTTCTTTTGTGTAGAGGAATAGTATTGTGGCTTGTGATTGCGCTGAACCGCAAGCAGCTTCGCTGCTGTTAGGAAAATGCGTTTACCGCAAGCGGCTTTTGGGCCAGTGCGTTTTGTATAAGCGTCTATATTTTGTATATACGGGTTCACGGGCGCAAACTCTCGGGCAATCTATTGTGTATGTACTCATCACTGGTTTTGTGTAGCCAGTGCGCATGGTTAAGTTGTGCTATGTGTAGTGGATAAGCCATTTCTTGTTGGAAGTCTTCTTTGCTCATTTGTGCCCAACGCAGTATTCGATCTCTACACAGTCTATAGCGTTTAGCAGGATCTCTACAAGCATCCACATCCGTATCCCAAGGATAACTGTGATAACCTCTTGGTTGGAGATTTGCGCTTTCCCAATGACAGTGTGCAAATGTTATGTGTGGTCTAGCAACAGCATAAGCTCTGTAGGTTTTTTCTGTGGGACTGTGCTGTCGTTGATTGGGATATGATTCTGTGATTATGTTTAGGCAACCTTGAGCACTGATGTCAAACAGACTGCGATCTTGAAAGCTAATGGGTTCACCTGGTGCTTCATGCGTCTGTGGATTGCGATAAAACTCAGCTGCACTGCGTTCTATATCTGAATCTAAATAGTTGATTGGATCATTGCCGCCTGAACGTATCACTTCTAAATCCATTTCTGCTGTGTCAAAGTTGTGATAGTTTCTGTTGCCCATGGTGTGATATGCCGTGTGTCTATATGCTCTTACCGTCATTAGATCTGTGTACAGTGCTGCTCGCATTTCATGTGGACGTCTATTTAGACAGGTAAATCGTCGATCAGGCTCAGGTAGATCTCCTGCACAGTGCCATTCTTCAAACCACAGTCTAGGTTGATGTTCCCAATAGTCGTATACGCCCCATGTGAGATCAGGAAACAGTCGTTTGCCACGATCTCGTAAACTGTCACTGCACACAATCACAGTGATTTGATTGGGTCTTATTCTGTGACGTTTTACCCACTTTCTATATGTGTGTTCATAACTGGATTCATATGCTCGTGTGTATTCACTGGCTGCCATTATCAACACCGTGCTGCCTGGATGCTGCACAAGATTTTGTATTACCGCTTGAGGCAAATCCTGTTGAGGTTGATCCACATGCCAGCGTTCCAGTTCTAGTCCGTGTATTTCAAACAAGGTGTTGGGCAAACCAGGATCTTCTGTTTCTGGTATATCCAATCCCCACAGTCTGGGAGTGGGTCTGTTTCCGTCTAAACTGTACCAATAATCATACTTCATTTGCTAACCTTATGATTTTTTTTGCTGCTCGTTGATTGTATCTATCTTCAAGTAGGCTGTTTCTGTTGTGTGCAATTTTATCTCGCAGTAGTTGCACAATCTCACCAGGCTCCCAATCAAAACGAATGCTGTCAAACTGACTGCATATTCTTTGTTGCATGTTGGGTATGAGATCTGTGCTCATATCAAACAGTTCTGTGTATGGTTCACAACCCAGTTGTGCTAGATCTGTGTTAGCACCACATTCGCCTATGATCACAAATGGGTGTCCGTACAGTATGGCTCGTGCAGTTTTTTCTGTGTAGAATCTCATGGTTGAGTTTTCTGTGGAATATTCACTTTCTGTGACTATGCTGAAGTTGCTGTCTCTGTACAGTTTCCAGGGGCGTAAATCTGCACTACCACCTGCACCTAAATCTCGTTTGGTATCTAGTGTTCTTTGCACACCTGAGTTTGTGTAAGTGTCGGCGCACAAAGCATATTGGTTGATGTATTCTCTTTCGTATGTCACAGGGTTGCTCACAAAACCTTGATCTATTTCGCCAAGTCTTTGCAGGTGATACAGTGCAAGGTGACGGTGCGGTGCTAGGTGCATTCTGCGATTAAAGCACACATATTTTTTTGTTTTAGGTCTAGTGAGCCAACTGTGATCAAACTCTGTGTAGCGAACTCTACTAAACTCACTCCATCCAAACACACCAAGTGCGTGTATTCTTTGAGAATCGGGTATGTGATTTTTTTCAGCCCATGCTGCATACACACGATGTTCATGTAGATTACTGGTGATATAAAACACATGTTTGGGATTGATTTCACTCATGTTTAACGTGTGATGTATGTGCGTGTACACATCTTCTGTGAGTCTACGATAACGATGTTCAAGATCATTTTTTATAATGATTCTGACATCAGTTTTTTGTAGTGCTGGCCAATACTGTGAGTGTATCATGCATCTTGGTTCAGCATCAAACTCTGCTGCACTGATGGGTCTTTTTTCACGTAGTTCGTGTACACAATCTGTGATTGTATACCAAGTGTGATTTTCTAGTTCACGATTGTATTTAGGATGCGGATACGGAGAATACAGTTCTCTTCTAATCACAAAGTAACCACTATAGTCTTGCATGGAGTATTTAATAAATAAGTTTGATGAGATGGATGGGTTTGGTTTTGATATTAGGGGCTTGCGGACCAAGTGTAAATGACAGTGTGGTCACTGCACAGCCTTATATAGGTCTTAGTGAAAGAGCTGATCGCAAACAGATACGTGAGTTTGTGGGTGTTGATCCTGTGCGTACTGAATGGTGTGCTGCTTTTGTTAATGCCGTGTTAGAACTAGACGACATACCCAACTTGAATGATCAAAGCAACTATCCTCCATTAATGGCACGTAGTTTTCTTTATTGGGGAGAACATGTAGAACGTGCTGATATACAACGTGGAGATGTTGTTGTTTTTCCAAGAGGTACACAAGGCTGGCAAGGACATGTCGGTTTCTATGTGGAAACACAAACACACAACGACCGAGAATACTGGGTAATACTAGGCGGGAATCAAGAAAACCAAGTGCGCTATGATTTGTTTGATCCTCGCCGTGCAATAGGTATTAGGAGATGGTCTCACCCAACTGATGTCGCTTCCATTGAGAGAAAGTCCATAATCGAGCGTCTACACAATTAATATAGTCGCTGTTGTTTTGATGACGTATCACACCTGAGCCGCTAACAATGTCTCCGTCTCGGTATTGAAATGGACGTTGTATAGTAACATCCACATATTCGCCATAGTTGGTACCCAATGTTAAGAACGTAACGTAGCGTCCGTTTTTACCACGGAATGTTCTACCGTTGGCAATAACACCTGCAAAGTTCACACGTTCTAAGAAACGCTGCTGTACACCTAGTCCTGTTGGAAATCCTCTATGCCACCAACCAGGCTCGCTGAGCAGATTTCTTCTATGTGCTTCAGTTTGGTAGACCCATCCTCTATAGCTTCCTTGGCAGTGCTTGAGGTTGGCTCTCCAGAATGCTTCTGGGTTGTGTGCTTTTTGGTATGCAAGTGCCCAGATGAGTCTTCCGAGATTAACAGCATGAGCGCGGCATAGTCCGAAACCGGATAACTCCTGTAGTGCAGCCATTGCCTGTGCTCTTCTTGGATTGCTACCCATTCTTTCCACAAACTCCAAAATCTTTTCGTCATTCTTTTTAGCAAATGCTCGTCTGTAGCTGTCTGCTTCATATCCATCTACTCCTATAATACTACTTATAATCTCAATAGCATCGTCTTCAAACACAATGCTGTCTTGTACAGCTTCTTGGCTCCAATCTTGGAACACTGCTGCTTTTTGTCTTCCGCTCATTGCTACGGGTCTTACAAGGGCTGTAGCAAACACACAGTCCTGCACACACGTAGGTTGTATTGCTCTAAACAGTCTACGCATTGCAGGGCTTTCCCCTTGTGTAACACCCAGTACATCGCCTCTAGCAAGCAATGCTGCTGTTGCTTCATCTGTTTCTGGATAGTCTTCTAGTGCAGTATGCGGGTCTATTTCTAGTAGTTGACTCAAGCCTCTGTTGGCTAGGATGTCGACTTTGAGGTGTTCTAAGTCCTCAACTTCGTGTTTGTCTAATAATATTTGGTTGTCTTCTGATATAAGTGATTTTGGTAGTTTTCTAGTGAACATTACGATGCCTCCACAGTGTTTTGATATTGCTCTTTTTTTGCCTAATAGTTTGCGTTCAATGCGTTTGGCTTCTGTAGGATCTACTCCTACACTTTCATATGTAAAGTTTCTAGGAAGTCTACCTGTGGCACCAAGACGTTTGGCTGCCTCACGTCTAGCACTCTTTGGTTTGTACGTGACATAGTTGCTCAACCTTGCCGTCATGCCGGGCCACTTTTTGAATATGCGATTCATTACTTCTGTCTGTCGCCAATGTTCAAAATCAATATCAACATCCGGCAGGTCGTCACGGAGTGGGTTCATAAACCTCGCCACAGGTATCTTCCACTTGATGGGATCCACGTCTGTAATGCCCAACAAGTAACACACTAGACTACTGCCCGCCGATCCACGTGTCATGTGTTTGATATCGGTGGTAAGGTCTATAATGTCACATATTTGTATGAAGTAATCTGTGAAGCGAAGTTTGAGTATAAGTTCAAACTCTTCAGCAAGTCTCTCTTGGTATATCTGTTCCTGTGGAACTGGCCTTTTAAATCTTTTTAATAGCCTTTCAATGTTTTCTAAATCTGTTTCCATATTAGCCTCTTGTAGTCTTTTATAATGCCTAATGCGTTAAACGCAAGTTATTTAGCATTGACTACAACTGCTATTGTAAATTATTGATAAAGTTTTTTAACTGTGTTGTACTTGCTTCTGCTTTTATCTTGCCCACAGTGTCACCTTCACTTGGATCTTGTTTCTCAACTGTTGGAGATCCGTTGCCACGTTTGATTTGATCAAACACTGTGCTCTTACGTTTCTGGAACTCTTGATATTCTTCATCCTCACCCAAGTCACGTATGCGCAAACTGTCTACATCAAACTCCAAATCAATCTTTTGTCCTACACCCGAACTACTACGTGTTTTCATCAACTGTATTTGATAACGTCCACGTTCACGCATTGCTCTACTTGTAAAGATACCAATCAAGTTGTCTGCTGTATTGATCTTTGAAATACCACCTGATATGTGGCTGTGGTCAAACTCAATCTCTTCAACGCTACTTCTGTTTAACTGCGATGCTGTAACAAACACTGTGTTCAGTTCCATAGCCAAGTTGCGCAGTTCTTCTGACACATACTTGTCCTTAACAAACAAGTTTTCTGCTGAAATCTTAACAGCATTTGGATGCATCAAGTCCAAGTAGTCTACTAGCACAACATCAAGTTTGCGTCCTGTTTTGATTTCATATTCTTTGATATATGCTCTCAAATCATTTGCATTCTTACCTGTGGGCATGTACTTGACTTGGAATGCGCCTGCCTTCTTGCCAATCATCTTAACTTTCATTTCAACATCGTCGATGCTTTTAAAAATATCACGACTTGCAATATCAGTTGTCATACTGTCTACACGCATACTAACCAATGCTTCACTAAGTTCGAATGTTAGATACAATACATTCATACCCAGCAAACACCAGTTCACACCCAAGTTAGCCAAGAACAAACTCTTACCAGATCCACTACCACCTGCAAAGATGTTTAGTTCGCCTCTATTGAATCCTCCAAACAGTTTCTTATCCAGTGCCGGCCAACCTGTGCTTACTTGTCCGTTTTTGTCTTTGATTCCTTCTAGTCGTGCTCTTGGATCTGCAAAGTAGTCTGTACCCAAGTCTTTTTGCAAACCAATCTGTACAGCGTTCTTAACCAAGTCCTCACATGCACCATATTGCCCGCTTTCCAACAAGTCGGCACTCTTTAAGATAGCTGCCTCTAGTGCTTTGTGTTTGCTGAATGTTTCAAAGTCCTGCAACAACCAGTCATAGTGATTCTCTTGCAGTTGTCCTGGATCTTTCAAGTCACTGTTAGTAGCAGCATTGACCATATCAAACGTTGGAAGTGCATTGTGTTCTTCCACATAATCCTTAATAAACTTTGCTGGATCTGCTAAACGTCTATCAAATGTATTTGGATCAAACACACCCTGACAGCGTACAAAGCTCTCAGCATCTGTCATAAACATTTCTAAATATACTTTTTGGATATCATATCCATAATCAGTGTTCTGTCTTGTTGCCATCTCTTACGTGCCTTACGTTTGTTGTTGTCTTTAGACTACCACAGTTCTTACAGTAGTGTATTGTAACACAATATGTATGCGTGTCAACACTAATATAATCTGTGTGTTTTTCGGGTATTACGTTTTTACAGCAGCCGTACATACTTTTACTCCATAATGCTGTTCAAATGCCTGTGCATCTTCTACTGTATTAACTATCGGTTTTCCTTTGATATTTAAACTGGTGTTTAACAGTATAGGGCAGCCTGTTTCTTCGTACCAACGCTCTAACAGTTTTCTAAAGCCCACGCTTTGATCTGCAGAAACTGTCTGTACCCTAGAGGTGCCGTCCCCGTGGATGATTGCAGGTAGTCCAGGATCCGTGCAAGTTGAAGTGTATTGCATAAAGGGTCCTGTGGGTCCGGAGAAATAAGTGGAGGCGTGCTCTTCAAGTACGGCTGGAGCAAACGGTCTAAACTTTTGTCTGCGCTTGATTTCATTGACTCGGTCTTTGATGTCTGTGCCTCGGGGGTCTGCAAGTAAGGAGCGGTGTCCAAAAGCTCTGGGCCCGAATTCTGCCCTACCGTTGGCCACACCAACAATACCAGTAGTAAGTAGTTCTTGTAATGCTTCTTCAACTGGATAATCTCCTTCAATGTTATACCCTGTGTACATATGCTGCATGGGCATAAACTGTTTTTTATGGGCTAATACAGCACCTATACTAGACCCTGCATCTCCCGGGTTAGGCATTATGTGTACGTTGTCCCAATCACTAGTAAGTAGTCCGTTGGCCGAACAATTTAGTGCACACCCTCCCATGAACACGAGATTAGAACTCGTACCTTGCCACTTGGTCCAGTTGCTGATTATCTTGAGTATATACTGATAAACTGCCTGGGTGGCAGCAGCAATGTCAAAGTAGTCTTGTTCGGTGGTAAGATCGGGTCGCCACCACGTGCACCCCCTATGCAGATTGTGTTTTAACTTGATACAGGGCTTGTCGTTGAATGTGTTTAATAGGTTGTCTTCTGGCGGCAAATAGAAAAAGTCAGTGAGGATATCGTTGAATAATCTGTGAGGGTCACCATATGCAGCCATACCCATGAGGATATATTCGTCCTCTTGTGGCTTAAGACCTATTCTTTGCGTGATTGCCGAGTACCATAGGCCCACGGAGTGTGGGTATTGTTGTGAATATATTCTCCTGAGCCCTTTTTCTTCGTCCGCATTCCAGATAGTGAGTGTATCAAATTCTCCAATGCTGTCGCAAACAATAACGCTGGCTTCTGTAAAATCACTAGTATAAAAGCCGGCAGCAGCATGGGCAAGATGATGATCAGTATACCTAATAGGAGCATGTATCCCATAAGATCCAAGATACTTACGAATATTGTTTTCACCCAACCGAAGTCCTTGGCCTGCTCTAAGTTGTCTAAGAGTTTTGATAAAGGGTCTTTCATACCAAATAACTTCATCAGGTTCTCCCCATTGTTTTGCATACTCTATTAATTTATCATTTAAATGTGCATCGTTTTTTACGCCACTGAAGCGTTCACTGTGACTTGCAAACTCTAATCCGTCATCTGTAAACACCGCTAATGCAGCATCGTGACTGTTAGCACTTATACCCCAAGTAATCATGCTGCGTCAATAGCCGCCTGTACAAGGCGTTCTGGCAACTTGCATACTTGATAGTATACTGCCCAAAACAAGATATTATAAATCACGATTTCTATCATTGTGCACTTTCTCCCAATACTCATCGTTGTCCATTGCAGGACGCTTTGCTAGTTCTGCTTCCCATGCTAATCTACGCTTGCGGGCTTGTCTTATGCCCCACCAGAAGTACAGTCTCCAAAACAATTTTGTACTCATTATGTATTTTTTGATATCCATAACCTATCCAGTACAAAAAACCATACAGCATTTAGCAAAGGTTCTACTACAGCATCTGTAAGTGCAATGTAAAAAGGTGCACCTGTAAAATACATCACACACATTGCAGCAATAAGAAAGTGTCCTATTGTGTATACCATAGTGCGTAACAGTGTACCTTTTAGTGCTTGATATGATTTTGTAAACTCACTCATTTTCTTTCCTATAAAACTTAATATCACAGTAACCACACACTACATAGCCATCATGTGGAACTTTATAGTATGTAAGAGGATGGTCATTATTATCACCACTGCACTTTGCAGTGTCGCCATCTACATACACAATACGTTCTTGGAAGCCTTTGATTCTTTTCATTTGTAGATAAACGGATCCTTTTTCCGTAACTCTTTCATGCGTTTTCTAAATGTAAGCTCTTCTTTGATTTTTCTATAAGGCCATAATATGATATTTTTTAACCAAACCATTTCTTTGCTCTCAATCTAATTTTTAATGGGCTGCTTTCCGCAGCACTTGCTATGCTGTATAATGTATACAGTCTACCGTACTTAGCTACAGCATCACCTATGTCATTGATATCCTGATCCCACTCTGGCATGCTAACATGCCAACCTCTATCGATAGCCTGCTCTACAAGTTTACTACCTGCCTTGTCTCTATCAGGTACAACATAAATGTCTTTGTTAAGTTTGTTGAGTAGCAGTGCTTGTGCATCATTTATATCACTTCCAGTAAGTGCACAGCCTTCAACATGTAGTGCATCAATAGGTCCTTCGCATACTATACAAAATACCTTGTGCGGTCTTTGTGCATCCAAGTTAAACACATAACCCGGCTGTGAGTCAGTTAGATACTTTACTTTGTTATCCCCTACTGTACGGGCTGTATATCCAACTATACGCCCCTCGTAGTAGAAAGGTATAATAAGTCTATCTCTATAAGCAAGTGTTGGCGACCAGTGATAATCTATGTCCTCGATACTTAAATCACGTTCTAACATATATTGAAAGCAACGTGTGATTCTTTCATCTAAATGACCAGCCTCTGCCCACATGTGTTTAGACAATGGCTCTGCACCTTCTGGTAGTTGTGTTGTAGCAAACTCAGGCAGTTCAACAGAATATTTTTGAACTTCTACACCTTCGTTTTCACGCATTACATCTAGTGCAAGTTTTGTAATATCACTGTCAGGAGTGTTTAACCACTCCAAAAGTTTTTTGAACTTATAACTGAGATTACGTCCTGGTTGCCAACTTGCTTTGAAGCCGCAGTTAAAACAGTGATAACTGATAACTTCGCCTTCATAAATCACACCGCCTCTGCCTCTTGTATCTGCATTTTCATTATTGTGAACACAACAAGGCGCATTGAAACTGGTCCACCCACTAGGGGTAGTTTTGCGCTTTGCAGGTAGATATACATTCAAAAGATCAGATACGATGCTCATACAAGTATATTAGCATCGTATATTTAGATTGTCAATGGTTAAGTGATATGCTATTGACTGTTCCGTCTGTGTACTCAACAACAGCTCTCAACCATACATAGTTACCTGTAAAGTTGTATAAAAAAGATCCAGTGTTATAGGCACTGCTGTCGTTTGAACTTACTAGTTCGGCTGAAGATAAGGTAAACCAATCAGTTGCTGTTGGATTAGTAGATAGACTTGCTTGTATATTAATGCTACCAATAAACCCAGTCACATTATATTGCACAGTATGAAACCCGTCAGTTCTACTGTAATAACCGTCGCCTTTAAACGCATTGCCTTCTACCGTTTGAGTACTACTGTCTCCTGGGTGCGTTTGATTTGATAACATTGTTTCGCTTGTAGATGCCATAACGTATTTACCTTAGTTTCTTATTAATATTTTTGTAACTTTTTCGTCTGGGTCGGCACTTAGCTTAAAACGTAAGAAGTTGTAAACTCCGTTAAAGTTAGCCGGTACTGGTTCTGTTTCTGAACCTGTAAAAGTTAAAGTAGATACAGTTGTCCAGTTGTTATCTGTAGTGATTTGGTTATCTAATGTAGCTTGTATTTCAATATTGCCTACATAAGAGTTTGTGTAAACTGCAACTGTATGTAGTGCTTCGTTTCCGTTTAATCCTGGATCTGCTGTAATACTATCTGTAGTATCAGAGCCAGCTACCCAATAATCGCTTTCTTGATAAAAGTTTGTAACTTCTATACTAGCTTTTGGTCCTGCATAGGCATGCCCATCAACAAATATAGTGCCTGCACTACCAAAGTTTCTATCTGCATATGTAAGTGTATTTCCTGATGTTGATTTTAAATAGATGTTATAATGTAGATATTGCTGTCTAACATTAAGTAAATCATTTTCAGTTACAGTAACATTAAATAAACCTTTTGTAGATGTAGTAGAACCGTCATCTGTTACTGTACATTCTTTTTCAATAATCTTACTGTTGCTTTCGTCAAAAATAACAATCACAGGTGTGTCGGTGATTGTAACGGGCTTTTGATCACTGTTTAGCATTCTAAACTGAAACTTGTTATCAATACCTCTATACATTTTAATTTGTCTACTATACACTGGTCTATACTCCACAAGGAATCCTGTATCATTTAAAAGAATATCTATTTTGTTATCGACTAAATATCTAGGTATAAGCATACAGGAACCTTTTTTTATATAAGTATTTATCGGCATGTTATTAAAAGAAATAGAACAACAATATCCATATATTAGTGTAGTTGCATACGGCGGCAATGAGTACGTAGGTATTATAACAAATCAAGATCAATATGTTACAACAATGTATGTTTATACAGCATTAAAGACTGATGATCATAAAAAACTACTTATTGATCTTGGAGAAATATGGTGGTGGGAATCTAATAGAATGATTCCTATAAACATTTTTTTAAAAAAAGAAATAGAACCGTTATCTTATAGTATGACTACTTTAAATAGTAAAACTGTAAAGTTAGTTATTGGTCCTTGTGTAAATATTAATAATCTAAGTATAAAAAGAGTAAAACGTAAAAGTGTTCAACTTGTTAAGAAGCCTCGCTAAGTTGTTCACACACTAGATTCATATGCACTACAACACTTACAGCATATGCAATAGCGTGTGCTTTCTTAAAATAATAACTTCCGTCAGTGGGTGCGACCCACACATTTTCTAATATCGTTTGCCAAGTTTCGTTGACAAGATGGCGTTTGGCAGGCCGAATCATCGCTAACACTGCTGCTAACTGCTCTACACTCTGAGGCTTTGTTGTGCGGAGTATATCTCCGTGACCGGAGATATGAAAGATAAGATCTGTGAAATCGTTGTGTAATAGTAAGTCCCATTGTGGTTCACTTTCCATTAGTGTGTGTAAGTGTGCTTCATCTCGAACATCATTATAGATGTTAACATTAAGAAAGTCTAGTTTGAAGTAACCTCTATCTTCTGCTGTTTTATAATCAATAGTAGCAAGATTGTCCACAGGATTGTGTGGACACTCGGTTACATACACACCAGTGTTGTGCTTCTTTCCTGTATCAAGTTTTGCCACACGGTGTTGTATCTTAGATAAGATAACACTACGATCAGCAAAGTCGATATCAATATCAGGCATTAAAGTTTACCTTCTTCTCTCATTTGTGCTCTGATCTTTGTAGCACTGATGTTGTGTATTTCTTCACCTAAGTCATGCTCAGTAAAAGTATACCCAACGCCACGACCATAGCTAATATCTACAATGTTTGGGACTTGCATAATAACATATTCTTGTCCATTTGTAAAGCCTTCTTTATCTAGTGCTTGTTCTATGTTATTAAAAACATCGTCGAAGCCAAAAGGATTATCGTCTTGAATCATTGTACGGCCACCGCTTACATCACCTTCTGCCATAAAAACACTTCGCACCATAATAATAACTTGTCCTGTTTCAAGCAATGCTTTTTTAAATAGTGCTGTGTGTCCATCATGCCAAGGTTGCCACCTACCTAGCATTTGTGCTGTAGGCTTTTTCCAATCAAACATTATTTCTTTCCATCCAAGTTTTAACCACTTTTACAAGTACTTCGTGTGTATCGCTAAACCAGCCTTCTACGTGATAATCGCAATGCGGCGGCTCTACAAACATTTTATTTGTATCTTCAAATCTACCTTCTTTGATTGTATCCATCCACACAGTAAAGTCGGGGTTAAACTCCATACGTGCTTGTTCTGTAGGACATACAAAGTCAGCAACTGCAACTTTGCCTGCACGTACAACACCATCCGCTAGATAACGCATACGTGCTGCTTGACGCATACGTCCTTCTGATGAAAAGTCCCAGTCGGCATAATGTCCGCGGATTTCGTCTGCATTTAAATGCACACCTCCAATCAGTTCTGCAAATGGTTTTGCCAAAGTGGTTTTGCCACTACCTGGTAGACCAAAGATTAATACTTTCATAGCTTTGCTTCCTTTGCTACCGACTTTACAAGTTCAACATCACTAGGTTGTCTTTTAAAACGCAATGCCCAATGACTTGGATCTAATATATTCATAATCATTTGTAACTGTTCTTCATTTAGAGTGTTTAGTGCTGCTTTTCCTGTTTCACAGTTAAGCACAAGCCATGGAGATATTTTGCCATCTTTGATATCCCAAGCTAGTTTGTTTGTGCTAACATATGCAAAGTAGTGATTGTATACACTGTCTTTTTCTTTTGCCCATTTAACCATGGTATTTATACTGCGCTCTAATGCAGTTTCAACACCTTCTTTGCGAATAAGTTCAATGGCATATTTTTCATACATTTCTTCTCTACACCAATGATCAAGTTTTACATTACTAGTAACAACATAATCAATATACTTGTCAGGGTATAAAGGTCGAACATTATTAACAAAACTTCCAAACTTAACAAAAGCATTATAGAAACTGCTTTTGACAAAATCTTCATATGTTTTTTCTTTCTTATGCCCTGCACTTAGTTTGTAAAATCTTTGAAATGCATAAAATCCAATTTGTACAGGTTTGTCATCTTTTTGTAGCCAACGTCTTTTTGGCTCGCATACATGTGCAAGTAAAGTACTTTCTTTTACATAACTTTTTCTGCAATACTCGCAAGTGTGTGTTTTAGATGTCAACTTTTTCGTAACCGTGTTCTCTAGCCAGTTCTTTGATTTCTTTTTTTGTAGATATTCTAGCAAGTGTTTCGACCTCGTCCATTTTCATATTTGGATATATTTGTGACAATAACTTTACTGCTTTGCTGCTGTCGTCTTTTTTCTTTTTAAGTCCAATCCAAGGATGAAATTCTTTTTTTCCTGTGTTGCCAGCAACACATAATAGTTGCCATTGAAGTTTTATGTGATTAGTACCACCTAACACATTCCAGTTTTTGTTATAGTATTCATTAACTTTAAACACAGCCAATGCTTGTTTATCATAGCTGCCTTTGACACTGCTTATATATCGATTTAGATTCCACAAGTCTCCTTTGATATCTTTCTTACCATCTTCACCAGCAGCATCATACAGCTCTTTGAAGCCCATGTCTATGCTTGGAATAAGTTCCTTGAATAAGTCTAGTTCCTTGTTTGCCACTTTTCTAAATCCTCTGGCGTGTTAATCTCAATACCGTCAAACTCAACTTCTACTACACCGATCTTGATACCGTTTTGTATCCAACGTAGTTGCTCTAGTTTTTCAATATCCTCTTCTACAAACTTTCTACTGGTAGTGTACATTGCTTTGGCTTCTCTGTTGTAGCCATACACACCCAAGTGGTGAT
>Ga0255751_10001550_pt1 | contig 21780 bp, 10 predicted proteins | sample 071ome_20_FD_179951 | JGI IMG/M metagenome (GOLD analysis project Ga0255751, IMG submission 179951) | Coastal salt marsh microbial communities from the Groves Creek Marsh, Skidaway Island, Georgia - 071412BT metaG (version 2) | ecosystem: Environmental > Aquatic > Marine > Intertidal zone >... | reverse complement strand
TTGGATCATATAAGTATGCTGGAAGATCTATAGAAGCAATATCCATTGCTTCTTCAACATTAACTGGTTGTTTTGGATCTAGAGAAGATGTTCCCTTGATTACAGAAAGATTTCCAAGTTTGTCTAAAACAAGTTTATCTTTTCTTGGTAGATAATTCTTATAACCAATCAAAGAACTTTCTCCAGGACTTACAACCAGAGTTGGATTAGTTCCTGTTGAAGCAAAGTTTCTGCTACCAAAAGCAAAAGGTGAACTTGTAGTTGAAGTGAACTCAGAAACTCTTGGTCTGAAATCCAAAGTATCGGATGCCCTTAGACCAGTTGGTAGTAAAGGAATATCCTTTCCAAATCTTTCTGAAGAATATGAGTTTACAGTATAAACATCACCATTATCATTTGATGGCACTTGATAGCAGTTGTATACTACCAATAGTTTTCTTGAAGGTGTTTGGGATGATTTTTTTCTTATGATTCTTGAATAATCATAATATTGATTTTTTTGCCCTTTATCAAGATCAAAAGAATTTGTTAGATTCTGATAATTTCCAAAAGAAATGGCAACAATATTGCTGGTAATATTTGATTCTTCAAAGTTTACCGTTTCACCAACAGTAAACTTATTGGAGTTTAAGTAGACAAACTCAACTTGTGTTGAAGATAATCTAGTTGCTAACTGAGCAACTGCTCCACTTTCTTGACCGATTATTTTCTCACCAAGAATTGATGCTGTATCTAAACTTAAACCAGAAACAAAAGTTAATTTATCTAAAACGGGTGAACTGGAATCTAGAGATTCATAAACAGCAATTACATTTGCTACATCTGGAACATTAAGAGAAATTTCTTTATCATCAACTCTTAAACCATAGTAATTACTTGTTGTTAAACCACTTATTGAAGTTGAAACGCCCGAACTTACTTTATCGACGGTTAGTTTCTGACTTCTAACATAATTTTTTGTTTTATTCTGTATTGAATTTTTCTTAACAGAAACATTTACAGTTACATTTCCAGATTGACTTGGAGTTAAACCAGTAAGGGTAAGTAATGTAGCATTTGATGATAATGTAAATTGATCATCTGTTAAATCTTCGATAGTACCATTACTATAGAAAACGGAATATCTTTCCGCATCAAAAGTTTCAAAGAATGCACTAGAAATTCCTGTTGAAGAAACATTAACTGTTAATGATCCAGTAGAGTCTGTTGACTGACCTGTAATCTGTCTGGAAACTAAAAGGTTTGAACCTGATAGATCTACTGATGATACATTAGAAGCAGAAATAGGAGCGTATAAGTAAGCATCTTCAGTATTCCCTATTTGTGGACGTCCAACAGAGAAGGTTGTTAATACTTCAGATGTTGGGAAAGCACCATTGCATATACCAGAAGTTGTTGGAACAGTTGCTAATTGTAGAGATGTTCCATCGGAAGAAACACTTTCAACTCTATTAAATGTTTCATCAGTTAATCCGGCAATCTGATATCTAATAATAGCATCACTTCTGATTCCAGTAAATGTTTTTCCTGGGCAAGTAGCAATACCAGTATTATTAATTTGTAGTTTATCAGTTATTGTAAATTTATTAGGCGTATAACTTTGTAAAACTGTATCTCCAACAAAATTTGTTTCTAACCCAAGATCAGAAGATCTTTGGAAGACTGACTTAATATCTTCAGTACTATAAACTTTAACTGATTTTACTGATCTGGTTAGACTTCTGGATTCGTTGACGAGAATTTGCTCACCAGCAATAAAGGTTCCAGATGTCTGGTTAATGGTTACGTCTGCCCCGCTAGGGGTTCCTACGGTGTATCCAGATGCTCCACTACTTAAACCCCTAATGAAAGAGGTCTCAGGGCAATCTGCTGCTAGTACAGACTCATTTAGAGATAATACAGTATATGTTTGAATATCAAATAGATACAAATCCCATTCAGAAGCAGACGAAGAAAAAGAATTATCTGCTGTTCCAAAAGAATAAACTCTTGCCGTACCAATCGTAGTTCCAGTTCCAGCAGAAGATCCGCTAGTTCTTTGATTATTGAGATCTACAGTATTATCATTATTGTCTACACCAATAACTGGAGTTCCAGTAACGTTATTGAGTTTTAATCTATTTCCCATTTCAAATGGGACCAAGGAGGATGATACTGATTGTACATCTCTTGGTTTTTCAACATCTAAAATTGTTGTTCCTGGAAGATCAACATCATATCCTCTGACGTATGCTTTTCCGGCAGAAACCTTAACACACATTAGATCATCACTAGGATTATTGCCTTGTTCTGTCTTTTGTGTATCTAGATATAGACCTTCATTAGAAATACGATTATTAAGAGAATTGGCAACTTGAATATCGAAGTTATCTACAGAATAATCTCCAGATTCTTCAAATGTTCTCTTAGCAAAATAATCCTTAATTATTGAGTATTGTGACTTATCTTGTAACTTTTTGATTTCTCCATTGTCAAGTCTTATAATTTCTACAAAATCCTTATCATCAAAATCTGTTAATTCTTTTTGTGTCAGAATTGTTGAGATTTTTAATCTATCTGCTCCAGGCGCAGCAAAGTTTGAAAAACCTTTAGCATTATCATAAAGAGATGTATCTGCACCAACGTTTATAATCTCTTCTTTTATTTGTAAACCTACACGGAAAGAAGGATTATTTGTAAATGGAGTAACAATTAGAGTATCTCCATCTACATTTACAAAAGTACCTCTAATAAAATAGACTCCTGGTGTTATACCTACAGATGCTCCAATAGCAGTCGCGTCAGAGTCAATTAGAGATGCTACAGTATCGCCAGAATTTATTGTTGTATTTCCATAAGTAACACTATCAAGGGTAATTAAGACTTCACCATCGCCAAATGGTGTAAATTGAAAATCTGAATTTGAATCAATATATTTTACAAATAATGTTGCTGATTCTACATCCTTAGATGGTGGTAACAAGTAATTTACTACTTTGGCAGTAATACCTGTTGTTTGACCCTGTAGTGTTTTTCCAACTAGTTGCCTGATGTAAAGAGAAACATCAATTCCAAGATGGTCGGAATTTAACTTAACAGCATAATATTGGGGATCGTAAGTGATACTTCCGGGTATCACCATTGATCCTTCTTTGAAAATATGGCTTCCAAAAGATTCAATTTGTTCTTGAAGAATTGACTGTAGAGTAGTTAATTCCCTAGCTTGAACAGGGAATCCTGGTTTAAATAATACCCTATAGAAATTATCGGACGGATCAAAGTCATCATAATATGGATTGATATTTAAATTAGTCTTCTGTGGCATTTTTAAAATTCCAGGATAATTTTAACGTCTTCTTTTTGTCTGGAGTTCCTTGAAATCAGAGGTCGATTATCTAGATAAATTATGTCCCCCGATCCTTTATTTATTTCAGTATTTGCCAGTCCATTTGTAAACTGAGATCCTAGATCAATTATCTTAGATCCAGTTGGATTGGTGGTTATTCCTGTGAAGGTTGTATCAATAGAACCAGAGAAACTAGCAGTAGTAACTGGATTTGATGAAGATTCGAAATTTAAAACCTTGGATGCTGTAGATATTCCAGAATAATCAGTTTGATCTAAAGTTGTCTGATTAAATGTTAGTGAACGATCAACAAAATACTTAACAACTTTCGTTTCACTATCATAAGAAGCAACATATCCTTTAGCAGTTCCGTCAGTAACAGATTGGGAAATCTTATCGCCAATGGATAAAGTTCCACTTACTGAAGAAAACTTAATAGCATTTAATGAAGAGAATTGATTTTCCGTATATAAAGTTGTCGATCCAATAGATGTTGGATTTTTAACAATTCCAACTTGAGCAAATTTAGCATCTATAGGAAAATCTTTAGTAGAATCATCAAATCGAGCATAGATTAAAATTTTGTCGGCACCCAATTCTTTGTAAATATCATATCCATGACCTTTTGATGGTGGAATAATTGGTATTAGGTGAGCATATGTTCCAGCGGCGCTATCATTAATTGATCCGAGATCAACCATACCATAAGTATATCCTTTACCACCAGAAGAAACGGTGGTATTTGTTATCTTACCACTTACAACATCAACGATCACTTTTGCTCCCGATCCATCACCAAGAATATTAACTTCTTGACCAAGTCCTCCAGAATAATTTGATCCTTGATTTTTGATGTATACTTTTTTTATTTGATTTTCATATACATCAGAGTCTCCATTATCTCTAACTGCTGATATTTGAGCATCAGTTGAGGATCCCCAGTCACCTGGGAGAGAAATGTACTCTGTAGAATCAAATTTAATGATGTCACTTGGATTTACAGAGAAAAGATATTTCCATACATATCCATCACCACTTTCACCTGCTCTAGATGGTTCCAAATCGGTAAACGTTGGTTCATCTTGAGAGGCATTGCCGGTTGTACTTATCCCAGAGGATCCGTTGTCAATACAAATATAAACTTTGTAATCAGAATTCATTACATAGTAATTTGAATCATACAATCTCGTTGATTGTGTGATTGGTGATAAATTAGAAGCACTATAGTCGTGCCTGTACATTTCATATCTAGTTCCTCTCGCCCAATCAATTCTTCTAATCAATCTTTTTGCGTTGATTGATGTTACTTTTTTGCCAAACATCATCGTTTGGCCAACATGATTTAAATTATTAAAATTGTCTACAGGAACTGGTGTATTATCATCCCAATTAGTCGATCTACCAAATCCAACCTGAGTTGGGTTTGCCAAACTCAAGAAAATGTAGTAAGAATTATTAGTAGTGTCACTAATCGAGTCTATAAAATTACTCGCATTTAATATTCTAAACTGATCTGTTACAATTGCCGCCATCGTAAATAGCTTTTTCCTATATTTATAGATCTTTTCTGAGCGCCCCAGTGTCTCTCAAACCATAACCACGTCTTTGAATAGTTGGGAATGTTGATAAACCAGAATTTATGGTATTAAATCCAACGATTAAACCAGTAACACCAATGGAAACAGGATCAGAAGATCTTGTTATTCCAGAAAGTCTTCCCCAAGAGAATCTTCCAAGTGGGAGAGATGTACTTCCAGTAGTTGCTATTCCAACTACTGAACTATCAGATTTAACATTAGTTACGATTTCAGCATTTCCACCAGAAGAAGAAATACTATGTACATAGTAAATATTATCTAAGAAAGTGGTTCCAATTCCAACCAACGAAGCGTCCCCACCATCAATCGAAGTAACACCATTACCAACAGTTGTATCTACAATACAAATTGGATAATTGACATTTAAATCAGTGAATGCTGTAGAATTTAAGAAGAACTTGAGAGCAAGTGGATTTCCGCCAGTTCCTGTGGTTGTAGTAATACCAGTCACTATTCCAGAGAATCCCTGAACAGTGGTAATATCGGTTACATTCTCATATGTTGGAGTTGGGAACGGTACAATAACCTTTGGTTGAACTGTTAATGAATATCCAAGACCTGGATTTGTGATGTTAGCGGTTCCGCTTAGAGATCCATTTACTACAGATATTATTGCTGTAGCAGTAGTTCCAATTCCAACACCAATCTGTTTTGGTGCTCCAATCTTAACTTCTATAGAAGATCCGATATATCCAGAACCAGCATCTGCAATGTCAAGTGATTGTATAGTCCCTGCTGCAGAAACTATTGCAGTAACCGCCGCAGAAACAGGATCGACGCTATCAACAATCAAAGCATCAAATGAAGATATGACAATCGAAGATTCATTTTCCTCATAATTAAAGAATTGGGCGTTATCCACAAATATTTCTGTATCAGAGATTGAAAGATCTTTTATAATTCTAGCGGTTGGGTAAACTTGCGTTTCTATTGAATCTCTTGATTTTGATACAATTTCATTGGAAATAATTCTATCAACTTTTTGTTTTGTCCAACTTAATGGTTTGAAGTTATTTTCATCTATACCACTACCAACATAGAGATTTGTTTCCATAATGTCTGAACTTGTGATACCAACAACAACCCTAGGATTTTGAGTAATTGTTCTTGGGTTTAAGTTATCTTTTATAACCTGAACAGTATCTCCTGGTTTGATTGATTCATTTACGTCAACAATGTCAGAATCAACGCCTTTTGTACCTCTGTAGAAGAATATTGATACAGAATCGGTTTCTTCTGGTGCTTCTGAGAATACAAAGGATGTTCCTCCGGTAAAAGAATAATGAACACCTGGATCTTGAATTACCCCATTTACAAATATAATCAATAGTGAATCCATATCAATTTCAATAGAATCCGCATTCGATGGATCTTTCTGGAAACTTAGAAGTTGTCCATTATAGTAAAGAGGGAATCTTGTTCTAATACCATTTTGTAGATTGGATATATTGTCAATGTAATCCAATTCACCAAATTGCCATGCTGAGAATGTATCAGTAAAAGTTTCAATAACAGTTAATTCAAAATCAGCAAGTGGTTCCGAAAGATTTTTATCCGTCACCAAACCGACTGGTTTGAACACATCACCATTTCTAAATCCATAACCAGGTCTGGTTATGTTGAAAGATTTAACTTCAAATAGAGTTGACCCAATTCCAGTGGTAGAACTGGAACCAACTTCCAAATTAAGAAGTAATCCAGTTCCAGTTTCTGATGTTGTTCCAATACCTAATCTAGAAACTCCAGTTACTGGTAGATTGCTATATGAGGGTTCTGAAACAGATACAAATGTATTTGTTTGAGCATATCCAGATCCACCACTATTAACAGTGAAAGTTAAAGAACCACCAGCACCAACTATTGCACTAATATCAGCACCATTACCAGTAGAAGAAGTGACAGCAATACTTACTTGACCTCTATATCCAGATCCATTAATATCTGTAGAACCTATTCCAACGGCAGTAATAGTACCAGATCCATCAATAACTGCTGTTACTGCTGCTCCAACTAGTGGAGCATATCCAAGACCAGTTGTTGATCCAAGAGAAATAATATATCCACCACGAGGTAATTGATTTTGTTCAATATAAACAGGATCAATAATAATAGATCCATCAGTTGAAGTTATTCCGGTGAAAGTAACACTAGAAACACCAACACCCCCAGATAGCTCATAGTTATTACCTTCATTATTATCTGTAGTTGGAGTTTGGAAAACATCATTTATCAATAGGATACCACTACCAGTTGATATACCAGAAGTGTTTAATCCAGAAGTAGTAAGTGTGTATGTTTGACCAATTCCTGTAAATTGATCTGAGATATCATCATAGATCAAGTTGGAACTGTAATCCTGCTTTAAAAATACTCTGCCATTGAAAGAAGAAAATACTTTTGGTAGATTAGTGTCATCAACTATACTTCTTGCATCTCCTTTTGGAGCTTCTGTAAAGTATATGGTACTTCCTACAATATTGTATGATCCTCGATATACTTGGAATGCAGTTGAATCTGTGTGAGATGTTGCCGAAGTTCCTACAGAACCTCTAGAAACTTCTATAAGGGTTGTAATACCAACATTATCGATTGGTCCACTCGAAGTTGTTCCAAGTCCAACAGCAAGAACTGTTACAAATTCATCATCAACTTTTAATATATCTAATGGTCTAATTGAAGAAATTCCAGAAACAGCGAAGAATGTAGAAGAAGCACTTACTTGACCACCATTATCAACTAAAGTGTATGATAATGGATTATATGCTAGAGGATATTGAACAACACCATCAATTGAGAGTACGGTTTTCTCAAGTTTTTTATACATTTCAAATTCATGTGTATTTCCACTTCCAGTAGAAGTGAATGTTACTCCTATTCCAGAAGAAGCATACAATGGAGTTGTTGCTACCTTAAACTGGTTATTGTTTATCTTAATAGCATAAACAGTTGATGGTAAAACATCTGTTGTTCCAATACCAACACCCCCAGATATTTCTGTTGCTGTTGATCCAATACCAACACTAGTGAATGCTAATCCAATTACACTACTGTTTGGTGTATAATTTAATCTTTCACCAGTGCTGAAGAAGTGATTGTTGATTGTAAATATTCCAGTCTCAGCATCAAGAATGGTTGAATCTGATGGATCAAAAGTTTTGGCGAAGATTGGAGTTTCTTCATAATTTAAATTAAAGTCAAGTTTATTTGCTCTAGATCCGTTTTTAGAATTGTAGAACGCAAGATTGACTGCTTCTGTTACGGGACCGTAGGTTAGATCTGGTGGCGTATTAATAGTATCACTATCTTCATAGAAAAATTTATTCAAACTTTGAATTTCATAAGATCCAACAATATTTGGATCTGGATAAAAACTAAGAACTAAATCGGTTCCATTGTACTCACCAGAAAATGTTCCAATACCACTAGTGCTTCCGACTGAGATGAATGGGTATTGCATAGTGTAAACATCTGTTCCATCATGTGTCATCAACACTTGATGAATAGAAGTAGTATCACCATATGAAACTCTGACTAAGGATTTAACTGAAGAAATAAGACTCTTATCGGCAGAGAATACCGTTGAACTAGAAGATACATTAGATTCCAGTTTTATGCTTCTCTCAGATCCATCTGTTTGTGCCGAAGTTTTGAATCTATATGTTCCAACACCAACAGATGTTGATCCAAATCCAACTAATTTACCTCTTACTAAGATTTCGTTAGTGGAATTATTTGTAAAGTCGAGTGTTAGCACACCACTATCAATAGAAATACCAAATGATCCGATTAGACCACCAACACTTCCGAGACTACTGTCACTATAGAATTCTGAAATATAAGTATTTTCTCCATCATGGTCAATTTCTAGTTCTACAAAGTTAATCTGATCTGAAATCCGATCATAAACTTGGAACTTACCATATACCGAAGATGTTGTAAGAGTAGAGAATCCGACTACAGTTCCAGTTGAACCAACTCCAACCAATTTATTGGCACCAATAATATCAATAAATCCAATAGATTGTGTACTAATTCCACTCAGAACAGAATTGAAACTTGAGTTAAGTACCTTGATATTATAATCAGTATTTTCAGTATCCTCTGGAGAAAATCTGAGATATAAATTTCCAAATTCATCAATGATGGATTGAATATCAGCAATTTCATTTTCAGTATTGTATAAAGAAGATTTCTCCAGGGTTATTGAGTTCAAACCATTATTTAAAACAATTAGTTCTGTTATTTGTCTATCAGTTCCATTTGGATCTACTGCTTGTATTAAAAACTCAGAGTAACTATTATCATAAGAGACAATGTCAACGTATTCTTCTGTCGTATTGTTTCTATTTTTGAATTGAGTACTGAAGTCATCAATTTTTAAAACTCTATTTGTACTACATCTGATGTAATCTGCTAATGATTTACTCTTTAACTTGAGAAACTTAGATTTGATTTGACCATTTCCATTGGTGATAGTGTCAATATCAACAACATTGTCATAGAAGTTGATAGTATCAACTCTCTTTTCTTCTAAAATATCTCTAACAACGATGGATTCTGAAGTACTTGTTAGAGATGTCCCAACATTAACAGATTCCTCAATTTCAGTATCGGCAAAGTTTTTCAATCCAGATGTATGAAGTAGTCTATTGACAGGATTGATTAAATCCTCATATGCTACTGGACTCTTAACAGTATATGATAAATTTTGGTAATAATCATTATCTGGAATAACTTGATAATCAACACCAAGTTTTCCAACACTATTTGCCCACTCATAATTTTTTTCTGATGAGTAACGAACATCAAATATACCTTCATTATTTGTTATGGTCTCAACAGTAGCTAGAGTCCCAGAATTTTCCCCTTTCAGAATCTCACCAACACTTAAGTTATAAGATCCATAAACCTTTACATATCCTTTTCCATATTCTGTTACTGATAAGTCTCTGAGAATAAATCCATCTCTGTTATCTGTAGATAACTTTTCGCCAATTAAGAAATCCGAATACGCTGTTGTTACTTCAAACTTAGGATAATCATTATGATTTATAATATTGGCATAAGAACTTTGGTTTGTTTTTGCTATTCCTGGATTAGTTGTAATACCAGAAATATCAAATTCTAAAACTGCTGGATTAGTGTTTTGGAAACTTGATACAATGAAAAACTGATATCCATTGTCATCAGAGTTAAATCCCGTCCCATTGGAATCTACATTTTCAATTCCCTCAACAAATATCTTGTCACCAACAGTAAAAGGAGATTGTGTATAACCAAAAGTTGGTGTATTCATATAGCAAGTAACAATTCCAGATGTGGAAGTTTCCATAGTGTTAATTCCAATACCATTTGTATTGTTTATAGTAAAGATTTCAACATTTCCAAACGGTAAACCTTTTGGACTTCTAGTAATATCTACAGATGCAATTGAATTTGATGCTAACACTGGAGATAAAATACCACTATCATTCTTTTCTCTAGTTACAGAATTAACAACTACTAATTCTGGTAGAGAAGAATAATTTCTTCCACCATCAATAACAGAAATATTTGCAATTTCACTGGAATTTTTTAAATTAATTTTTGGAGAAATATATGCTTCTGGTCTGAGAGTTCTGTCGCATGAATAATCGAATCCCTGATCTAAAATAGTAGTATTTTTAATCCTACCAATGGATTGTGAGATTGCTATAATGGAAGCATTCTTTCCTTCAATTGAAGTGATATCTATAAACGAAGGAGTTTTCTTATAATTGAATCCACCAGAAAGAATGCTTAATTTGGCAACTCCACCTTTCTCGTTTAATGATGTTGTAGTATACTCAATCTTACTACAATTATTTGGAGAGTAACTTAATCTTTCTGGTTTACCAGTAAGAGCAACGTCAAAAGTTGTTGATCCAGTGCCAATAACTTGATATTCCTTGTTATTGTACTTACTTTCGATAATTGATATCATTGAATAATCAGATACACTAGTATCTGAGGTACTAATAAATCCAGATTTTTCTACATTATAGAATAATTTTGATGGAATATTTGAATCATAGTTTAGAGTCAATGAGGCATTAGTTGAAACTCCTACCGTTCCAACACCAATAACTGTAAATGGTGTGGTGTTTCCTACAGAGACAAACTCATTTCCAAAAGTTGAATTTGTATAAATCTTAAACTCATATCCTTGTAAAGAAGAGTCACTTAAATCAAATTTAAGATTGTTGCCAATATAAGTCTCAATTCTTGGATTAATAAGACTAAATTCTTGCCCAAAACCTCCAGTTCCAGCTATACTTACTATAGTTGGTGGATTTAAAGAAACATCATACTTAGTTTCGCACAGATTAAAATTATTATCATCAATTCTATAAACATAGTAACTTCCTGTTTCTAATCCAGAAGCAATTAAGTCTGAAGAGTCATAGAAAATTTTATCACCAGTTTTGTATCCATGATTCTCAATATTAATTTTATTTGAGGAAGTGATTATAGATTCTGATCCAAAACCAACAGGATCAATTACAATCTTTTCAATTGAAGAATTATATTTAACTCTTACTTCCGTTGATGTTCCAATTCCAACGGTTAAATTTGGTGTTATATCAAATACGACTTTATCACCATTTCTTAATTGGTGATCTGTAGAAACAGATACTGTAGTCTTAATCCTTTCTACTTTTCCAGTTACTTGAGTATATGCACTTTCCAAATAATACTCATAATCATCACTTCCGTTATTAAAGAAGAATAATCCATCAGTATTTGTGGTTAAACCAACAGATGTTGTTAAACCAATAAAGTCTTTCGATTTATTGATAACGTAAACGGTCTGTGAATCGCCACTTATTGGTAGATTGAATGGTATATCTCCAGAGGTTGTTCCAACAGAGATTGCACTAGAAGAACTCTTCTTATATAAAGTTACTTGCTGATTTGTTTTGAATGGGTGGTTTGGTAAATATATGCTTTGAGTTGGTATTGAAATTGTATTTGTTACTTCACCCAGAGGGAAATCTACGGCAACACCAATTCCTGATGTTGTTCCAACACCAACAGAACTTCTTGGATTAAAATAAACCTTATCGTTGACTTTAGAGTTAAAATATTGTGAAGATGTTGGTAAAGTGAATGTGCTTGGTTCTAAAGAAACTTGCGTCGATGCTGTATGGGCAGATCCAACAATACCTCTCTTAACTCTGAGAACTTTCTCAGTATCAAAGACATTTAACACTGAAAGAACTTCTGTACCAATTCCAATAGATGATCCTACAGATACTAATTTTAAATTTCTAGAAAGATAAATGTCAGTTACAACACCAGCAGTTGCGTTCGCTGGAACTTGTTTGTTTAGGGATGAATGATCTGTCGATACTCCAATTTTATGTGTTTTTGATATGCCCTGTACAAAAGTAGAAAGACCAGAAATAGTGACATAATCACCATCAAGAAGAGAATGATATGGATCTACATAAACTTCAACCTGATTCTGATTCTTCCAAGTAATTACAGCATCTTCATAAGTTTCAATCGATGTTGAAAGATCAACGATTTCTTTACCAGTCAACCTTGAAATCGAAGCAGTTACACCGCCACCATTTGTTCCATCATTGTTAAAATTGGCAACATCTCCAATTTTATAGTCTTCTCCAGAAGAAACAATAGTAAATGATTCTACAGATCCGGTAGTAACAGAATCAATTTTTGTTGTTTGATTTGTAATTTCATAAGATTCTGAAATAAAGTCATTATCAGCATATTTTTCAGAAACTTTATATGGGAATGTGTTTCTGATTAGATTTGAGTTATTAAAATCAAATGTTTGATCTAGTTTTTTGTTTTCTATGTAAAACTTAGAGTTAAAAGTATCACCAATAAAATATGGGAACTCGGCAACCAAATTATTTGATAGAGAGTCTGTCTTAATACCACAGAAATAAGCATAAGTTCCTTGTGGAAACTCTGGAGTTTTACAATATCTTCCATTATGAACATCGAGATCTCCAGTCGAATCAAAGGAGTAATCCTCAACAAAAAATCCAGAATCAAAACTTGGTCTGTTGGTTATATTGGATATATCTAAAGTGTATCCAGTTTCAACCAACTTTAGTGGTGAATTCTCATCATCTGGGTCAGAATATCCATATGGACCATAAATTGGATTGCCATCATATGCCCACCCAACAATGGGAGAATGTTGATTACCCTCATCTACAGTAAACTTATTTCCTATTGCTGTAGAATACCCAACAATTCCATACTGAAGACCATTACCAGAGGAATATAGAATTTCATCTCCAAATCTATATCGATTATTCAGCGTTAATGATCTTACATCAACATCAAGCATTCCATTTGAACCTGGCGGTTTAACCGTAATTGTTGTTTTTTCTTCAGTATATCCAGAACCAGGGGTTATAACAATAACATCAGTTATAGATCCATTAGAAACAATCGCTCTAAGTACAGCACCTGTTCCATCACCAACTACAACTAAGTCTGGAGCAGCATTATATTCAATTCCTTGAGATAGAATGGAAACTTTTTCAATCTTTCCAGATATAATAATAGGTTTTAATTGTGCATTCTTACCAGTCTTAATTGAGATAAGTGGTTTTTTATGTAGGTTTAAGGTAGTTGAACCGTATCCAGTTCCAGATTCATACAAATAAGCATCAATAATCTCACCCCTAATGATTGGAGTAGCAGTAATAATACCTGTTATACTGCTACCATAAGAAACGTTAACATTTATATTGATATCTGGATATGAGAAAGTGTGGTATCCCGATCCTACAGATTCAAATTCAACATAATTCTTTCTAATATAATTTGATTTTATTGTTCCAGCAACACCAGCATTAGCAAGTCTAAAACTATTACTATCATTGGAAAGAATGTAGTATTGATTAGAGGTTGATAGTCCAGATATTACAGATCCAGTTGATTCATACTTAACTAGTTCACCATCTTTAAAGTTGTGATTTTGGAAAATTACTAGGTTTTCTGTTGTAGATATTCCAACAGGTTTTACCCTCAAAACTCTATTGGTGTATCCACTACCAGAGTTAATAACTTTTATTTGTGAAATATTTTTCTTTCCATCAAATACTCTAAATTTATGGATACCCTGATTGGATATTGTTGTAAAACCAACGGTGTTTATCCCAGCATAGTAATCCTTATCACTTTCAAATAACCTAATAGTCTTATTGTTTACAACTTTAGTAAAATATACTGATCCATTCTTTAAAGTTCTTCCTTGATCAGTATTTGAACCACCATAACTTCCAATACCAAGTTCACTATTTCCGTTTTTATCATAAACAATTTTTTGCCCATCTACAAAATTATGGTTTGATAAGAAAGTAATTGTTTCTGCTGAAAAATCTACTCCACCACCGGAAGAAATGTCAACACCACTAAAAGATACATCTCTATATCTCGTTCTCAAAACTGGTTCTAATATTACTCCATTACCGTTTCCACCAGTAATAGAAACAGAAATAACGTTAGAAATGTCAAATTCTGATGGATCAACTAAAACTGACTTGACGGATCCAGATACAACAGGCTGAACAAGTGCTGTTGTACCAACAGATGGTCTAGAAATTTCTATAATTGGTGGATTTACTACATCATAGTTTGATCCAGAATTAACTATAGAGACTCTTTCTAGTGGACCATAATAAACTTTATCATCAGACTTGTAGTTGATAATTTCAACACCGTTTATCAACATACCAACAGATCCAACTTCCGTCTTATCTTTTCCAGAATCATTAATATTTGAAGATGCTGGAAACTTTCTCAATATCTTTTGTGGTGTTATCGATAGATTTCTCTCCGAAGAAAGAATAAACCTATGGTATCCTGATGATTGAGTTGGTAAGTTAAACTCCAAGTAATCATCACTATGGATAAAAGATCTAGAAGAATAAAGTCTAATTTGATTTCCAGATCCTATAACCTTAATATAATATATCCCTTCAGTTAATCCAAATAATGGTGCAGATTCTGGTTGATAATAAACACTATCACCTGTGAGAAAATCAACAGAAGATGAAAAAGAAATAATTGAGTATTTCTGTGTTGTATCATTATATCCCTGAATTGTTGATCCTGCCACAGCAGAATCAATTTGCTTAGAAATTAAATTCTCAGTAACCTCATATGATGGTAAAGAATTTGAAGCAACGTAAAAATATTCATTTCCATCATTATATGTGTTCTGAACATCAGAGAAAGCAGTATTATTGCCAACATCAATAGAGAGTCCAGAACTAGAAGCTGTTTTAACATTTCTTCTTAGATCGTATTCAATTCCAGATGTTGGTGAAAATCCACCAAGATTATCCAAAATAACTTGTCCAAGACCTTCATTGATACTGGAAACAGTAGCCCCAGAAACAACAACATTATTGGAATTTGAAGTCAAGATATCAACAGAATCATTAACTCTCAAAGAAGATTTGTCAATATCTGTTTTTAACGTAAATGTCGATCCAGAAATAGAATCCACATTAAATCTACAACTTGTATTGTATATCCAGGAATTAAAAAATTCTTGTTTGAATGTTTTATTATCGTCTGGATTTAATATTTTTTCACCAACATTCTTAACATATACTTTTTCTCCCTCAATAGTTGATGTAACGTCACTCTTTGTATTAAAAGATGATAATGAACCAGTAATTCTAAATTCTACTTTTTTGGTTAGATCACCATCTTCATAACCATAGTAAGTATCATCAGATCTGATATTACTTGCCGTTGGAATATCTGTATCGACTCCGTTACATCCTAAGAATTGATTTACACTCTTATCTGAATATGTAATTACATTTCCAGAAGAAATTAGTGTTCCTGTCTGAGCAAAACCAACTGTTGAATCTACTGTTATTACAGACGCTCCAGAGTTAACAGTAGATAGTACTTTGGTATTTGGTGTGATACCAAAAGATCCATTAATTAAATCATTATCATTATACCCAACAAATAAACCAACCTTATAATATGTTTGGGCATACCCTACTTTTTGACTCCTTGTAAAAATTTCAACTTCAGAAACAGAAGCATTAGTATTTGGATCCTTTGAACTTATTATTGTTTGACCAATTAACTTATTTGGATCGCCAGAAATTTGTTCAATTACTATAACTTCTCTTCTTAAAAATTCTGCAGAAGATGGTTTGATCAAAAACTGCTCTAAATCTATTACTTTTGGAGTAACTCCAAATAGAACATTAAATAATATTCTAAAAGATTCTTCCGTTCCCTTTGCTTCATAAAACGTCCTTGCTTCCTTTATAAAGTTTCCAACGTTTAAATTAGAAACAAAATCAACATTCTCCAATCCAGGAGTAAGAGAGTATTTTAACTTATTATAAAATTCTTTTAAAAATAGGGAACTTAGGTTCTCAACCCTACTATCAGAATCATGAGAAGAACTAACAGAAGACGAAAAGGTTAGTTCTTGGGGATTATTTTCGGATCTATAAGTGGTGATTCCACTAAAACCTCGAACACAACCAGTAAATGTGTTGGTTGTTAATCCAGTGTAAGTGATAATCTCATCATCAATCTTTAAAAGACCATACTCTGGAGGAAATCCTTTCGTTGATGAAACCTGAATAGTCTCATCTGTAGAAGATATTGACGACTCTAGAGACGTAAACCCAACAACAACCTCTGGCGTTAGATTATCAACTTTTAAATATTGGTCTAGATTCTCAGCAATATCTACAGGTGCACCCTGATATTCTTGAGAAACATAGTATTGCTTTAAGAAATCAACAGTCTTTGGACTTTCTGATAATATAAACTCAGGTAATTGATTTTCAATAATCTGCTGAACTTTAACTCTCGTTTCAAAACCCGTTGTGATCATATTATCCCCTTGTTAGTTCTCCGTTTGTATAGCTTGAGGTAACCTTAAATCCAACTCCAGATATCTGTTCACCAGAAGTAATAGTATCTTTAACCATATTTATTGAACTATTCGAGATGTCAAAATTCAAATACAAATCTTTAAGTCCAATGACATCATTTGATTCTGGGAATGCCTGAATTTCGATGATATTATTTGGTTTAACTGTTGATGTTATATTGATTGTTCCGATAATGATTTCACCTTTTTCATAATCTACAGTACCAACGTCTCTAGCAACAACAGATCTTTGTCCACCAGAATCAATTTTAATGATGGAAAGAACACCAGTTTTTGCTGAAATACTTGTTGGTCTACTTGTGAATACACCAGCAGCAGTAAGACGATTTCTTACGTCAGTATCTCCCTGAACAATATTGGGTGTATCTGTAAAGTATACAGTAGAAGATTCGCCCGAAATAGTAAATCCGGTAGATTTAATATTAGCACCAGTAGGATTTACATGAAACTTGTTTCCATAACATAGTTCATACTGTGCCAGCTGATTTGTTAATGCTTTCAGGTTTCTTCTGATCTTGATCTTAGTAATGTTTGATGTTATAGCAGAATCAATATTATCAATCACGCTGAGAACCTTACTATATTTAAATCTGCCACCAAACTTATTAATATCCTTAGAATCAGCGTATGCCCCTAATCCATTAACAATATTAGTCTTGAGATCAGCAACGTTGGTAACTTTTGCCGAGTTATAGTAGACAAAAGAATCCATCTCAACATAAAGCAACTTGAGTTCAAGTATCTTTTGGTTGATTCCTGTGAGTGAGTAATTCTTTAGTTTTGAAAGAATCTGCTGCTTGTCAAAATCAGATACAAACTCACCATTCTTTGGTTTGATTGTAATGAATACTGTTCCAAACTGTGGTGGATCCAACTCTTCACCACCAACTACAGATACACTCTCGGTGTTTGGATAGATTGATTGGATAATAGTTTCGTAGTCCCTTCCTGTAACCGCTCTGTACTGCGCTGAATACAGTCTAGGGGCAAAGTACTTAACAGAGTCGATACTCTCGATGTCGCCGCCGTTAGATGCCGCAGAGATGGTTGTTATAGTTGGAGTAGTTGTAGGTACAACAATCTCATCCGATGAACCTCTCAAACTACCAGAGAATGAGAATGTGGAAGGTCCATTACCTTCTTTTCCGTCAGTAACAATATACGTTACAGTGATGATAGTACCATCCTCTAGTTTCTTACCAAATATACCATCACCAAAGAGGAGTTCATACTTTTCATCTTGAACTTCTTGAATCAAGTAAGTTTCAGAAGTTGATTTTACGTTTAAAATATTGTCAATTTTAGAATATTCTCTACCCAAACCAGTATCAGATATACCCTTTACATAAACAACAATAGTTGAACTATCAATGAAAGAGTTGTCAAGTAAAAATCTTTGATCTAGTGATCCATCAACAACAAATTGCTTACTTAAAAATGTTCCTTGATAGACACTAAGAGGATCGGTCGCTGTTCCAAAAGTAGCAACACCATCATTCACTGTTGTTGTTATATTTTCTGGGATTGAAAATACATAAGAAGTGTCATTTATACTTCCTACGCACACTAAACCCGCCTGTAAGGTTAGTGTAGGACTTGTTGTACTAGTTTGTACGTTGAAAGAAACAGATGCCTTAGCGGCGGTTCTGGAGCGTGGAACATATCCAATGTTCCTTGCCAGTGAAACAACATTTTCACGAAGAGTTGCCGAATCCAAGAAGGATTCATTCACAACCATATTCGAGTTGAATGCTGTAATGTAAGTATTATATGCTAACGTATCAATTAAGACTGAGAAGTTTGAACCTTCAAAATCAAAATCCGTGAACGTAGAGTTAGCACGGAGATAATCTTTGATAGATTCTCTGATTTGATCAAAGTCTAAATTAGAAAACTTAGTGAAAGGCATTTTATCTTGTTGCCTCTAATATGAATGTGAACTCCTGGGTTGGAAACTCTTGTCCAACAATATCAAAGATAACAGTGACTTCGAATTCATTAGTATCAGGACTTGGATTAACCTCAACCTGTACATTTTCAATTCTTGGTTCAAAGTTGTCTAACGTAATCTCAATTTGCCTTTGAATAACAGAAGCAGTACCAAAATCAACAAACTCAAATAGACTTGAACGTACTTCTGATCCCAAAAGAGAGTTAAAAAACCTTTCAGTTGGAATGGTCTCCACTAAATTCCTTACGGATCTTTTGATTGCGTTCTCATTTTTAAGAATCGTTAGATCCTTTGTTACCGGATGGGGTTCAAAGGATAAACTAATATCTTTAAATGATCTAGATATCCTTTGAATTGCCATCTGAACGAGAGTTTTCTTGCCTTTATTTATGCTTAATGCCAGGGATTGCCGTATATTGGTTCAGTTCCATACGACCAATCATCATAATCCTCATCATTGCGAATCTTTTCATGCAATTCAGTTTGCTTTTTAAGATCGTGCTTAGGTGCAAGATCATGCATAACCTCTGTAATGACTCTTTTTGATGGTAAATCCCTCATTGAACCATAATCTGATGCGAGTCTATCGGTTCCCCACATCTGATACATGTATTCTTGATCTCTATCTACTGGTGAGTTAGACATTTTAGCTACTGTTTTAGGACATAAAACAGAACTTTTATGAAGGAGGTTGCTATCTCCTTGATTTTTATTTAACGAGCAACTTCTCTGAGTGAGTAATTATCAGAATTAAGGTATTTTAGTATCTCTAAGGCGATTAATTTTGGGTTTCCTGCCCCACAAGTGTATACATCCACTGCTAAACATCCATTTTCTGGCCAAGTATGGCACGAAACATGACTTTCTGCTAGTGCAATCACTACAGTACACCCTTGTGGGATGAAACAATGAGAAAAAACGTTCAAAATTGTCATATCAGCACGTTCAATGCCTTTAATCATGACATTTTTGAGGTCTTCAATGCTGTTTATAAGGTCATAGTCAACATCATACACCTCAAGAAGGAGGTGTTTTCCCATAGAAAAGTGTTCCAATTCAGTTTTCTAACAAAAAACTATTTATTTTCTCTTTCTTGTGCCGTTTTCCAGTGATATTCGTCTTCATCACCCATCCCAAGACGTTCATAACCATTTTCAACTTGATAATATTGAGTCGAAACCTTAAAATCGGGCATTTTTGGTTCTTTTGGAGTCAAACTGTTATCAAAAATGCGTAATCTGTTGTTTGGATACAGTGCATATTGCCCATTATTCAGTTCAATGAGGTTATGAGACTTATGTTCAGCAGGATTTTCACTCGTGGCATAGTCAACCATGTCTGGATCACGGTGATAATTGTCTATTGTACAAACATAAGTGCCTTTTTGAATGCCATGATCGCGTGTATAGCACTCAAAATCCATACTTCCAATGAATTTCTTATTAATACTTACTACACCATAGTCCATACAGTTCCAAAACTGTAGATTTGGTAGATTCATATCAGGGTCTGGTGTTTCTGGGCGCGACAAGAAGGCACTGATGGGCAATTTATCGTACATTGCCGCGTATTCGGGCAAATAAGTCTCAAAATAAAAAGCGCGTCCAGGAATCGACTTTGTCGAAACCCAAACGCCCTTTACAAATTCACCATGTCCACTTTGATGATCAGTTAGATACTCTTTACGAACCCATACTTCAACTGATGGTAAGTTCGTAATTAAACAAGACATGTGTTAAGTTTATTATTCTGTTGTTATTTAACCTTTACCTTGTCCGCGATAGGGTTTACGTGCTTTGTTACGAGACGACGCGGCATACTTAGTATTCATCCCGTTGCCCTGCCGAGACTTTTTGGGTTTCCCGGGCACATAACCGCCACCTTTACGCATTGCCATAATTAATCTCCAATAATTTCAGTGTTAATTTCTTCAGGTTTTGGAGAACCTTGCTCATAAAACTGAGAGGCAAGATCCTCCATGGCATTGAAATACTCTTCCTCTGAAAGATTTGTATAAATTTTACTTCCTTTACAAAGAATATTGTATTTGTCTGCCATCGTATCAAATAACTCTTGTTTTTTCGTGACCAACGCGAATGCGAGGATCACACCAGATCTCAAATCCTGCTTCCTTTGCATCCAGGCAGAAACTTACATCCTCTCCACACATGTCCTGAACCTCACCAGATTCAAAGACTTGCATCTTCGGAGCAAACCAAGGATACTTCATTTCATCGTGTTCAAACACTCCATTCTTGATGAGTAACCACCCAAAACCAGCATAATCAACTGTGAATGGCTTACGACGCTTCTGAATACTATCCAGAGTTTCGTGGTTCATCACACCACCATTATTACGGAAGTCATCTTCTTCCATCCAATGTGCAACAGAGGTAGTGTGACCATCTTCAGTGCAGTACCAACCAGAAGCAATGTCCTTATCCATCAGAATCAGTTGCCAGAACTTTTCACTATTGAAAACAATATCACTATCAATCCACAGTTGCCAATCATACTTGAGTTTACCATCCCAAGGTTTTTGATCGGGACCTCGCAGAACGTTAGCACCAAGGCACTTACAACGTGCAAAGTTCACCATGGAACTATAATCTTGTGAAATCTGAATACTGGCACCTGCCTGTACGAGATCAAAACAGAGCTGTACGAAGTTCTTCAAGTAAGTGTAAGAAACTCCTCTTCCTGGTAGGCAAAATACAATTGCCTTGCCCCTTACCATTTCTTTTGCCTTTTCGTAGTCCCACTCGGGTTCTTCCCGAGTTGGCATGGGACTCTTTGCTTTTACAGTAAATCCTTTAGCCATAATAGAGCGTAGTTACTTCAGTATCATACAGTATTATGTATGGGTTGTCAATTGCCTTCTATTGAAAATCTCTCAGTCTTTTTCCCTGAGCAGCACTTCATTACCCTCAACAGTGAACCCAATTTCTGTGTCTTCATA
>Ga0255751_10001544_pt1 | contig 21805 bp, 20 predicted proteins | sample 071ome_20_FD_179951 | JGI IMG/M metagenome (GOLD analysis project Ga0255751, IMG submission 179951) | Coastal salt marsh microbial communities from the Groves Creek Marsh, Skidaway Island, Georgia - 071412BT metaG (version 2) | ecosystem: Environmental > Aquatic > Marine > Intertidal zone >... | reverse complement strand
GCCGGTGGTGACACCCCCCACCGCTGAGCCGGCTGACGCGACGTCAGGAAACCCCGCCCTCACCGGGTGACCATGAAATTCTCAAGCCTGGCAAGGTGATGGTCTCGCCAGCTTGTCGTGCACTTGCGTAGCGGTGCGGTCACCGTCCTCATCAGACAATGCCGAACGGATTTCCGCGAGCCTCCGATCGCTGACCTCGACGATGGTTACCCGGTATCGGTAGGTGGGTGGGCCAACATCGGCGGAACCGTCGCCGTTGACAGCGTCGCAGAGGTTGAGCCCGTCTCTACTTGACCCCTTCCGAACTCGATCTCTACGGTTTCGCTGCGATAACTCGGTCAGTACGAGTTCGTTCCACGAGGACGAGGGGCCTCTCCACCGTGCCAACGACCAACAAACAGCATCGCGTTCGATTCTGGACACAAGGGCCCTGCTCCTCGGGTCACCATCACCGTCGAGCGACCCGTTTGGCGGGGTCGTTTGCGTGCTGGGCCTTGGCTGCCAGCAGCCTTGCGGTCCTCCACTCTGGATTCGCAAATGCCGACGCCAGGTTTGGATTTCCGACGGAGATCGACACTTCGGACGGCACCATACAGGAGGTGCAGTTTGCTGATATTGATGGCGACGGCGACCCCGATCTGATCTCGAATGCTTACCTCGACTCCACGATCTCTTGGTACGAAAACCGTGATGACGGGACGTTTTCGACTCGACAGGTAATCAATACGAACACTGCCCAGGCCGAAGAAGTGCATCCGGCGGACGTGGACGGCGACGGCGACCTTGACCTTGTCGTCTATAAAGCCGGTGAAGACCGAATCGTGTGGTACTCCAATACCGGGTCAGGCTTTCACGCAGACACCAACCAGCCAGGCATTTCGATCGCCACCACACCAAATGAGTCAATGAGTTTGGCCGTTGCGGACTTGGATGTTGACGGTGACGTTGACGTGATCATGGCGAGCATCGCTAACTCTGCGATCTCTTGGTTCGAGAATCCAGGTTCTGGGGGGGATTGGTCGCCCCATTCCATCGCTACTTCTTTTCCAGACTGGGGCTGGCGTCGGGTCACGGCGGCCGATGTTGATCGTGACGGCGACGACGACCTCGTGGCTGTGCATCGTGATGTCGAATCGAACGGGACGCTGGCATGGCATGAGAATGACGGAACTGGGCTGTTCGGGAACTCGCACATCATCGGCGAAGTCCCGTACAACACGCCTTTTGTTGCCGCCGACCTTGACAGTGATGATGATCTCGACTTTGCGGCCTTCACAGGCAACAACGGTTTTGATCTCATCTGGTTCCGAAACGAGGGTGCCAGCGAAGCCTGGACAGAACACTACGTAGCGGACCTCGTGATTCCTCGTTCGCTTCAAGCTAGCGATTTGAATAACGACGGAGCGGTCGATCTTCTTGTCGGCGAGTCATCCAGCGTGCGGTGGTTTTCGAATCTAGGAAGTGGAAACTTTTCAGCTGGCCAAGAGATTGCCTCGACCGGATCACACGATCTCGCTACCGCGGATATCGATAGCGATGGCGACCTGGATGTTGCTTCCGCCGACTATCCGTCGGGATCAGTTTTGACCTACCTCAACTGGGGGATCTCTCCTGGCTACCGGACTGCGGTTGAGCCCTTTAGCTCAGATTTTGAATCAAAAGTCCCCAACGCTCACTCTTTCGCCATCGGGAAGGACGGCGACACAGTCATCGTCTTAACCTCGTTGCAGGCATCTGACGGCAGTTTCTCACGAGCGGATATCTGGGGTCTGTCAGAAGAAGCCCTTTGGCGTGCGGAACCCGGGTGCTTTCAAAGCTTTGTTCAAGATGACTACTTCGGGAGCGCCGTGGCCGTGCACCTCCCATCGGAACGCGTAGCCATTGGTGCACGTGACCGGGTAGAAGTGTTCGAGAGGATAGGAAGCAGTTGGACCGACGAAGGTTGCTGGGTGTCCGTTGCAGAGCCAATCCCTCTGGTCAGCAGGGAATCATCCGCGGTAGCACGGTCAATCGCCTTTTCGGAGGACGGCACTCGGATTGCGATCGGTCATGTTGGAGACTCCTCTGGGAACGATCTTGGAACGGTCGTCATCTTCGAATGGGACGCGTCAACCGCTGACTGGGTTCAGGTAGGCGATGGTATTCAGGGGAACCATCTGGAGAGCTTTGGTACATCGGTTGCGATCTCAGCCGACGGCAATCGAGTCCTGGCCGGTGGGGATTTCCTCGGTAACTTTGCTTTCAGCAAGGGTGTAGCCCGGGTTTATGAACTCAACCCTGCAACGTCTACCTGGGTCCAGGTCGGAGTCGACTTTGAGGGTCAGCGGGACGGAGATCAATTCGGGGCCGGTGTAGCCATGTCGGCCGACGGCAACCGGATCGCGATCGGCGCCCCCGGATACGACGGAGCGAACGCCAACGAGGGATTAGTGCAGGTCTATGACCTCGCTGACTCCCAATGGGACTTGGTCGGGCAGCTACCAGGCGGAGGGGGGTCCGTCGAATTGACCAGCGATGGCAACCGACTTGCCTCCAGCAGTTGGTATCGCAGACCAGTAATTTACGACTGGGATACGACCGCATCGACCTGGCGCCAACTCACCCTCGAAAGAAGCGACTCCTACATCCCCTTGTCTGGAAACGTGGCGCTCAGCCACGATGGCGACATTCTTGCAGTCGGCACTGGTTCGGGAGTCGGTCCCCCCGTTTACATAAATGCGGTCCAGGACTCGGTTTTCATCGATTTCTTCGACGCAAACGGAACGTTCATGGGCCGTCAATTTGGCGAAGGGCGAAGCGAAGTGACGGCTGCCGTCACCCCTCCTGTTCGCGAGGGCTACACGTTCGCCGGATGGGCGGCGCAACCAGATGGATCAGGATCGGCTTACTCTGCCGATGAAAATGTTCGCATGCCTCGGAGTGGCAAGCTTGATCTGTATGCCCAGTGGGACATCAACACCGTCTACCTGAGCTACAACCCCCAAGGCGGCACCGGTGAACCAGCCGACCAAACCGGTGACGCCGCAACAACCATCACGATCTCCACCACCCAACCAACCCGCACCGGCTACACCTTCACGGGTTGGAACACCCGAGCCGACGGCACCGGCACCAACTACAACGCCAACGACACCTACACGCTGCCCCAATCCGGCACCAACACCCTGTATGCCCAGTGGCGTCTTGCCGCACACGGATTTACCGACGTCCCCACCGCCGGCTGGCAGAACGACGCCGTGGTCTGGATGAAGACATCCGGAGTGACCACCGGATGCGGGACGGAAACGTTCTGCCCCGATGTCGCTATGACACGCGAACAACAGGTGACCTTCCTGTACCGCTACGGCGGCGAACCCGACCCCGGCAACGTCAACCCATTCTCCGATGTCGCTCGCGGCCGTTACTTCTCTGAAGCCATTGACTGGGCCTACAACAGCGGCATCACCACTGGATATGCCGGCACGGGACGGTTCGGGACCGGCGACCACGTGACGCGAGCCCAAGCTGTCACCATGCTGTGGCGCCAAGCCGGACAGCCCTCTCCCTCGGGCGTGAGTCCATTCATCGACGTGGAGCGCGGCCGGTACTTTACGGACGCAGTGGCCTGGGCCTTTGAGGCGGGGGTGACCACGGGGACATCATCGACCACCTTTAGTCCCGGCGACCCGGTTACCCGAGTGCAGTTTGCGGCGTTCCTTTCCCGCTTCGACAGGCTCGACTAAGCACACCAATTTGCTCTGACTGACGCCAAACGCCGCAGTCAGGGCCAAGGCGGCTCCTGAGGTCTGTCCCCGCAAGGGAAACGGGCTCCCTCACCACTGTGCCGGCGAGAACAACCGACCCGGTCGGGCGGTTACCCGGTGAAGGTGGGCGGGCCAGGTACCGGGTCGGCTGGATCAGCAGTGGGCGGTGCCACCACCGGTGGAACCGTCGTCGAGGACGGCGACGTCGTTGAGGGCGCCACAGAGGTCGTCGTTGAGGACGGCGACGTCGTCGTCGTCGAGGGCAGGGTTCCTACGGCAAAGGAGGCCCAGGAGCCCTCAACTCTCGTGCTGTAGTTCCCATCATGAAGACCAACCACCCGGAAGCAGTAGTCCGCCGGGTTTGTCAAGCCACTGATGTCCAGCGAAACGGCCGACGGGTACGCACCAAGGAGGACATCTTCCTCTCCCGGTTCATAAACCCCGTCGTCGTCGGCATCGGACCAGGCATATGCGGACGAGAGCGAACCGAGACTTGAACAAGAACCCCCCGACGAATCGGTCGCCCATTCGAACAGAACCTTCGTGCTGGTCGAGTTGGCGTCGACTTCTCCATTGAGGGTTGCCGTCAGCAAGTCGCTACTGACATTGGTAGCGGTTGCCGTTGACACGGTTGGTGTTCCCGCCACTTGGGTGGTGGTGAATGAGAGCGTCTCGCCATCGGCGGTTTCGTCGGACATCGCCACCAGTGGCGGCTCGGACTGGCCACTGAGACGAAGGTCCCCTGATCCCGTAGGGAAAAGGGTGGCTGACCCGCCAATTCGAACCCGGAAGTAGTAGGTCGTGCCAGCGGTCAGGCCAGTGAGATTGACGCTACGGGCAAGCGAAGAATCTCCACTGGCGTTTGACGCTGTCGCAACCGAATAGTCCGATAGGTCGGCGTTCACGCTGTAGAAGAAGCGCACAGGAACGTTGGAGCGACCCCGTGAATTGACGACGCCGGGGAGTGTGGCACTCGAGGTCGTGACGCTGGTTGCGGGCGAAGTTGTCGCTTCGACGGGCGGCGTGGTCACTGTTGTGGAGGCTGTTGCTGCAGCAGTGCCGCAGGTTCCCTGAATCTGGGCGCCTCCGATCGATGCGGCGGTCGCGCCAATACGCAGCGCGCCGATTCTCGCGAACGCCGTCTGGTTGTCGGTGTATCCGGTTCCAGCTGACGTTGTTGATCCGCATGGCCTCGTCACCGAGTACGTGAGTGTCTTCGTTTCGCCGGCACCGATCGTGAAAGGACCCGAAAACACGAGATTTGCGCTGCCTGTCGCGGTCGCAGGGTCCGATCGTTCGAGGCCGTCGAATCGCGCCGACCCAGGCATGAACGTGTGATCGTCATCGGGGCTTACCACAACTTCATCGATGGTGACCTCGGAGCCACTGTTGATAAGCGTCACGGTGTAGTCAAGTTGTGTGGTTGATGCCCCGACCAAGGTCGTTGCCGACACCGAGTGAGTCACCGCAAGATCAACTGATGTCGAACTCACATCGACCTGCAGCGCCGACGAGGTGTACTCCGATGTCGACAAGTCGGTGTGTTTGGTCTGCGTACCGCTTGCGATCTGCGCGATCGGGAACGCAGTCACGCTTGATGCAGCTTGACCGACCACCCGGAACGTGTACGTCGCGACGTAACACTTCTGCGTCGTATCTCCTGTCATATCAAGCAAGAGAATGTCGGTATACGTCGTGGGTGAACCGGTGCAGTTCTTATTCCCGTAGAGGGCAATGCTGGTCGATTCAAGTCGGAGCGCTTTCGTCGGCCAGTCCGAGCGAGCAGCGGGTGACAGCCAGATCAGTGACCCGTCAGGCGATGTGCCCGCCCCGATCTTGCCGGTCTGACCCTCAACCTCAATGACGTACGTTCCGCCGATCTCTGTGGACGCCGATGGACTCGAAATATCAACGACTTTGTTCGCAGCGGCCTTGATGGTCTCTCGTACTTCCGAGAACGCAAAGGTGCAGGACAGCACTTCGGCTGAGGCATCCAACGAAGGGTTGCCGTCGAACACTTGGACGAGATGAGTCTGATCGGTTGTCGTCGGTGCTCCGGCTTTCACGAAGAAGAAAGCAGGCGAGGACGAGCCGTTGGCAATATCGCCGAGCGGGCGCACATCATCGCCGCTGTCGGCGAGGGTCACAGAACCACCCGCAAACGAGCTGACCTTCACCCAGATGTCGTCGGCGTCCGACGCCGCAGTGACCTTGTAGCCGAGGTACGCGGCGTCCGCAGACTGTCCCTGGCCCGTGTCGATGTAGAAGACCTCGCCGTGGCTCGGCTCCAGCGTCAAGCCGTTTGCTGACTCGCCGTCATTGCACGAGTCCGAACTTGCGGCGATCCCAATCGAGCTCGCACTCCGCTCAACGGTGGCGCCACTCGAGGCGGCGCAAACGCCGACGACGACCAGGATTGAACACAACGCAGACATCCGAAAGCGTCGTCGACTTGGCATGAGCATCTCTGCTTCCTCGGTAGTGGGGCGGGCGGTAGACCGACCGGTCCCTACCAACTGCCCGGGCAACAAGCAAGCCCGGACCCGGTAAAGCTTAACGCACATGCCTTCGAGTGGAGGGCCTCGCTCCGGAAGCGCCCTCATCCGAAGCGCTCGCAGACAGCCAAGCCTCCGTTTTGTATGGAACCGGCGAAGCCCTTGCGGACGCCAACACCAACACGCGAACTCGCACGAAAAGATTTTTCAGAAAAGCGTCCAGAAACGGGTCGGCGTTGATCTGGACTCTCGAACGGCAGCCACCCAGGCAGCCCCAACGAGGAAGTCTCGAACCATGAACAGCCCCGACCACCTCCCCTCCGGCATCGACAAGAACCGCCTCCGCATGGGCGCTGCAGTCGGTGTGCTCGTCATCGCAGCTGGCTTTGGGCTCGGCTCGATCATGCATACCAGTTCGTCGTCAGCAAACGAACCGACCTCATCGGTCATCGACAACAACATCGCTGGCGAAGAAGCCTCGAATACCGGCGACGAATCGAACCAGATCCCTGACAACGCCAGCACCAACGTCGGAAACGAACAGCCAACCGCAGACAAGGGTTCCGTGAACGACGAAAACGTCGAACCCTCCCAGGACAGTAACGAGACCGACACCAGCGACGCCCAGGAGACGAACACCCCCGAAGCGGACGAAACCGAGGAGGCTGAGGCCGACAACACCGACGAGACCGAAATCGAAGAGGCCGACAACACCGACGAAGCCGAAGAGGCCGACGACGAAGGCAACGGCCTCGGCTTCGACTTTGAACTGGTCTATCCGGAAATCCCCGACTGGTTCATGAACCCGCTCCCCGAGGATCTCGGGCCGCCAGCGCCCATCGACCCAATCGACCCGATCGATCCCCGTATTCAGATGTGGGCCGAACTGTTGGGTCACATCAGCTAACCAACCCACTCTCCCTAACACAGAGACGGGAGCGGCCCTGCCGCTCCCGTCTCTGCGTTTTCAACCGACACGCATCCCGTCGGGAGAGCCCCCAAACGCGGCACGTGGGCGAGTTGCGGCGAACGCAACCCACCCGAGCGCCTCTTGCGAAAACGGGCACTACCGTTCGAGGGTGATGAGCCCCCCACCCCCGCCCTCTGATCAGTCTGCGTACGCAGTCGGCACGTTTTTCGCCGGGGCCGGTGTGATGCACTTCGTTCGGCCGGATTTCTTCGAGGCGATCGTGCCTCGCTGGTTTCCGGACCCGAAGTTCGCCAACCAGGCGTCCGGAGCCGCAGAAATCGTCCTGGGCCTCGGCATGATCCCGCGACGAACGCGCCCGTTGGCAGCCCGCGGACTCCTCCTGCTGACGGCTGCGGTCTACCCGGCCAACATCGACATGGCGATCAACGACGTCGTCGTGAAACCAGGCGACGACGGTCGTATGGAGCGGGTTGAGGGGGTCAAAGCAGCGCGGCCCGTGAATCTTCTTCGCCTGCCGCTGCAGTTCGTGATGGCGTGGGCCATCCGCCGCCACCTCCGACCGCGCTGACTCGGGTCGGAGGTAGCTGACGTGGCTGGAACTCGCTAGTAGATGGCCATCAATTCGGCGGCCACGATCAGGCCGACGAAGACGACGTTCACGACTCGAAAGATCACGATCGGCTGTTTCGCCAGTCGCTGCCCCATTGCGCTGGTCTCGAATCCATCGAGATCGCTGAGCCCCGCCATCATGTCCTGCATGCCGTCGTCCATGAAGGCAAGGCACCAGACCGAGCCGAGCACGATGAACGTTGCGAGCGAGAGCTGAATTCCCGAGTCCGAGAGCCCGTCGCCACCGAAACCCAAAACGATCAGCAATGCAGCGTGGGAAATGGTGAAGGACATCACGATCATTCGGATGTCTGCTGCGCGAGTGCGCACCATGTCGAGGGTCTTTTGTTGGTCCACTGGACGTCCCTTCTTGTGGCGATCTGCCACTCAGGAACGTACTTCCACCCGATTCCCGTGATGACGATCCCGGCAGTTTGGGACTCCGGCGGCGCGGGGCCTCGCTTGCTACTTCGGCTTGGTGACGATCCAGCCCCGACGTCGGACTTCCAGCACCAGCGATTTGGTCGAAGCGGAACGCACAGCCCGCTCCATCTCGGCACGCTCCTCGTCGGTCATGCCGTTCCTTTTCGGTGCACCCTTCCCCTGCTCTGGCTCCTGCTTCCGCTCCGCACTCCCCGTCGCCTGGGCCTGCAGGTCGGCCTCGTACTCGGCCTGCTGAAGCTGATCGATCAGCGCCTGCGCCTCGTCAGCGGTGAACCGACCGGCCGCCTGACGCTGGTTGAACCCCATCGGGCCACGGGCATCTTTAAAGTCGGCGTGGCCGGCGTTCTGCAACAGCTCGAGCAACTCAGCCACCTGCCGATGCGATGCGGCTGGTCCTGCACTCTGCCCGAACGCCATGATCAGAGTCTCGCATCTCGCCAAAGCGAGCGGGGGCGACACCTGTCGGAGGTTCCATGAAGGTCGGAGTTCAACTACCGGAGGTGGAGTGGGAAGTCCCGTTCCCTGAATACCTCGCAATGGCGCGTACCGCGGAGGAGGCCGGGTTCGACTCGATCTGGGTTGGCGACCATCTCATCTACGACCTACCCGACGGCGCCCGAGGACCATGGGAAGCATGGACAACCCTCGCTGCGATCGCCGCCGTGACTGAACGGGTCGAGATCGGGCCGCTCGTCGCCAGCACCAGTTTCCACGCACCGCCGATGCTTGCGAAACAGGCGGCCACCGTCGACGCGATCTCGCAAGGGCGGCTGATTCTCGGACTCGGCGCCGGCTGGAACCGGCGAGAATACGACGCCTTCGGCTTCGCATACGACAAGCGAGTCAGTCGGTTCGAAGAGGCCTTCACCATCATCCGGACGCTGCTGCGCGACGGCGAGATCGACTTCCACGGCCAGTTCTACGACGTCGACCGCTGCGTGCTGCATCCTCGGTCGCCTCGACCGAGTGGACCGCCGTTGATGCTCGGTTCGATCGGCCCTCGGATGCAGTCGATCGCGCTCCCCCACGTCGAGGCCTGGAACGTGTGGTGGTCCGACTACGGCAACACGCCGGAGGCGTTCGCCACCTTGAAAGATCGCGTGAACGAGACGGCCCTTGCTGTCGGTCGAGATCCGGCGACGCTCGACGCGACCGCCGCAGTGCTCGTGCAGCTTGAAGGCGGTGGCGGTCGGGTCATGGGCGACTACGGCGCCGGCGCGACGATCGAACCGATCACCGGTTCTCCAGCCGAGATCGCCGACCAGCTCACGGCGTTCAGCAATGCCGGCGCCTCACACATCCAACTCGTCGTCGATCCGATCACGCGACAGTCGATCGAGTGGCTCGCTGCGGTGCTGGATCTTCTGCCTGGGCGCTAGCGATCGAAGCGGTCAACGCCACGGGGCGTCATAGACCGGGTCGTGCTCGGCAAGGATCGACGACGCGATCGTGTTGAGGTCGATCGTCCACTCGTAGCCGGCGTCGAACGTGGCGAGGTCGACGCCGTAGACCGCCTGGAGCCAGACGAGGCTGGCGAGGTCCTCGAGGATGTGGTCGGCGTGCCCGAAATCATCGCGGAACACGCCGCTGCCGTTCGAGCCGACAAGCTCTGTCACGTCATCAAGTTCGCCGTCGGCGTATCGGGTGTAGAGCTCACCTGCGCTCAGGCCATAGGGGATCGCGAAGATCGTCGTCGTGGGGTACTCGGCCCGCAACGAATCGATCAGCGGATGGGCAATTGCCGGGTACGCGACGTCGAGCGCAGCTGCGTAACTCGCAGCGGTGTAGTCGACAGGGTTCGTGAGCCACGGAATCGCAACGAACACGACCGTGTCCGGGTTGGCGGCCAAGGCGTAATCGATCCAGTTCACGTAACCGGTGAGCGACGGATACTCCGGGTGATAGGTCATCCCGAAGAGGTCGATGTCGCCTTCGTCGAGTTCGGCCTGAATGGCAGCTCGCTTGGTGTCTTGGATCCACAAGCCCTCAGGTGAGCCGGTCGCTCCACCCGAGAACACAACCTCTTGCGTGTGGGCGTCGAAACCGGCCAGCGGGGCGAGGACCGCCATTTCTGTGGCCATTGGCTTGAAGAAGCTGTGGCCGATGAAGAGCGAGTCGAAGCCATCGCCAGGGCTCGGGCCCCCGCAGGCCGGCGACGAGGCATCAACCGTGACGACCGGCGAGCCCTGGTAACGGTAGAGGAATGTGGCCATCTGGCCTCGGGTGACCGGATCGTCCGGAGAGAACTCGGTAGCGCTCGTACCGGTCGTGATCCCTTCGGCGAAGAGCCACGACACTGCATCCTGTTGCCAGTCAGCGACCACGTCGTCGAACGGGTGCGTCGGAGCATCCGCCGGCGGGTCAGCAAGGCGGTACAGCAGCGCAGCGAATTGACCGCGCGTGAGCGTGAGGTCGGGCGAAAAGGCGGAGGAAGACGTGCCCGTGGTGATCCCTTCGGTGAACAACCAGGACACCGGTTCCTGCTGCCATTCCTTCTGGACATCAGAGAACGGATGAGGCTCGGCCGCCGGACGGTCTTCCATCCGCCACAGGAAGGCGGCTGCCTGACCCCGGGTGACGCTGTCCCACGGCGAGAAGCACGTCGGTGAGGTGCCGTTGGTGATCCCTTCATCCACCATCCATTGCACGGGCGCAGTGAAGTAGCGGGCGTCCTCAACATCACCGAACCCGGCCACCGACGCGCCGGGCGATGTCGGCGAGAGCAGGGCGAGGGTGAGGAGAGCAGCAACGAGGGCACGTCGGGGGCGCATGTCATTCATCATCGGCCGAGACCGGCGCTGAGTAAACACGGCGGGCACGGCCTTCATCAATCCCTCACAATTCACCGAGAGGCGGTCGCGCAAGCTGCGCCGTGGCAGGATCGCCCCCATGGCTCGCGTTCTCATCACCGGATCCAACAGCGGCTTCGGCCTGCTCTCCGCTCTCACACTCGCCCGGCAGGGTCACGATGTGATCGCCACCATGCGCAACGCAGCCAAGTCGGGCGCGCTCGACCATGCCGTCGCCGCCGAAGAACTCTCGATCACCAAAAGAACGCTCGACGTAGCCGACCAAGCCTCGGTCGATGCTGCGTTGGCCGATGCCCACGACATCGATGTGTTGATCAACAACGCCGGCTACGAGGTGCAGTCGTCAGTGGAACAACTCACCGACGAGCTGATGTATGGCCAACTCGAAACCAACGTGATGGGTCCGCTCCGGACGATGCGGGCCGTTCTGCCGTCATGGCGAGCACGCGGCAGCGGCGTCATCGTCAACGTCAGTTCGATCGCCGGTCGCGTCGGCACGCCGTTCAGCGGTGCCTATTCCGCCTCGAAGTGGGCCTTGGAGGCGATGTCGGAATCGCTGCACTTCGAGGTGAGCCAGCTCGGGATCCGTGTGCACCTCATCGAACCCGGCCGCTTCGACACCGGCTTTCGCGACAACATCGTCCGACCGGCCGACTGGGAGGGCTCGACCTATCACCAGCGTTTCGAGGCATTCCGTCACGCCCTCGATGCACTCGACACTGGAGATGAAGGTTCCAAGCCGGGCCCTCAGATCGTGGCCGACGCGATCGTGCGAGCCGCGACCGACCCGAGCACCCCGCTGCGAACACTGTGCGGCGCCGATGCCGAGCTGATCGCCGGCGTGAAAGGCTCGATGGAGTTTGAGGATTTCGAGGCGACCATGCGGACGGCGCTCGACTGGCACGACTGACGGTCAGGTCAGGGACGACGCTTCCCGGTCGACTGACGTCTCGGAATCCTCGGGATCGTCGCGCAACGCAAGCCACCCCCGCACCATCTGCTCGACCGCAACCGCAGCAAGGATCGCGATGGCCGGTTCGACCGATGCCCGATACCGGTTCTGCGCGAATGTGATCGTGATCGTGATGAAGATCGCGATCAACGGTCCGACCAGGGGCAGCACGGGGATGCGCCGACGGCGCATGATCACGACACCCGCCGCCGCCAACGCCATGAACACGTAGGACGTGGTCTGGGCGACTCGCGTGACCCAGAGGTCACGGCCCTCCAGGTAGGCGTCGACATCGGACTGTTTCACCGGCTTCCACAATCCAACGATGCGGAGCCACCGCACCACAACAACCGTCGGCAGTCGAGTGATGTTCTCCTGGATGTAGTCGATCGACTTCTCCAGAAGGACCGCCGAGCGCTCCGACTGATCGGAGTTTTCGCGGGTCAATCCCGCCTCGGCGAGGAACTGCTCAGGGCACGTCATGCTCCAGTAGCCGGTGAAATCGCCGTAGTAGGTCGCATCACACGTCGAGGTGGCAAGGGTGATCTGGTACCCCTCCGAGAGGTAGACGGGTTTCTCGAAACGGGAAAGATTGAATGCCACCCACGGCGCGAGCACGGCGGCGCTGGCCACGCCGGCGATCACCAAGGCGGAGAGACGAGTTCGCCAGTCCCACTGCTTCACGAGCAGGATCATCGGGGTGACGACAAGCACGCTCAAGAGGAGCAGTTCGGCCCGACTGAACGTGGCCAGCGACAAGGACACACCCATGAGCGCAGCGCCACCAAAACTCGGTCGATTCCAGAAGCGGTAGACGACATAGACGGTCGTCGACAAGAACAGCATCGCCAAGATCTCGGACAGGATCGTGCCGTCCCACGACCAGATATTCGGGTAGATCGCTGCGAGGCCGCCGGCGATCAGGCCCAGCCGACGTCCACCGAACTCACGCGCAGCGAGCGCCGTCATGATCACCATCGGGGTCGAGATGAAGATCGCCGTGAGGATCATGTGGGCGGTCGGTCCGGCCAGACCGACCCATGACCAGAACCCGAGAAACAGGATGTAGAGCGGTGGGTGATCCGCAGCCGGGCTTTGGGTGCCGTCATTGTTGTATTCGAGCGGGTTGACCCACCCGACACCGTCGGCGAGTTGACGACCGGACTCGTGGTAGAAGTACGCGTCGCCGTAGATGAAGATCCCGTCGCGCCAGACGAGGACGAACACGATCCGCCAGATCAGCGAGAGCCCGGCGATCGCAAGCAACACCGTCCAGAAACGGCGGGCCCTGATTGAGGACGTCACGACTCGCCCTCTCCGTCGTCGGCCCGCTCGGCATCGTCGAGGCGCGCGTTGAGCAACGCAATCTCCTCGCCGAGACGCCGGGTTCGGGACTCGAGTCGGCTCAGCTCCCACGAGTAGTGAATGACAATGCCCAACAACAGCAGGCTCGAGAGCGAGAAGAGCAGCGCCGGGGCGTAGTTGACACCCAGAAACTCACCGGCCTCGTCGACGATCGCCGGGAACACCGCCAACGGAACGAGCGGCACCGTGATCACGAGCCACAGCAGGGCGTACTTCGACCGCAACCTGCGCAGCCCCACCAGACGGACCACCCAGAAGGTGATACCGAGAGCCACCACGGTGAGCGTGATCTGGGCAGCAGCACTCATGAGCGGCCTCCGTCCCGACGGCCGACGAGCACCCCGCCGGCGATCCCGACGAGCAGGCGCAGGAAATTGAAGACGAGGCGGAATCGACGCGCCGACGGCTCGCCTCCCGACCGCTCCCGCATCGAAACTGGCACCTCGACCACCTCGTGACCGGCGCGGCGAACGAGGATGATCACCTCGACCGTGTCGGCCAGATACTCGACCGGGTACTCGCGAGCGAGATACTCCACGACCGGTCGACTCATCGCCCGGAAACCCGACGTGGCGTCGGTTGCGGCAAAACCAGTCGTCATGCGCACCAACCGGTTGAGGATTCGCATCGCTCGACGACGGGTGCCGCCGACGGCGTAGTCGCCGGCATCGGCGGCGAAGCGGCTCCCGATCGCGAGACCGGCACCGGCATCGATCGCGCCAAGCAGCGCCGCCACGTCGGCCGGATCGTGCTGACCGTCGGCGTCGACGATCACCACCCTGTCGGCGTCGTGGTCGAGAGCCCACCGAAGGCCCGTCCGAACCGCGCCACCCACCCCGAGATTGAAGGGCAGCCGAACACACGCGACGCCTGCATTCCGAGCGACGGCAGCAGTGCCATCGGAGGAGCCGTCGTCGACGACGACCGGGACGAGCCCATCGATCTCTGCGATCTCGGCGAGCACACCGCCGAGCGACGCCTGCTCGTTGTAGGCGGGGATGACGGCGACAGCGCTCACACGTCCACCTTCGATCGGCGGGCAGCGAGCTGCGCCTTCACCATCGCCGTCAGCGGTGCTTCGACCAGGCGGTGGCTGGCCGCTGCCGCTGCGACCGAACCGAGGGAACCAACGATCACCAACACGATGAAGTCACCCTCGAAGTCGCCCCAGCCGAACAGGTCGTGGGTCCAGCTCAGGAACGCCTGGTGCCAGAGATAGATGCCGTACGAGACGAGGCCCAGGTAGCTCAGCACGGGAGTCGACAGCGTCTTCAGGATCAACGACCGATCGTGAGGCCCGAACACGATCGGCAGGACGAGCGCAACACCGACCAGGAGGTAGATCGTCTGGCGGGCCAACTCGAGACGCGGGCTGGCGAGGAACAAGCCCCGCTCGAGTCCGAGTTGGGTCGACACGAACCAGAAGAGGACCACAGCGCTCGCGTACCAGAGCCACACGCGGCGGGCGACGTTCGCCATGTAGTCCCGGACAAGCCGGCGGTGGTCAGCCCACGCCGACACGATCGCCAGCGCCATGCCGGCGGCGAACACATCGAAGTAGGACGTGACCCACAACCGGGATGCGTTGCCCCACGAGTTGTTCGGATACGGCGAGACCTCGGCTGCGAGGAGCCGGAACACCACGCTGCCGAGCGCAAGCGCAACACAGACGCCGAGGAGGCGCTGAGCCTGTCGATTGATCGAGCGCCCCTCGCTGAACCGACGAGCGGACGCCGCGACCCACGGCAACACGAGATAGAAGCCCAACTCGGTCGCAAGGCTCCACGACTGCGTGAGTCCCGAAATCGCTCGACTCGGGTGGTACACGTGCACGAGCCCGAACGACGCAAGGAAGCCAACGACGCCGAGGACCGTCACAACACCGAGCGCGAGTTGGATCACCAGCGCGACCCAGTAGCCCGGGTAGATGCGAACCAGTCGGCGGATCCAGAACGGGCCCGTCGCCGGAGCGGGCCGACCTTCGAACTGGGCCGTCACGAACGGCCGATACAGCAGGAAGCCCGAAAGCACGAAGAAGATGGAGACGCCGATGTCCATGCGGGTCAGCAACAGCCCACCCAGGTCGGATCGGAACGTCAGACCGCTCGAGAATCCGGCGTGATGAAAGACAATCAGGAAGGCAGCGATCGCCCGCAAACCGTCGAGGCCCGCGAACCAACCCAACGGGTGTGCGGACGAATCGGTCGGAGCTGGGGCGTAGGCCGTCATGGAGCACCCCGAGGCTACCGGTGGAGCTCACCGAGGAACGAGACCCGAGACCGTGTCCCCATCTGCTTGAATCGGCCGATGCCCGACGCCATTCCGGACACGATGGCTGCCGTCTACCTCACCGGATACGGCGACGACAACAAACTGCAGTACGTCACCGATGCCCCGGTGCCCACCCCCGGTCCCGACGAAGTCCTGATCCGGGTGACCGCAGCTGGCGTCAACAACACCGACATCAACACCCGCATCGGTTGGTACGCCCGTGAAATCACCACCGGCTCAACCGACACCGCAGGAGCGGCCGACGTCCAAACCGCAGCGAGCGGCTGGAACGGCGACATCGATTTCCCCCGGATCCAGGGAGCCGACGCCTGCGGCCGCATCGTGGCCGTTGGCACGAACGTCGACCCGGCACGCCTCGGCGAACGAGTGGTCGTCGCCACCATGCAGGACGCCTACAGCGACACCGAGCTGGGTTGCATCACGTGGGGCTCCGAAAAAGACGGCGGCTTCGCCCAATACGCCGTCGCCCACGCCACCGAGACGTTCGCGGTCGAGTGTGACTGGACCGATGTCGAGCTAGCGTCGATCTCCTGCGCCTACTCCACCGCCGAAGGGATGCTGCACCGCGTTGGTCTCGGCGCCGAGCGGGTCCTGATCAGCGGGGCGTCGGGAGGTGTGGGTTCCGCCGCCGTACAGCTCGCAAAGCGACGCGGGGCCGACGTGGTCGCCGTTGCGAGCGCGTCGAAAGCCGATGCCGTTCGTGGATTAGGCGCCGACGAGGTCATCGATCGAAGTGCCGACCTGCTCGAACGATTCGGCGACAACAGTTTCGACGTTATCGTCGATGTCGTCGCCGGGCCCTTCTTCGCCCAGGTGACCCAACTGCTGCGCCCCGGCGGCCGCTACATCACCGCCGGCGCCATTGCCGGGCCGATCGTCGAACTCGACGTCCGCGACCTCTACCTCAAGGATCTGACCCTTGAAGGGTCGACCTACCAGGCTCCCAAGGTGTTCCCGAACCTCGTGGGCTACATCGAACGGGGCGAAATCCGCCCGGTGGTCGCCGCCACCTATCCACTGGCCGACATCGTCGAGGCGCAGCACGCCTTCCTCGAAAAGAAGTTCGTCGGCAAGATCGTGCTGGTGCATCCCGAGTGAACCATCGCACCGCGATGCTCGACCGGCGTCATTGGCCACAACCGACGGCACACTGACGAGGTGGGGGCACTACTCGGGCTGATCGCGGCCGTCTGCATCACGCTCACGGAATTCTTTTCGCGGCGCGTTTCCGACGAGATCGGACCACTCGCGTCGGCGGCCGCTGCGAGCTTGGCCGCCGCCGCGACCATCGTCCCGCTCGCCCTCTTCGTCGGCGGCGACCCGACAGGGCAAGACCTCGTGCTCGGCGCCTGCTCCGGCGTCGGCTTCGGCATCGGTATCGCCGCCTATCTGCTGGGCGTGCGGGTGAGTTCGTCGGCGGTGATCGGACCGACCGTCGCAGCCCTCGCCACCCTCATCCCGTTCCTCTACGCGGCCGTCGTCGAAGACCTCCCACCCGTTCTCGCCTGGCTCGGTGCCGTCACCGTCGTAACCGGTCTGCTCTTCGTCACAATGGGCGGCGACGTTGCGAGCAACGTGCGGGGCGGCCTGCCGATCGGGATCGTGTCAGGCCTCGGCTACGGCATCGGCACGGCGTTCCTTGTGGATGTGACCGACGATGCCGGCGTCTGGCCGGTCGCCAGCCAGCGCGGTATGGCCTTCATCACGATCATCGTGTGGGCAATGCTCCGAAAGCGGCCGCTACTGCCACCGGTGCGTTTTGCGCCGCAGTCGACCGCTGCCGGCCTTTTCGGTGGCCTGAGCACTGCGTTGTTGTTGGCCGGCTTCACCTTCAACGCAGCGGCGACGTCGGTGACGGCATCGCTGTTCCCAGCAACGAGTGTCGCCGCCGGCCGATTGTTCTTCGGCGACGCCGTCAATCGCGCCCAGGTGATCGGTCTCGTGATCGTGATCGTCGGCACGATCACCATCGTGGCCGCCTGATCACCCGACGACGTCCGGCAGCTCTGCGGGAGTCAGTTCGTCGAGGGCGACGACCGGGATCGCTCCGTCGACCGTGCGGATCCGTTCACGGATTTCGGTAACGAGGTCAGCGTGCCCGGGCCGCACCCGGTTGAGCACGACGGCAAAGCGTGCCGATACAGGCCGATCCTTGGCCGACCCCTCCGTCGACAACAGCACCTGCACGAGGCGATCGGGCGTGAGGAGATCCTCCACGCCTGCACCGACGATGGCGGCCACCCGTTCAGGGCGATGGCACCCTTCGCGGATCGGCGTGTCGAGGGCCGCCATACCGCAGCACGCGACCAGGGTCGTCGTGGCTGGCGGGACGACCGGTTCGTAGTCGAATGGCGCCTTGAAGGGTCGTCGTCGCGACCCATCGGCCTCCACGACCACCGTGTCGACGAGATCGAGGTAGCGGGCACAGGCATCGACCGTGACACCGGTGGCGCGGTGTTCGTCGGCGCCGCCCCACACGATGATCGAGCCCTTCTCGGTTGCAGCGGCGACCTCGGCATCGGACGGATCGATCAGGACCGGAAGGCCACCGGTGCGGTCGCGGCCCATCTTGGTGGTCGTCGTGATGACCGTCGGGCCGGAACGAGTCGCAGCGAGAGCGAAGAGGCCCGTCGTCTTGCCGCCACCGCCGACGAACGACACGAGTTCACGGTCGGTCAGCCCGAGGGCTTCCGGTAATTCTCGCCAGTGCACAACGACCTCACGTCCGAGTTCTGAGCGCCACAACGACGCTGCGAACCTCTGTCGCTTCGGACTCTGCTCTAGCAGGTCGACGACACCCCGCGGGGGTCGAGGAACGGATGGGTGGCTGCCGCTGCAGAGATGGGGTCGTCTGGCCGCGGTCGTCATGGGTCCCAGCGCCGTTAGCCTTCCGTCCTCGTGAACCCTCTTCTGCGTTTCCGTCCTCTCGTCGCTGCACTCGTCGCCCTGACCGTCTTCGCTGCGGCCTGCGGTGGTGACGACGACGCGGTCATCGCCGGTGCCGACGCCGACACGGTCATCGCCTCACTCGCCGATCGCGAACTGACGGCCGGCATGCTCGACGACCTCCTGCCCGACGGCAGCAACACCGTGCCCTCGCGTATCGCCACCGTCGTCGAGTCGTGGCTGGTCGCCAACGCACTCGAACTCGAACTGGCCGAACGGGGCTTCCCCATCACCGACGAAGACCGTGAGCTCGCGATCGCCACCGTCGGCGAGCGCGACGGCAACGACACCGAGATCCAGATCCTGATCGACACGGTCGCGATCAGCTACACCGTCGGCCGTTGGACCGATGCCGAGGCCGCCAACCTCGACGAACCCGAACCGCCGAACTATCTCTGTTCGAACCATCTCCTCGTCGAAACCGAGGAGGAAGCCCAAGCAGCCCTGGAGCGCTTCGACGCCGGCGAGGCATTCGCCGACCTGGCGATCGAACTGTCGACCGGCCCCTCTGGGCCGAGCGGCGGTGATCTCGGCTGCGCGATCGAGGGCCAGTTCGTGCCCGAATTCGAGGAGGCCGCCTACGCCGGTGCAGCCGGCGATGTTGTCGGTCCGGTGGAGACCACCTTCGGCTGGCACCTCATTGAGATCGAGAGCGTCGGCCCTGCCACCGTCGACAACCATCCCGATGCCGATCCGGCTGCCCTCGCACAGATTGCCCTCGACATGCAGAACGGCATGGTCAACCTGCTGATCCTCGATCTCGAAGGCACCGCTGCTGCGAACTTCCGCGATCAGGCCGCTGTCGATCCCGCGATCGGCACGCTCGCCGACGACAGCCTCGAGGTCACCCCACCCGGCTGATGGGAGCGGCGCAGCCCGAGCCGCTACCGTCGCTCAGGATGCGTGTCCTCGAACTGTGGCGCTATCCGATCAAATCGATCGGCGGTGAGCGGCTCGACGTTGCCGAGCTCAACGAATTCGGCATCGTCGGCGACCGTGGCTGGGGCCTGGTCGACGAGGAGACGGGCAACGTCCTCACCGCCCGTCGGGCGCCCACGTTGCTGATGGCGACGTGCGCGATCATCGACAGGACGCCGGTGACGACCACGGTCGACGGTGATGTGCTGCGCACATCGGCGGACTACAGCAACTGGCTCGGTCGACCAGTCCGGCTCGAACGCGCCGGCGACACCGGCGGCACCTACGAGAACCCGATGGATTTCGAGAACGACGCCGACTGGATCAGCTGGCAAGGACCCGCCGGTGCCTGGCACGACTCCGGGCGGGCTCGCGTCTCGATCGTCAGCACCGCCTCTCTCGGCGACTGGGACGGTCGCCGATTCCGTTCGAACGTGATCGTCGACAGCGCCGGTGAGGACGACCTGATCGGTGAGCGCGTCACGATCGGCGCCGCAACGCTCAACGTCACGAAGGGCATCGACCGGTGTGTGATGGTCACCCGTCCTCAGCCCGGCCTCGACCGCGACCTGTCCGTACTGACAACACTCCTGAGGGCCGACGTCACGACCCTGAGTGTCGGCGCCACCGTCGAGGTTGCCGGAACTGTCCAGGTCGGGGACGAGGTCATCGCGGTCCCCGCATGACCGCCCCCCGTCTGATCCTGTGTCTTGCCACGGTCATGGTGCTCTCCGCGTGCGGCGAAGGCGGAGGCAACGACACCCCCAGCGCAACTGAGTCGCTCGCCATCGAGACCTATGTCGGCAGCGAACTGTCGCTCGACGAGCAACGCTGCATTCTCGAAGGCGCCGAGGTGCTCGACATCGAACTTGAACGCATCACCGCCGACGACCTCACGGCCGATGAAGACGGCGAACTCCTCGCCATCGTCGCCGAGTGTCTCGAGGATCCGGCGTCGTTCGAGCCGTTCGTCGACTCCTTCATCGCTGGCGCAGCCGAAGGCGGCACCAACCTCACCCGCAGCGAGGCGCAGTGCGCGATCCGAGCGCTCGAGACCGCCGGGGATGAGGAGGAGATCCTGGCGTGTCTGAGCGACGAGACCCTCGAATCGATCGAGGATCCGACGATCGATCTCCTGAGCGACCAGTGCCGACGCGGCAACAACCAGGCGTGCGACGAGCTCTACCGGAGCGCCCCCGAGGGCAGCGATGCCTCGATCTATGGCATGACGTGCGCAAACCGGCTGCCCGAAGGCACCGGCTTCACCTGCTTCGACGAACTCGGCTGATCAGCTGTCGTCGCCGGCGGGCGGACGATAGAAGATCGCAAGCTGTGCGAGCGCAGCGCCGACACCGCCGACCGCGGCGATCAACAAGCCGGTAACGCCGTCGAGATCTTTGATGAGATCCAGCGCATGGTCGAGGCTGTATTCGCCGGGACCGATGGTGGCGACGCCGATGGCGAGGATGGCGTAGATGAAGTTCAGCTCGATGCCGTCCTTCGCCGACATGAAGCCGTTTTCCCAGTGGACGGTGGCGCCCGCCACCCACATGAGTGCGACGATGGCCAGTGCGGCGAGCGGGGTGACGAGGCCGAGCGCGAAGAGGATGCCCGCCCCGAGTTCCGTGCTCGCAGCGAGGATGGCGTGGAAACGGCCAGGGCGCATGCCCATCGAGTCGAACCAGCCCGCGGTACCCACGATCTTTCCGCCCTTGAAGAACTTCTGGTACCCGTGTGCGGCCATGGCGATGCCGGCGCAGACCCGAACTACCAACAGGCCCAGACTCGCGGCGTCAGCGTCGACGATGTGGTTCTGAGCGATCAGTGAGCTGGACATGGGGATCTCCTCTCCGGCGGCGCAGTGTAGAAGACTCCCCTGATGACCGTCTCAATCCTCGCCGCCGTGCGGAGCCCGTTTGCCGAGGCCGATGGTGTGCTTGCAGGCTGGCATCCGGTCGATCTGGGTAGCGAGATCGCCAGGGCGGCGATCACCCGAGCGGGGGTGACCGCGGCATCGCTCGATCATGTGTGGGTGGGGTGCGACGAGCCGGTCGGCGCGCAGGGCGCCAATCTCGCGCGGGCGATCGTGCTCGCCGCCGGTTGGCCGCTCACCCTCGGCGGAACGGTCGTCGAGGCCGGCCCTCACAGCGGTGTAGCTGCGCTCAACGCGGCGGTCGATGCCATCGAGGCCGGGCGGGTCGAGCGGGCGATCGTGCTCGGCGTGTCGAGCGCATCGATCGTGCAGCCTGGTGCCGCTGCGCTCGCTCGCCTCTACGGCCGTCCCTGGGGTGATGGCCCAG
>Ga0255751_10001542_pt1 | contig 21807 bp, 30 predicted proteins | sample 071ome_20_FD_179951 | JGI IMG/M metagenome (GOLD analysis project Ga0255751, IMG submission 179951) | Coastal salt marsh microbial communities from the Groves Creek Marsh, Skidaway Island, Georgia - 071412BT metaG (version 2) | ecosystem: Environmental > Aquatic > Marine > Intertidal zone >... | reverse complement strand
AGTCTGAATGATCGTCACTTGATAAGTTCATCCATTCATCTCTTTTTTGCCACAAGCTCATTGCACCGTCATACCAATCTGTGCTATCAATAATATATTCAAGTTTTGCTTTTGCTTGTTCTGCTTTGTTTATATCATCGAAGTCTTGTTCAATGTGTATCACTTCCATTACTACATCATGTGTAACATAGTCTAAACTAAAGTCAATGCCCCACTTGGGCTTGATGTTTAATAATTTTTGTAGTATTGGTCTGTGCTTACAAACCTCTTGTAATTGTTCTCTTGCTTCGCCACCGAATGCATAACGAGTTAATAGCATACAATGATCTAGTACAAGTCCGTGTTCGCTAGATTCTATGTCAGTGTACCACTCTTGTACAGGTGCAATATGAAATTGTATTTCTCTATTAATTTCAACACCGTTAGCTTCGTAGTGTAGATGTTCTAGTGGAGTCGGAACTTCATACCCGTCCTTGTCAAAGTCTTTGAAAGGAAGTGTTTCTACAAGAAGTCGTTCTATTGGTTTGGTAAGATAAGGATAATCAGTAAATTTAGGATTTAAATTTACAAGTTTCACCCAATTTCCTTTGCACCCATCCTATCTAATGCACGATCAATTTGAACTGCTAGTTTGAAATCATCTGTGGTAAGACCTTTAGTATCGTGTGTATACACAATTAACTCTGCTTCATTATAAAAGAATTTAATATCAGCAAAATGATCTAATTCTATTTGTGGTTTTTCAATAACCATTAAGAAACGTAACACAGTGTTATAGTCGTCGAACGCAACTTTTTTGTATAGGTACTTGCCTTTGCGTATTTCCCAGTCTTTGGCATACTGTTTGCGTAGTTCTTCGGCTTCCATACCGTCTACTTTAGTATAAGATTCACCTAATCCTACCATTTTTTTAATCTTACTAAATGCTTTTCCTGGTAAATCAAGTGCGTTAGAGTCTTTTCTTATATAGTTTGCAAGTTCTTTTATTTTATCGCCTTTTGCACCGCCCATCATAACGCCTTGCTTATGTATTTCTTTTGCAAATTGTTCTTTGTCAACACGGCCTCTTACTAACTCAGCCACTTGATCTATATTAGCGTTACCTCTTACATACTGTTTATATGTGTAATAAAACTCTCTGTTTTTCATCATGTCGTCAAATGACATTTTGCTTTCGTCCATCTTGCCTTTGTGCTTGGAGTAGCCTTGTTTAGCAAGTTTCTTTTTATCTTTGTGCGCACCCATTGCACCGCTTCTACGCAGATCTTGCATAGTTTGTGCGCTAGGATCGCGTGGCTTCAAACTAGTCTTTTTCTTGCTTGCTTCTAGTGCAGCATAAAGTGAATCTTTAATAGATCCTGTACCTGCGCCTTCGTCTTTAAGTTTAAACTCTTTGTCGTTTACGTGTGTAATTTTATCTCTATCAATAGCATAAACAGCGCCGCGATTTTTTAGTTGAATTTGTAAGTTACCTTTTTTGTCTTTTGTATCCAACATAACTGTAACAATACCAGCATTTGTTTTGCCTTTGACATTTACATATGCAACATTATCGCCTGGTTTGATTTGGTATAATGCGCCGTCAACCGTACCACTTGGAAAGTTACTTTTAGGTTTTTGGTCTGTACCTTTTGTTGCTGGCTTTTCTGCTGGCTTGTTTACATTACCTGCTTTGGTATCTTTCGGTTCGTCATCGCCAGCAAGTCTGCCTTTCATTGCATCTGGAGTGTTATATTTCTTAAACGCATTTTTTCCTAAATCCCATGCGCTTTTAAACTCTGGAGTATCAGGTGCTTCGCCTACAAGTTTACCTCTAGCAGGATGCTTTTGTTCTGGACCTTTTGTTGGTGTGTTTGCTTTGAAACTGTCTTTGCCTTTTAGTTGTCCGGCACTGCCCTTTTTATATTTTTCATCTAATCTTACACCTGCAAGTGCTGCAAAATCTGCAACTGAATAATCTCTGTCCATACCTAAACTACCTTCAGGTACTTCTACACTTTCCTGCACATAATTTTTAGTTGGAGCAACACTTTCTTGCGGCTTACCAGCTTGTGCTTGTAGTTTTGCTAAATCCTCTGCGGGATTGCTAGGTTCTATTTCAAAAAGTTTTTGTTGAAGCGCATGATAGTCCATTACTTCTTCCTTAACAACAGTGTTAGTTTCTTTTCTAAGGTAGTGACTCTTTCTTCAAGATCACGTATTTTTTTGATATGTTTTTCGTCAGCAGTATCACTATCTTTATCTACGTTAGTAACATGACGCAGAAGTGCTGCTAGATCATCCGGAGCGTTAGGATACTGAGCTTTAATTTTAGCTAATGCTCGCATAGAGCGACTGTCAAAGCCTTGAAGTTTTTCTTCAGGATCAGGCTTTTTTCTTTCTTCAATTTGTGCAAGTTTTTGCATTAACTGTTTTAGATCCATTATTTCATACCTATTGCACGTTTTAGTTTGCTCATCGGTGATCTTTTTGCTTGGTATTTTTTAACATCAAAATAAGTTGGAGTGCCAACTGCCCATTTTTGTCCTGCGCCTTTTTTCTTGTCTAAGAACCAGCTTGCATCTTTGCCAGCTTCCATATCCTTTTTAACTTTATCTTCCCAAGGAGCACTCATTTTACGAAGATCGTCACTTTTTGGACCACTCTTAAATTTAGATCCATAATCAAACATATCTTCTTTAGCCATTTTAGTAGCAGTTGCATACATAACTGCTTCTGCATCGTCGCCATAACGATCTTTAAAGTCGCCTTTGGCTTTTTTCATGCCTTTGACGTACTTCTCTTTTTTCTTTTCTTCGCCTGTGGAAAGACTGCGTTCAGCTATCTTTTTTTTTGATTCTAATTTAGCTGCTAGTCTATTAGTAAGGTCACTGTGATCACGGAGTTTTTTCTTAGAACGCTTGCCACTTGCTTTACCTGCATGTACTGCTTTACGATGCGCATCTGATTTGAACTTACCTTCGTTTACTGCATTACAGTTACAGTGCGGACAATCTGGGCTGCATGTGCAATCTTCTGCCTTTACATCACTACCGCAGCATTTGTCCGAGCAATGAGTATCACGTGCTTCACCTAGTTCACCTGTAGCATCTTCGTAATCTAAATGATGATATACTGATCCAAGATAATCTGCTGCTTTAGTTATTTTGCTCTGAACCCAGCCTTCTAATCCTTCAGATTCGCTTACCTTTTTCATCATGTCATGTAGTTTAATAGCATATTTTGCTATTTTATAAAGGTCAGCACGAGCCATCTGAACTTCATGATCGCGTTCAGCCATATCTGCTAGTTCGCCTAAACCTTCTTGTATTTCTTTATCTTTCATTTGTGGCTCCGATATCGTTTTATATATTTATGCTTTTTTACGCTTCTTTGATTTCTTTTTTGTACCCATTAAGTTATCCATGTCCTGCGCATTTTTTGCAGTGCCATCTGGGTTTTTAGGTTGTCTCGATAACATAGGACCAATACCTTTAGATACTACTGCCATCGATGACGCTGTATTTTCACATAAATCTTTAATTTTCATTTTAAATATTTCCTATATGTTTCCCAATATTCCTGTCGTTCATTTGTGCTTGCCCTTCGAGCCTCGTGTTCTTTTAACTTAGCAACATAATGACTTGTTTCTATGTCGCTAGTGTTTGAAAAAAGTTCTACTATTTTTTCTTTCTTCCACTCTTCATGTTTGCGCACCAATGATACATCCTCGCTTTCTCGCCACTTGCATTTTTAGCTCTTTTGCGTAATGCAGTTACACTTCCGTTACAACTAGCACCTGCACGTTTTACACGCCCTGGTCTGCTTTTGCCTTTTTTCTTACCGTCAGCAAAGTTTTCATTCAATCCAAGTTCATCAACCATTATTTCTAACGCTGAATCTACATCATTTAAACCATTTTCTTCTTTTGTGCGCTCATACCAACTTCTTACAAAGTTTGATGCTGAGTGTCCATAAGTATCTGGAGCCATCATCATTTGATAAAGAACTTGATCGGGTGCTTCTCGTTGAGACCTAACAAATTTTCTAAGACTATTTAGGTCTGTACTTTCATTATATACTTTGCCTTTTTTCTTACCGTCGGCAAAGTTTTCTGCAAGTTCAGCAACTTCATCTGGCACTGCAAACTGCCATACAGTAGCTTTACCGTTCTGTGCCATCATTGCAGTAAGTCTTGTGTTACCACCTACAAGTTCTTTGTATCCGTCACTGTAAACAGCAACGATAGGCATTTCAACATCGCCACTTTTTAGTTGTGCTAATGCTCTTGCTTGTTTGTTTTTATCTAAACTTTTAAATGAGTTAGGGTCTGCTGCATCTGTGTTATTAATATCTTTAGCACTTTTAATAGTTACTGCTTTGCCCTTCTTAGCAAGTTCAATCCAAGCATCCTTGCCAATCTTTTGAAACTCTGGATAGCGGTTTGCTTCTTCCCATTCATAATCAAAGTTTGGTTTTATAAATGCTTCGTTGGTTTTCTTACGTCCTTGGCAATGCGCCTTTTGCGAAAAGCCTTTAGGATTGTTGCAATTAATACTACGCTTATATTTCTGACTCCATTTTTCTTCTAGTGCTTTATATATTGCACCGGGCTCTTTTGGCGTTTCTTCTTCTATACTATGACCGCCTTCCATAAGAGCAAGTTCCATTGATGTAAAACGTTCGTTGTATGCTACATCAGTTGATGCTTTTGCTTTTGCACCGTGTGGATGTTTTGGATTAATACCAACAGGCTCACCGTTCATTAGTTGTGACATATCTACACTTTTACCTAAGGCATCTAACAGCTGGTGTAGCTTATCGTCTGGGTCGTATCCTCCAGATTCGTAGTCCGGTTTACCACGTACTTCTGTACGTCTGCCTGTTTCTGTATTTGTTATGTTTAGCACAAGCATCTTTTTATCACGTTCTAGTTGTAACTTATAACCTTCTGCTAGACCTAAATTAAATAAAACGTTTGCATTTCCTTTGCTGTTTATTACAGGCGGAATGCCTTTTTTATCTAATTTATTTCCAAACTTTTTTGCTTGTCTTTGTGTTTCGCCTGGCTTTACATCCACAGTCATACTTGTAATATATCTTGGATCTTTAGCCATCTTTTTATTGTGGGCTACAACACCTACTGCTGCTTCTTCTGCGAGGTCGCTCATTTTCATTTTTTGCGTCCTCTAAACTGCACAGGTCCTGTCATGTAAGGTTTCGAAAACCAAAGTTTAAACCAGTCTTCATCACCTGGTTTAAGTTTCATTGCTTTTTCTTTTTTCTTTAAAGCCGCAGCAGTTTCACTAGGATTCTCATCTACTTTGTATTCTGAGTAACCTTTGAATTCATTTATACCTGCTAATCTTTTTAAAGTTTCTATATCCATTAGTCTGCGTTTCTTACTTGATACTTTATACCCAAGCGATCAAATAATTTACTTGCAGTTACCATAGATGTCAATGCTTGTTTAATCTGCGGTAAGTAGTCTGAATTATTTTCTACTTTTTGCATAAATGCTTTTGCTTGATCTGGTTTAATAAAAATTAGTTTGCCGCTCCATGCAGCACCTTTTCTGTAAAAACTTAGGAAGTGTTCTTGGCCGTCTGACCTTGCTGCAATCCAATCTAGTACTTTTAATTTGTTTGGGTCTTGCTCTTTGATACTTGCATTATCTGTTTTAGTACCAAATATTTCGTCAACTTCTTTATCTTTTTTCTTTTTCTTTTCGTCGCTGCTATGACCAAAAGTTTTATGTACAAGTTTATCTAATTTTTTGTGGAACTCGTCTTCTTCATCTGGTGTGGCATCTTCTTGTTGTCCGCCTAATGCTTTGTCTAATAGTTTTACAGCAACTTCTGCACCGCCACCGTACATTAGTTTAGCAGCTTTTAATTTATCTTCATCGCTCATGTTAGGCCATGAAGCTCTAAGTTCGCTCGCACTTTTAATTGACATTCCGCTAAAATCAAAATTGATTGTCGGACCGTATGCCATATAACCCATTTCGTCTGCTGTGTTTAAATCTTTACCTGTGTATGTACGCAGATATCCTGGCTCGCCGTTCTTTTTAGTTTGGTCTGGTAAAGGCTGTTCTGTTTTGTCTTTTTCGCTGCGTATAAAAACAAGTGCAGTGTTGTCGTCTAGTAGTCCAGCATATTCTCTATTGTTAAAAGGACTTTTAACTTGCATGAAGTTACTTTCAGGAACACCTGCCATAGCAGCAAGTTTCTTTTTAACATCAAACGGAAAAGGTCTAGTTGCAGTATCGTTTGTTGCTGCTACATATACATTAGACTGGCCAAATGTTTTTACTGCCCAATCATACAAACTTTTATGTCCAGGATGAAAAGGATGAAATCCGCCTGGCATAACTGCTACTATTTTTCTTGCTTTTGCTTCATACAGTTCACGTAAAAACATTTTAATTCCTTAATTCGGCTGCCATCTAGTTCTAGGAACAAGTTTAGTTTTACTTCCTAGTGCAACGTATCCTTCGCCGCCTTTTTCGCCTTTTGTATTTGCCTTAACGTCTGCATCAGCATCATCTAGTTGATCTATAATTTGATCTTTTGCAGTCATGATATCTTTAACTAATTTAAAAATTGCCGGAATAGCTTTTGGACTTTCTTCCGCCATTGCTTTTATTTTAGCCTGCTTGTTATTACTTACTTTTGATGTAGCCAGCCAATCAAAGAATCCTGAATCGATATTTTTTAACTGCTGTGTACGAGTCATGTGATTTACATATGTATAGATAATATTTTTCATATCACTAAGGCCGGGTCTAGTTTCTAAAAAGTCATCTATAATTTTACCGTATTGTTTTGCATCCTGTCTTACATTACCAACTGCTCTAGTATCTACTTTAGGTTGGTGTGATACATAAGTTTGTCCAAGTACTACGGCATCATTACTATTCAATTCTTGTACGTCTTTGATTGGCGTACCTGAAGAACCTCCAAACTCATTATATTTGGTATGAACTACTACACCAACTTTTGAATTTTCTATACGTTTTCCAAGTTGACTGTTGCTCTTAACTGTGTAGGTAACTTTGTTCGGAGTAAACTTAACTTCACCGTTAGAACTTGCAAAAGGTTTCCTAGGAGTGTATAATAAATCTCCGTATACAAACCCTCTAAAATCTGAAGGTGTAGCTGCTTCCATGATTTGAAATATTTCTGCCATGTCAGCACTAAACTCTTTTCTCCATTCTTCACCTTTTCCGGTGTTTAGAATAAAGTTAGATAAATCTTCCGGACTAGTACTTTTATTCCGCCCCCAACCGTTTTTGCCTACTAAAACAAATTGCCCGTCATCTTCGCGGCCCCAATATATTGTAGGGTTGCCGTCCCATTTGATTGCAACATCTCCTGCATCGCTTCCTAGTTTATCTAGAATATCAGCTGCTTTCTGAGCACCAGCAGAGCCGTCAATGAATACAAGATCTTCTAAATGATTGTATTCTCTACCAACTTTGGCTTCAGTAAGAATTTGACGGAATTCTGTAAAACGCAAATTAGTATGCTCCTTGCTTGATGTTTTCCATTTCTTCAGAGTATAGTCTCTGTATAAGAGCTTGTCTATCCTCTAAATCAAATAAATCTGCAGGAGTTCTACCTACGTTAAATTTTTGACAATAGCCTTCACATGCTTTATCTACAACTGGACCTAACATCTTGTTAGCATCAACTTTTTTACCTGCTTGGCATGCAGTTTTCATTTTGTCTACAACAGGGAAAAAACTTTTGCGATAAAACTGTGGATCATTACGCATGAATACAGCAACATCATCTACTACATCAAAAGGAAGACTGTCGTCTACTGGTTGTGAAAATTCATCAATACGCATATTACCACTTCCTACATGACCAGTAACGTGCTTTAGTACGTGGACCTGGGTTATCACAATTATGTCTAGCACGGAATGAACGTCTACGTGCTGGATTACTTTTCTTAATTTTTGATTTTTTATCGCCGAAGTTTACTTTTTTAACGTTCTTTGTTTTTGGGTCACGGACATAAACTTTAAACTTCTTTACATCACCTTGCATAGGCTTGCCTAGTTTAACTTTGCGTCCTTGATATTCTGCTTCGTCCATTTCATCATCTTCGTTAAACCACATAACACCATATGCTTCAAAAAATTCATTATCGTCGTCGTATGTTTCTTCTGTAATAGCATCGTCGCCTACGATAATATCAAAGTCTTCATACCCCTCTGCAAACAAATAATTTGCCAGTTTGTTTGCATATTCGTCTGCTTCTGCTTCGTCTAACTCACGAGGCAAAGGAATTTGCATTACTGTAGTGTCTTGCTCAGTATCAAAAGTTTCGTATAACGGAAAAACTGACTCGTCTAGTTTTTTAGTCTCTTGTTTTTCCATTACGACAGTGACAAAATGTTCCATGACCTATCCTTTTAAATATATAATACTATTTATCTATGTTACCACGGTAAACTAATTTGTCGACTCTCCGTATAGAATTTCCTACAAGCATATAAATCATATTCAAAACTTTTTCGTCTCGAACATAAAAGTAAAAACCGTTTGCATACCAGTTATTTTCAAGTGCTTCTAAAGCTCTATAACCAACTTTAGACTTGTCGGTATTTGCTCTAAGCCAACTAGCAATACCTGAGCCTGATTTGTTACTATTTAAGGTGATTTTAATAGGAAATACAGGCTCATTATCTACAAGTATAATGTTTTGATCAGAAGTTAGATGTCCTACTTCTTCGTCATCAGGTTTCATTACCTCTCTAGGGTCGCTTGCAATCCTTGTTATAGTATCTATTAACTTTTCATTATTTGAGTATACACTAATGTTACCGTTTGGTGTTACACGTACAGTATAATCAGCTTGAGATTTGAGTATTAAATAGATTTTTCTTGCATCTTGGTATACCTTTTCAGGAACTTCTTCGTCGTATCTAAACTTCCGGCGGAACATCGGCTCGCCGTTTGCTCTTTGCTCTCTCAAAGTATCTAGTTCTGTTCTTACAAAACTTAGATTGCCGTGACGCTGCAATTCAGTTCTAAAGATATGACCAATAGGATTGTTTACAGTAACTTTGTAAAGATATTTTCCGTATGCTAGTTTGGAAGTCTTAGTGTACTGTATCAATTTCTACATCATCCGTAACTGTGTCTAATATAATTTCATCATTTCTATAATCAATAGTTACACTTCCACCGGTTTTAAGACCGCCAAATAACATTTCTCTAGAAAGTGGACGTTTGATGTCTTTGTCGATTAAACGCTGTAGTGGACGAGCACCCATTTTACGATCAAAGCCTTTGTCTACCAAATAGTCTAAAGCATCATCTGTAATGTCTATTGCAATGTCTTTGTCAACAACCATGTTTTTAAGTTCTAACAAGAACTTGCCTACAATTTTCATCATAACTTCTTTAGTTAATTTACCAAATGTAATCGTAGCATCTAGTCTGTTGCGGAACTCCGGTGCAAAGAACTTTTTAAGCTCACCGTCTTCGTAATCTTTTTCAAAGTCATCTCCGAAACCAATTGAATTTTTCTCTGCTTCTTTTGCACCCAGGTTAGTTGTAAGAATCAAAATAGTATTTCTAGCATCTGCTTCTTTACCGTTTGAACCTGTAACTTTACCGTTGTCCATAACCTGTAGCAAAATTGTACTAACATCAGGATGTGCTTTTTCAATCTCATCCATTAGAAGAACACAGTTAGGATGTTCTTGTAATTTAGTAATTAGCTGACCTGCATTTTCTTCGTGACCTACATAACCTGGAGGAGAACCAATTAGTTTACTTACACTATGACGTTCTTGGTATTCACTCATATCAAAGCGTACAAGTTCAACACCGAGTGCTTTGCTTAATTGTTTCGCAGTTTCTGTTTTACCTACACCTGTTGGACCCATAAACACAAAACTACCGATTGGCTTGTCTTCGGGTTTTAGTCCTGCTTGGGCAACAAGAATTTTATCAACAATATTTTCAATTGCTTCATCTTGTCCGTAAACGACACTCTTAAGATTTTTATCTAGATTAACAAGATTGTCTGTTTCTCTTTCAGCAACTTGTTCAGTTGGAACCTTTAACACCTTACTTAATTCAAATTGTATTTGTTCTTCGTCTACAATCTTTGCACCTTCAAAGTCGTCTTTAAGTTTATACCTAGCACATGCTAAATCAATTAAGTCAATTGCTTTGTCAGGTAACTTTTTATCACTTTGGTATTTTACACTTAATTTAACTGCTGACTCGATTGCGTCTTCAGTAATTTCTGTATTGTGATAGTCCTCGTAATACTTCTTAATACCACGTAGTATTTCTTTTGTAGTATCCTTAGAAGGTTCACCAATTACTACACGTTGGAATCTACGCATGAGCGCACGATCCTTTTCAAAGTACTTGCGATATTCTTCCCAAGTAGTTGATGCAACAACTTTTAAATCGCCTTTGGTAAGTGCAGGTTTGAGCATGTTAGCAAGATCGTTGGAACTATTCCCGCCGCCTGCACCAGCACCATTCATCATATGTGCTTCGTCAACAAACATAATTGTTTTGCCTTGTTTTGTAAGAGCTGCAAGCACAAGTTTAAAACGCTCTTCAAAGTCGCCGCGGTATTTAGAGCCTGCAAGCATAGCACCTATGTCAAGATTGTACACTTTGTACTCTTGTAAAAACTTTGGAACATTTTTGTTTACAATATTAAATGCAAGACCTTCTGCAATAGCAGTTTTACCTACACCAGGATCGCCTACCATAAGCACATTGTTTTTACTTCTACGTCCTAATGCTAACGATAAACTTTCTAGTTCTTCTGAGCGTCCAATGATAGGATCAATTTTACCTTTTATTGCTTGATCATTTAAATCTGTAGTAAATGCTTTTAGTGCTTTCTTTGCCTCGCCTGAAATTTCTTCTTCCATGACCATATCGTCAAGTTCGCTGTTGACGAAAGCAGCAAAGTCATCTTTATCAATACCCGACTTTGTACATAGATATTGTGCAATGCTTTTCTTTTCATTTAAGATACTAAGCAAAACGTCAACAAGTTCGATATTGTTACGTCCTGCAAACAATACCTGTGTAAACGCTCTGTTTAGTACACGTTCAACAGTTTGTGTTTTCTTAGGTTTGAACTTAGATGTTTTGATAGTAATTTCTTCTAAGCCTGTTTTTAAATGATGCTCTAGATTGCTTTTAAGATACTCCACATCAGCATTAAATGCTTTGAGTTGATTATAAAATTTTTCTTCGCACATCATTGCGAATAAGAGATGCTCTAGTGTAACATACTCGTGCTTCAGGCGTTGTGCGTCTCTAATCGATTTATCAAAGACTGCTTGTAGCTCTGCTGAAGGTTCAACCATACTCATTTTTTCCTCTTTTTCCTTTTCTTTAATGCCATGCTGAGTTTCAATTTACTCACCCTGCTTGTAAATTCTATTCCTTGTAGATGATCATACTCGTGCAGGAAGCAGCGAGCATCAATATCGTATAATTCTATTGTACATTCTTTTTGCTCAATGTCAAGATATTTTGCAACAATACCTCGTGGCCTTCTTACTTTCAAAAATAAATCTGGATGACTTAAACATCCTTCTGGTGCTTCTTCTGTGTTTATAGTTACACTTTCAATTATTGGATTTATTATTGTTAAAGGACTTTTATCTTCTAGCAAATAAGGCTTTATAACAAATATTTGTGCATTCAAAGCAACTTGATTTGCACTTAGCCCCATGCCACCTTCTTCTAACATCAAGGCAGTCATTTCTTCAGAAATTTCTTTTGCATTTAGATTTGCAAAATCAAACTCGTCAACTTTCTTTTCTAACCAAGGGTCAGGGGATTTAACTAATTGCATTTTTTATTTCCTTAATTTTCATTAGTTCCATTTGATCTGTAATGTTTGGTGTATATCCTTTAATTGTAACATATAAGTTGCCTCGAGTGCCTGTGCGTTGATGAGGTATTCCGTACCCTGGGACCGATAGTGTTGTTCCAGGATCAGTTCCTCTCTTAACATTGATTTTGACTTGCCTCTTATCTGGTGTTTCTACTATTATAACACATCCTAGCAATAAGTCAAATACATTTACTTTTTCGTGTGTGTAAATATTTAACCCATCTCGCTGGAATATTTTGTTGGGGGTTTCTTTAATTTGTATATACAAATCACCACGTCCGGGATACGGACCTATGTCTCCCATTCCGCTATAGCGTATTCTATCTCCGTGCTTACATCCCGGAGGAATATTAATTTCTATTGTTTCTTCTTGTCCGTTTGATAGCCTATACGTAATATAAGATGTTTTACCTTGCATTACATCTTGTAATGTAACTGTAAATCCTAAAACTATATCTCTGCGCATATTGTGTTGCGCACGTTGATTAAACATTTGGCTAAAAATATCACCAAAACCTGCACCAAACGCATCTTCAAAATTTGTTGTGTTTATTCTGGCTTGAGGGTTATCATACTCTGCTCTTTTTTGCGGATCTTTTAGAGTATCATATGCTTCGTTGATTTGCTTAAATTTAGAATCATCCCCACCGGTACGATCAGGATGATTCTCCATTGCTAATTTACGGAATGCAGTTTTGATTTCTTTGTCTGATGCAGACTTTGAAACACCTAATACTTTATAGTAGTCCATACTACTACTTATTTAGGTTATTTGTCCTTTTTGCTAGATCCGGTGTACAAGCCAAACCATGCTGCACCCGCACCTACAACAACTGAAATAAGTCCGCTTTGTTCCATACTCGGTGCTGGAAGTTCCATGTACCAAATAACAGTTTTGTAAAGTAGTATGATATAAACTGTTAAGAATAAGCGTGGAAAAATTCTCCAAGCATCTACTGCTCGTGCTAGATGTATAATTTTAGCATACGGATTAGGTCCTAGATCTTTTACACTTGTATCTACTTCTAAATCTAGTTTAACTTTTTTAGTTGCTCCAGAATTACTTGCTGGTACAACAACTTCTGCTTCATAGTTTGTAGAAGCAGGAGCTGCTGCTGGTTTTGCTGCTGGTTTAGCGTCTAAGTCTTCAAGTTTTTTTCTTGGCATTTTTGCCCTCCAATTTTTCCAAGCGAGCCTCTAGCTCATCAATCTTTGATGTAATTTTAGGATACTTTACACGCCAAGCATTAGGATCGTTTTGGAACCAAGTCCAGCCCCAGCGTATTGCTAAGTATTCAAGTGCAGAATCAAACTTAGTTACACCCCAAGTTGCCATTCTTGTGTCTTTAAACCAAAATAGAAATGCGGCTCCTAATAATGAACCTGCGATGCTTGTGTAAATCCAAAGACGGTCACCCGCCATTTGCTGTATCATTTCCCACATAGTATCCCCTCTCGTTAACTATGTGTATTTATTTCAGACCAGCGTCTAATTCCTAGTGCTTTCTTTGGATCATATAAATCATAACGTACTTGGTTTGCTTGGTTTCCACCTAGTATTATATAACTTCCGTCTTTTGCACGACCTATATAAAATCCTACGTGTCCCTTCCAACCTTCGCGCCCTCTAGGAAATATAACCAAGTCACCTCTTTGTATATCTTGCGGATTTATAGGACTGCCCCAATCTAAAAAACTACGGGCCATTAGAGGATTTTCACTAACACTTCCGGAACCTGGAATGCCTTCCATTTCTAGTATAGCATTTACAAACGCTGCACACCATTCTGTACGTACAGGATCTACTCCTACTAGTTCTCTAAGCTCTGTTCTGTTTTGACGTTCGTGTAAGCCGATATACTCTACTGCCTTAGCAGTATGATCAGGCGAAACTTTTACACAGCCTGCAAGGAGCGTTATGAGTAATAACTGTTTGATATATTATTTATTTGAAAGGATTTAGCTTATCTAGTGTGGATTCTTGTGGAGCAGAATTTTGCGCCTCTACTTCTGCTTGTGCGCCTTTTATTTCCGCATTTGCATTTTCAAGTGCTTTTTCCGAGTCTTCATAGTAGTTTTGATAAGCAGCAATAATTGATTTTTGTTGCTGTAGCAAACGCATGATGTCGCTCATATTTAAAGATAGCGTTTCGTATCCGTCGTCTGTTAGTCCAATAAGTGCTGGATCTTTTTTATCTTTTAATAACTTCTCAAATACTTCTTGGTAGTTATCTTGTGTAATAACTATCCATTCTACGTCTTTTAAACGTAGTTGCTCAACTGGTGGTAATACTAAGTTAGGTTTATCAATCGGCTTTGCACTAATTTCTATTTGTCTAGGAGTTGTACCACATCCTACTAGTAATAGTGCAACTAATGTTAGGGCTATAAATCTCATAAGTTCTTCCTCTTCCAAGCATCTGATTGAATATTTGGATCAAAGTTTGGATTTGCATCTCTCCAACACTCTGGATTAATTTCGCTTGGTTTTGTTGCTGACAGTTCTGACTCTGTCAAAGGTGCCCCACTTAAAATTTCTAAACATCGTTGTGCATTTTTAGTTGCGCCGTTTAGAACACGTTCTGTTAGCCCTGGCTTAGCAGTTGCCGCGGCACCTATATCGTGTCGCGACAATCTATTTTCTAAAGCTCTATTACGATCGCTTATTGCTTGCCATTCGTTTTGTAGTCTAGCGTTTTCTGCTTGCATACTTTGAAATGCAGCCTGTTGTGCCTTAAGAGCTTCTTCATTGGTTTGTACGGCTGTCTCCAACTTAGCATTATTTTCTGTTAGGATAGCAATACGTTCTTGGGTATCTTGATAATAGAGATACCCTGCTCCTGCCATTCCTGTCATTAAAAAGAAAAATACGATTGCTAACTTAGTACCCATACCACCTACCCGAAGAGCTTTCCCAATGTTTTTGGTCCTAATACGCCATCAGCAACTAAACCGTTTGCAGTTTGCCATTCTTTAATTTGTCTTTCTGTTCCTGGACCAAAGATGCCGTCTGCTGGACTAATTTCAAGTTTTTCTTGTACTTCTGCAACAATAGGACCACGTGAACCTTTGCGTAATACTTGATTTAAATCATAGTCATGTTCTGGTTCTTCGTATTCTCCGCCTAGTACATCAAGAGCATGTTTCCAATGCTTTTTACGATCATCTAAGCCAATAGTGCCGCCGTTGATGCGCTTGGTCATTTTTACAATGTCCATGCTATCACAAAACTTATTGATATTGTTTTCGTCCCAGAACCAGCAAGCACTATCTAATGCACCTTTTTTGGTACGCACATAGTCTACTGCTTCTTCTACAGTCATATCTACATCTTCGGCGAATTCAGTGTAGTTGTAACGTCCAGTAAGCTGAATAAGGCCGCCTCCGCGGAAACGCCAGCCATCACCGCTCGCTTCGTTTCCGTTGTCCATACGGTTTGCATAAATGACGTTAGCAATTTTTTCAGGCTGTCTATGATACGCATTTGCATCTCTCCCTGCACGTTTAAAATATTTTGGAAATATAGTGTTAAGTGCTTTTGCACTATAGTTTAAGTTTTCTGTTAGAACTCTAAAGCCGCCGCTTTCGTGTCCACACTGTGCAATAAAGCCTGCTACTCTTGGAATAGTATTAATTTCCCAAAGTGGTAATATTTCAAGCATAGCTTCATACCATGCCATCCAGTCATCTCTATGAATTAGCTCTTCAGCCATCCAAGGTTCAAAATCAAAATCGAAGTGTTCTTTAGCCATCCATTGTATCCTTGTTTTCGCACGACTCGCATCTACAACTGTCACAGACTTTTATCTGGTAAGAAGTATTATCGTAGTCTTTTTCTTCGCGATAATAGGCTGTACCACAGTGTGATTGATGCCCGCAATTTTTACAGTTGTGCATAATGATATTTATTGTATTCTTTCTAATACAACAGTAGTTCCGGAGTTTTCAAATGTTAATTTGTTACCGTATTTTGTTATATTATAGTCACCAACATATTTTGATAAGAAGATAATTTCTGCAAAGTCATCAGCATTAAACGATTCTTTAATAGCATCTAGTGTTTGTTGGGTTGGTCCACAATCTACAAATCTAAAGTGCAACGGGTCTGCATATTTTTTTGATATCTGTAAAACATCGTCCCACATTTCAATAGACTCTACATAACTACGATTAAAAAAGTTTTTGTAGTTTTCCATGTTTGATTCGTTAACACTAATGCCGTACTGTTCTGGATCAACAGGCATATCTTCAAGATTCTCTTCACTTAGATCTTTTGATTTCCAATTTTTGTAATAGCGGAATTTTAAACGATCTAAGTCGGCTAGTTTTTTAACACCGTCAGCAAGTTCCATAATATTTGATCTTGCATCTTTGTCTCTTGCTAACTCTACAAATACTTTGTATGTGCCGTCGCTTTGTTCACCTTTTGTAGCATCTGCGTCAAGTACAAATGCATAACCTTTTTCGATAAAGCTCATAAGGTCTTCTGCTACTAATTGGTCTTTAACGCTAAAACTTACAGTAACAATATCTTTGTCTTCTCCCATTTTTGAAGCATAAGAATCTATTTCAAAAATGTCGTACACCATATCTCTCAAATCACTATTACGTAATCCCATTATGCTGGTGCTCCTGCGTCTGCTGGTGCTGCTGCATCAGGTGCTGCGGCTGCTGCATCTGCTCCTTGATCTTCGGGTGTAATGTTTTCATCTGTACCAGAATCAAGTTTAGCATATACTTCTTCAGCATACCCTGTGTAAATATCAACAATTAGTTTCTTTGGCATTTGTATTTCAACAATCCAAATTGGAAGTTTATCTAATTTACCTTTTTTAGTGCCTGGACGAATATCTTCCGGCTTTCTAATTTTACGAGGTTGTATCATGTGTGACTTCATAAATTTGACTTTGCAGTCATAGTCTAGCAAACGCTTGCCGCCCATATGGTCAGGCATTTTGTCTCTTGGCCACATAAATGCACATGTTACCCAATGTCGTTCTATCTTAGGACCATCAGCAAGCTCACCATCTTCCCAATTCTCGTACACATATATGTCAAGTTCGTCTAAAACTCTTTCGAAATCTTTTAGGACAGTGAATGCTGTATTTGATCCGTATACAGTTTCAACATTTTTAATTATGTCTAACACGTCATGCATGATTATCTTCCATTTTTCTAACTATACTTATTTATCGCTTTTATGTATTATAGTTTTATTTCTTATCTTCGGTGATAAATACCATGTAGGGCAATGCCCTCGGGCTTATCCTACGCTTTTCCTATAATAAGGAGGACTTAATGGGAGCAAAAAGAAAGGCTGCAAAGCAGCATTCAAACTTTAACTACACTAATGTAGTTGACATCAAACCATTCCAAAAAAAGCAAAAAGTAACTATACTTCCTAGAAACAAAAATCAAGAAAGCTACACAATTAAATTATTAGATCCTACTAAAGACATTGTTTTTGGTATAGGACCTGCAGGCACAGGTAAAACATTACTTGCTGTACAAGTAGCTGTAAAATTATTTAAGGAAGGAACAGTTGATAAGATTATAGTAACTAGACCAGCAGTAAGTGTTGACGAAGATCTAGGTTTCCTACCAGGAACACTAGAACAGAAAATGGCACCTTGGACTAGACCTATATTCGACGTGCTTAGGGAATACTTTAACGCTCGTGAAATTGAAGGTATGATAGAGGAAGGAATAATCGAAATTGCACCACTAGCGTACATGCGTGGCAGAACGTTTAAAAATAGTTTTATACTAGCAGACGAAATGCAAAACGCAACACCTAATCAAATGAAAATGTTATTAACAAGATTAGGTGAAGGATCTATGATGGCTGTAACCGGAGACCTAGCTCAAGCAGATAGGTTAAAAGATAACGGACTGATAGATTTTACAAACCTTTTGAAACACAGCAACGCAACCCATTTGGACATAGTCCACTTTGCCCAAGGAGATATTGAACGGCACAATGCAGTAAAAGAAGTCTTACAAGTATACGGAGACGAATAAGATAAGGGGGAAACCCCTTATCGCCTTGCTAGTGTAAACCACATAGCATCTTTTGGATTTACAAAAGTTGCAATAGCAGAACTGTTGTCATCGAAATACCAACCATACTCGTCTTTACAATATTTTTCACACCACATTAAATCGGTTTGATGTATACCAGGTTGATCTAGTGGTACTTGATGCTCGTATTCTTTGAGGTAGCCTCTTAGATAAGTTGTTTTATCAGCCATTCGTTTTTCGTGTATATTAAAGTCCAATAGTTACTTCTAATAGGGTGTGCTATTTCATTGTCTATATACATTTCAACATGATAATAGTATTTTAACCAAACAGTTTTTTTGCTTGTTGTTTTTACTGGCCACCAAGCAAATTTTTTTATAACTTTTTTGTGCGGGTCCGGTTGCCAGTTTGCTCCCATCATACTGCCATCGGTGCCTTTATGCTATCCATTGGATCGTAGTCTACTAGTTTATAGTCTGCAGGTTTAGTTTCTATAATTTCTTTAAGATTTGTAAAGTAGGGCATTTCTAGTGTAGGTCCGGGTCTAGGCTCTCTACTGATTTGCTCGTTTACTTGTTCTAAATGATTAAGATAGATATGACAGTCTCCGCCTGTCCAGATAAAATCTCCAACTTCTAATTCTAGTAATTGTGCAAACATGTGTGTAAGCAAACTATACGATGCAATATTAAAAGGCACACCTAAAAACATATCTGCACTTCTCTGATAGAGTTGGCAACTCAACTCACCATCTGTAACATTAAATTGGAATAGTGCATGACAAGGAGGCAGCGCCATTACATTTACACGATCTGCATTCCATGCACTAACAATGTGTCTGCGGCTGTCCGGATTATGATATAGACTTTCTAGCACTTCGGCAATTTGATCAACGTGTCCTAGTTCTGCATCCCAGTTGCGCCATTGATGTCCGTACACTGGACCTAAATCCTTTGTTGTATCGTCGTTTACGTAACCTAAGTCTTTTGCTTGCTTGTCAGCATTGGCAGTCCAGATAGTAGTTTTGCCTATTAGTTCTTCTCTAGGTTTACCGTAGTGTATTTCTGCCAGCCTGCGTTCATCTGCGCTACCTTCAAGCATCCACAGTAATTCACTTACCACACTTTTCCATGCAAGTTTTTTTGTAGTAACAGCTGGAAACGTTTCACGTAAGTCAAAACGCATTTGATGACCAAACACGCTTCTAGTACCTACACCAGTTCTGTCCGATTTATCTTTTCCGTTTTCTAAAATGTATTTTAAAGCATCAATATACTGCTTCATGTGCTTTCCTTTTTTCGAAAATCTTAAATGTAACTTCTTGATGTTCTTCTCTCCACATTTCTGTGAATCGATTGTTAATTTCATCTAGAGGTAAAAATGTGTCACATTTATAATCACCGGGTATTAGACTTAGATAAAACTCGTCAATAATGTCTAATGTTTGTTCTACAATGTTAGGACCACCGATGACCCATGTTTCTCTTTTGGGATAAATTTCGGAAAGGCTTTTTATTTCAGAACATAAATCTCCTGAAATATATTTGTCAGCACCTTTGTGTATTTCTGGCTGTGATGTTGCAATTACATTTACACGCTTAGGTAAAGGCCTAGGCATGTGTGGATCAATCCAAGTAGTTGATCCCATAACAACTATTCCTTCAACAGTGTTGTCTTTAAACCATTTTAAGTCTGTTGGATTATGCGGCCAGGGCAGTGTACCGTCCTTGCTTACACCGCCCTTGTCGTCACATGCTAGTATTGCTCTAATCATCAGTCGCCCTTCCCTGGCTTTTCTGAGAAGTGTTCTTCGTACTTGTTAGGTACACCGTTCCAGTCGTCTGCATCTTCTGGAACATCTTCTTCTCTAACTTCTGTAATGTTAGGCCACTTTTGCGAATATTCTCTGTTTAATTCTTCCCAGAATATTTGCTGTCCTGGTTCTAATGCATTGTCTGCTACAATAGCATCTACAGGACACTCTGGTTCGCAAACTCCGCAGTCAATACATTCATCCGGATGTATTACTAACATGTTTTCGCCTTCATAAAAACAATCTACTGGACAAACTGCAACACAATCCATATGCTTGCATCGTATACAATTGTCAGTTACTAAGTATGTCATACTGGTTCCATATCCCTTATTCGTGCGTTATAAGCCATATTTACACGCTGTCTTGTTTTATGAGGATTAGATTCGACATCGTGTATTAAATAACTTGGAAATAAAATTACATCGCCGTCGTCTGGTTCATACCGGCTTACACCGTGCCAAGGCCAGAGGTAGTGCGATGACCCCATAAGATAATTTTGTGGTTGGAAATTTATTCCACCTGTTCCTGTTGCTTGTAAATATATCACTCCACTGATAAAGTTATGTGAATGGCTGTGTGCAATATTTCCTGCACCAGGATCATTTACATTTGCCCAAGCATCAAACACCATTCTATCTGTAATTTTTTTCCATTCTTCTGTTACTCTAGGCTTAATTGCTCCGTCAGCAAGCGACATCAATCCGTCTTTGTATTCTAATGCACAAGTCATCATTAACTCACTTAAAAAATATTTGTGTTCGTGTGTCATATGATCACTTAGATGAGGCTTGCCTCTCCAGCAACCAGTGTTACTATCGCTGTTTAGATGCGAAACATCTTCGTATGTAGGATCTTTTGAAATATCAATGATTGCTTGTGCAATTTCTGTTGCAACGTGTTTCGGTATTGCATTTTTTATATGCATTATAGGGCTAACTTCACCGCACGTTGTAGTAATTTTCCAGGGAAATTTATTTACTTGCATTTGATTTTTTCATCCTTTCTGCATCTTCGCTTGGAACAACAACGGCATTATAACTAATGAGCACCCGATCATCTGGTCCAGCATAAGATGAACCGTCATGTGGTATCCAACTAGGGAATAGTACTAGCAGACCTTCTTTAGGTGTCATACTAGTTACGTTACTACTTGACCACCAATGACTACCTAAGTCGCCTTGTGCTGTATTTGAATATTGATTATACCATGTGTTGATACCGTTATTTGTTTCCATATCACAGTGTTTGGTTTTTACATAAAATATACCTGACCAACTACTACCGCCGTGAGTATGAACAGCATGAGCTCCGCCATTATTTGTAACATGATACCAACTATCTGTAATGATAGTTTTAGTTGTAAGTCCTAGAGGTAAACTAAATTCTTCTCTTTCGTGGGGTAAAGCATTATGAACAACTTCCTGTACAGCCTGCTCAAAAAATATTTTTAATTTATTAAGTATAGGATATTCATCACCACGCTGTATAAAATCAAATGTACTTTCTTTTAAACCTTTTGATTTTGCTTGCGGAGCAACACCGCTTTCTACATCTTTAGTTTGTTTACCCACACAATCGTAGACACAGTCTAAAATTGCTTTTTTATCAAAATCAAAGTCTCTGTATCTAAATGTAAACATGTATTGCGGCCAAAGTTGATGTGCATCACCGGGTACTGCTAACATTGTTTCCTTCATTCAATTCTCGCCAATCTAATAAGTGTTGCTGCCAAATTAATCTCTGGATCTACAACAAGAGTATGATCAACCATCCCCTGCTTAATAATTAGCACAGCTTTGTCTTGTTGCTCCTCGTTTCCGAACAGTTCAATGTTATCATACAACCAACGATACACTTCTTCCATTTCCTCTGGACGAATTGCACCACACAATAGTTTACGTGCTTCTTGAATTTTGCCTGCTTTAAACAGTTCAACCATTTCAAGTTTCCAGTCGCTTTCGCCTGTATCACCTTCATGTGGTGCAAGTAACTGCCCGTCTGTGCTATTCATTTGCACCATGTTAATACACTTACGCAAGTCTGGGTAGGTTGCTTTTACATAAGTGTCTAGTGTATCCAAGTCTGGAGTA
>Ga0255751_10001535_pt1 | contig 21879 bp, 10 predicted proteins | sample 071ome_20_FD_179951 | JGI IMG/M metagenome (GOLD analysis project Ga0255751, IMG submission 179951) | Coastal salt marsh microbial communities from the Groves Creek Marsh, Skidaway Island, Georgia - 071412BT metaG (version 2) | ecosystem: Environmental > Aquatic > Marine > Intertidal zone >... | reverse complement strand
TAGTATCCCTGCGTTCTCCTCGTCTAGTTTCTCTAAAACTCTCGGCAGCGCTTCCAGCGCTTTCACGTTCTCCTCTCTTTTCACGGTTCCGAAACAGTCGTAAAAACCAAGCCGTCTCAAACACTCGTCTCTGAAACGGCACATGTGTATCACGTTCATCTTCTCGTCCTCGTTCTCGTTCAAATCGTCTAAATACTTCTCAAATTGCACTCGAAAGACTTCCGACTTTGCTTCTGAATCCTCGACCGACGCGTCCATCCTCGCTCGCTTCGTAAACTCTGGCAACGCCATCCGAAAGACGCGTATCCAATCGCGTTTTTTTATCGGCTGGGGATGCGCTTCGCCCGGGTTGTATTGAAAAGTCGTCGGCTCGTAGGTGGAGATATCTTTCAAGTGCGGGAACGGAACCATTTTCGATTTCATCTTTCTCTCGTTCTCCTCCTCCTCGTTGTTGTTTCGGTAAATGTCCTCGGTTCCGTTTGCCACCGCCGCCGTCATCAAATGTATAAATGTTTTTCCGCTTCTTTCTATCTGTGCACTTTTTTTTCCCAAAGTCATCGCAATTCGAAAAACAAATCACAAATTTAGGGTCTCAGAAAATCTTCTTTGAGAGAAAATTTTGGCGCAAAAATCAAACTTCCCGTTTTCGCGTTTCTAAACGTCATATATTGCACTCTATCCCACAAACAATGTTTGCCTTGTCTGCACAATCATTCGCGGTTTCCGCCAGGTGCGCTCGATTAATTTCGCATCCGATCTCCTCGCGTCGATGTCCGATTTTTTTTTTCTTTCGATTGGATGAGATCCTTCCAAAGGGGAGCGCTTTCTCTCTCCCAAAATTTTTTCGAAAGAAGAGGGCAAAAAACAAGGCAAAAAGCAGAGAGAGGCGCTTTGTTTTTAGCTGATTTCCAAAATATTTTGCCGCTCAAATTTCGTTCCGTAAAACTCACCGCAATCCTCTCTTCCCGCGCAGGAACGCCGTCGTCAACAGAAAACAAACTTCCAAGAGAGCGTCTTTGAAAGTTAGAGCGGAGGTGCGTCCCGTTTTTTAGCTCGCGCGTTGGGTGTTTTCTTTCCTCTCCGCGTTTTCCATTTTCTTTTTTTTCTTCCTTCGTTTTTCAACCATAATCGGGTTGGAGGAGGGGCTCTCTCTCCTCGTTTTCGATATGAAAAAATTCGTATCTCGGAAAAGGAAAATTTTTTCAGAGTCTCGATGGTGTGAGAGGCCGAGAAGAGAGAATTTTTTTTTTCCAAAAAAAGGAAACAAAAAAAGAGAGAGAGAGAGAGAGACTTCAGTGGTGCTCAAAAAAGTTATTTTTTTCTCTTCTCTCAAAACTTTGTCATCGTTCGAGAAAGGAACGATGATACGTTTCAACCTCTCTCGCGAGAGATAGTCTCGGTATAATAGTAAGCGTGGTTTTTGACTGACGTTTTATCTTTTTTGTTCTCCTTCTCTTAAATTAAAACAGGGTGAAGCCGCCCCGGCGCCGGAAAAGAAGGAAGTGCCGCAAATCGGCCCGCCGAGAGGTTCCAAGGTGAAAATCTTGCGCCCGGAATCGTACTGGTTCAACGACTACGGCAAAGTTATCTCTGTCGATCAGTCTGGCGTTAGATATCCGGTTGTTGTGAGATTCGAGAAGGTCAACTACGCCGGCGTCTCGACGAACAACTACGCTTTGGACGAGATTGAATACTAAATTCAGTCGAAAGTTCTAATATATATTAAAAAATGGAGAAGAGAGAGGAAAAGGGAACGGAGAGAGAGGCTGTATTTAGTTTCAAAACAACATCAGCAAGTATTCGAAAAGACGGGTAACAGAGAGAAAGAGAGAGAGTGGTAGAGAGAGGCGGCGGATTTATATAACATCTCGACGAGCACAGCGCGCGCGCGTCGAGATGCGCCTCGCTTTGCTTTTCGCAAGCAAAGAGAGGATAAAATACGCTCGATCTGCAACGTGCCCCATAAAATTTGAACATCTTGTTTAGCTCGTATAGTAGTCGGCGAAGTAATATATGCGTTGTAATCAAAAACAAATGTTTATAACCGCAGTGCACTTTTATTCTTCATCTCGTTTTCTTCGCGCGTCGTAGAGTTTCGTATTTTATCTCTTTTTCTTTACTTTTTTTTTCCTCTCTCGCGTGTGTGTGCACGCACATGAGGGGCGCCGGACGCTCGTCGTCTCGGCGGCCACCGCGCCGCGATTGGCAGCAGCAATTGCGCGCCTCCTCCTCGTCGAAGGACGATGCGCTGGTAGACTTGGACGACCCAACCGTAAAACTCTGGGCCCGCTTAGCCGTCTACGCGCTCGTTTTCGTCGCTCCCGGGTACGCGCTCGCCTTTCACGCTCTGCGACTTTTTTTCTTCTTTTTCCAATCCGTTTTTCGCGGTCTCGCTTTGCTTACTCTCTCTCTATCTTTCTTCTCGTCGACTAATCTCTCTCTCTGTGTGTGTGTTTCATTTTGAACAGGCTGTTGTTGTTCGCGCTGCCGTCGATTCGACTGGGAGGGAACTTTGTCCACGACCCGTCGCCGTCCAGCTACCGCGGTGAACAACATCATCAGCAGCCTCGAAAAGCTTTAGAGCAGCAACAACAACAACACCACTGGTGGCAGCACCATCAGCACCACGAGGACGACGAGCAAGCGATAGATGCGATAGTGGATGATTTAGACGTAGACGCGTTGTTTGATTTGGAGGAAGTTAAGCCGCACGAGATGGTTGAAGAGCATCAAACTTCGTCGCGAGGTGACAAGGAGCACGCGCGCGCGCCGTCTATGGAAGGCGACGACGAAGAGGAAGAGCGGGAGGCGTTTGAAGCGACCGAAGGCGGCGGCGGCAGTAATAGAAAAAGTAGTGGTAGCAGCAGTAGCAGGCAAGGAGATGACGCTAGTGGTGACGAAACGAACATCGCGGAGAATAAGGACGCCATAGGTGCTGGAGGAGAAGAAGAGGAAGATAAGTTGGAGAATTTAGACATGTCCTTAAGGGAGAAGGAGGAGCACGAGAACGCGATTAGAGAAGCGGAAGAAAACACCGCGAGTAGAATTAATAGTTACGGCGATAACGAAGATTCGTTAGATGCAATTAGCGCGGAGTCCACGGCTTCGCAAGCGAGAATCAAGAAACTGAAGCAACTGATCAAACCGAAGAAGATGCGCGTGTTTCTTTCCTTGAAAGCGATAAATCCTGGGTGTCGCTATTTATCCGAAGGTCTCGGGAACGTCGAACGAAGTGATGTTCAGGGCACGGGGTACGGAAAGTTGGTCGTAGATCCATCGCAATTCAACGGAGGTAGCGCCAACGGGGGTTTAGGTGTCACCGTGCAGCAGCAAAAGCAAACGATTATTTATGACGCGAATGGCGAACCGATGACGAAAAAACCATCCGGCGCATCCGTCGCGAAAGAAATCGCCTCGAACGCGGGCAGTGGTGGCTTAAGAAGACTTCTCTCTTCCGACGATAACACAAATATTTCTCCGGAAGAGGAAGCCGAAAACGCGCGAACCAGTCCAAATAAATGTCGCGTTCGATGGTCCACCGGCCGGGATGGTAAGGAAATGTCCACGACACCAATGGAGTTCAAAATGCTGCACGTCGCTCGCAAACAAGCACTAGAGCTCGAAACGCAGTTTCTCCCTCGCCTTCCACACCGGGATTACGATCAAACCTATAAAACATGCGCTGTCGTCGCTAACGGAGGCGTCCACCTCCGAGCGCAAAAAGGCAAAGAAATCGATGAGCACGAAGCCGTCTTTCGAATCAACTACGCTCCAGTTTCCGGCAAATCTTCGGCTACCAACAAAGACTTCTCCAAACACGTCGGTTCTAGAACAACATTTGACGTCGTTAACCGTCCAAACTCGGACGCGCTTCTTCGCGGTGGGCACACGTGGCGCAAACCGGAACGACAACCCGGCCAATCCGGATTCGCTAGTAAAAGCAATCCGGGTAAGACGCGTCGCGTCGCGGCATTGATCCTGGGCGAACCGCTCATACGCGATGCCCGTCGAGAACAGTTTTTGCCGCTCATGCGCGCCAACAAAGACAAAGAAATCTACCTCACCACGCCGGAAACAACGTACACGTTCCGCTACGTCTGGCACGAGTTGAAAAAAATCGTCGAAGCGCGCAACCCGGGCAGCAAATACAACGACAAACCAATGACCGGTTGGACCACGGTCATGATCGCCGTCCAACTCTGCGAAAACGTCTCCTTATACGGTTTTCAACCGTTCAAAGGCGACGCCAAAGACGATCGGTACCATTACTTCGACCGGGTCAGCGCGAGCTTAAAAGTGCACTCCTTCGATTTAGCGTTTGAAGTGTTCAAGTTGTTGCGAGATTTCAACGTCACGCTCGTCGATCCCGAGCACGACGGCGATTTTGGAAAACGGATTCAATAACAGCCCGTCGCGCATTCATCGAACGTATTAGTTTTATAGAATGGATAGATTTTAACGAGTTACTTACTAACTGTATAGCTTTTTGCACATTTTTGACGTTTTTTGAGGTTTCTGTAACGAACCGTCTCTCTCTCACTCCGCGACGAGGAGGAAAGTCCTCACTCTCGCGCGCGCTTTTGCGTCCAGGTCGTGCCCCGCAAAGTCAGAGGAATAGGGTTAAAATCCTCTGCAAAAGAGTACGCGCGAGAAGACTACGAGCGAACGCGCGATTCGAGTGAAAACAGGACGGAAAATACGCGCCGACGACATGGTCGTGCGAGAAGGATCTAACCCGCCGGCACCGGCGAGCCGCCGTCATTTCGATGCGAAAGCAACCACCAACATCTGCGGCGCGATACCGAATACCAACAATCCACCACCGATGCCCGCGATGGCACCGCGTCGGAATCATCACGAAAGAGCGGAAGATGACGCGAAAATCATAAACTCGAAAGAGTCGTTCGTGAAAGCGAACGCGCCGAGACGAATAAAAAAAGTCACATTTTCAACGATGTCTGGGAGCGAAATCGCAAAGGCGGGCGTTTTCCACGTCACGGAGAGGACTTTGTATAAACCGGCGGAAAGGACACCGTTGGAAGGAGGGATATTGGACCCGAGATTAGGGACGACGAGTAAATTACTCGGGGAGTGTCAGACGTGTAAAGGGAAGATTATGGATTGCAGCGGGCACTTTGGATATCTGAAGTTGGAGTTGCCGGTGTTTCACGTCGGGTATTTTAAAGCCATCGTGCACTGTTTGCAGTGCGTGTGTAAAGAGTGTTCGTGTTTGTTAATGAAAGAAGAAGAGCAGGATGAGATGTTGACAAGGTTGCGATCGAGGGAGAAAAAGATTGGAGGCGTGGATCACGCGTACAGACGGGTGATGTTCAAGAAATTGTTGGAAAAGTGCAAAAGAACAAAGGTATGCTATAAGTGCGAAGCCGTGAACGGACCGGTAAAACGTGCGGGACAGAACCTGAAGATTATTCACGAAAAGTACACGAACAACAAAGCTGAACAGGAGAAAAGAGAGAAAGCGTTCGAGGAAGCTATGAAGCACAACGACCAGTTAAGACAACATCTCTCAAGAGCGCAGGACGATTTGAACCCAATTCGAGTATTACAAATATTCAAGAGAATCGCCGATAAGGATTTGAGGTTGTTAGACTTAGCACAGAGACCGGAAAATATGGTCATCACGCACTTGAGCGTACCGCCGTGTTGCATTCGACCGTCGGTGGAATTGGACGGTCAGGCAGGAAGCACGGAGGATGATATTTCCATGAAATTGGTGCAGATTATCGAGATTAATAACGTGTTGAGGCAAGGATTGGAACGAGGACTGGCGGTGACAAACATGATGGAAAACTGGGAGTTCTTGCAGATTCAGTTTGCGATGTACATTAATTCAGAGTTGCCTGGAATATCAAGTCAATATCAGAGTCCAGGGAAACCACTGAGAGGCTTTGTGCAACGCTTAAAGGGAAAACAGGGCCGGTTTCGCGGGAACTTATCCGGGAAAAGAGTTGATTTCACCGCGAGAACGGTGATATCCCCGGATCCAAACTTACGCATCGATGAGGTAGGTATGCCTCAACACATAGCAATGCAATTGACATACCCGGAAACGGTAAATAACAACAACATCGCCGAATTGAGACAGTTGGTAATCAACGGCGAAGGAAAATGGCCGGGTGCGAATTTCGTAAAGTATCAACGCGGGGCGTCTCAGTATTTGAAATACGGCGATAGAAATCAAGTCGCACGGAAATTGCGACCGGGTGATGTCGTTGAGCGTCACGTGCGCGATGGCGACATCGTTCTTTTCAATCGCCAACCGTCTTTGCATAAGATGAGCATCATGGCGCACAGAGCGAAAGTCATGCCGTGGCGCACTTTGCGATTTAACGAGTGCGTTTGTGCGCCATACAACGCCGATTTCGACGGTGACGAAATGAATATTCATTTACCGCAAACGGAAGAAGCGAGAGCGGAAGCGATCAGTCTCATGGGTGTGACGCAAAATCTTTGTACGCCGAAAAATGGCGAGATTTTGATCGCGGCGACGCAAGATTTCTTAACCGCCTCGTTTTTGTTGACCTCGAAGGAAGTATTCTTTGACCGTTCGCAATTTGGACAACTAGCCGCGTACATGTCAGATGCGTTAGAATCAATCGATTTACCGTCACCAGCGATTGTGAAACCGATTGAACTGTGGACTGGAAAGCAAATTTTTTCCGTTTTGATTCGACCGCGCATGCGAGACCAGATTTTCGTCAACTTGGAAGTAGCCGAAAAGGCGTACACGAAAATGAATCAGCAAATGTGCTCGAACGATGGTTACGTCTGCATCCAAAACTCGGAAATTATTTCTGGCCAATTAGGAAAAGCAACTTTAGGCGGCGGAAACAAGACCGGTTTGTTTTACGTCTTGAACTCTGATTACGGCGCCGATGTGGCTGCAAACGCTATGAACCGTCTCGCAAAATTAGCCGCGCGATGGATTGGTATTCGTGGCTTTTCGATCGGTATAGACGACGTGAAGCCATCTCCGGAATTAGAGCGAGAGAAGCAAAGTCGAGTCGATTCAGGATACGCCAAGTGCGACGAACGCATCGCGAGTTACGAGAAGGGGACGTTGGATTTACAACCCGGGTGTAACGCAGAACAGACTCTAGAGGCAGAAGTTTTAGGCGTATTGTCTGCCGTTCGCGAAGCAGCCGGAAACGCGTGCTTAGACGCGTTACCAAAGTTGAACTCTCCTTTAGTTATGGCTCTGTGTGGTTCCAAAGGGTCCACCATTAATATCTCGCAAATGATGGCATGCGTCGGCCAACAGGCTGTTGGGGGCTCGCGTCCACCGGATGGCTTTTCCGATCGTTCTTTGCCGCATTTTAAGCGCGGCGAAAAAACACCCGCGGCAAAAGGATTCGTCGCGAATTCATTTTATTCTGGATTACTCCCGACTGAGTTTTTCTTTCACACGATGGCTGGGAGAGAAGGTTTGGTCGATACCGCGGTGAAAACCGCCGAAACTGGCTACATGTCCAGAAGATTGATGAAAGCGTTGGAAGATTTGAGTTTAGGCTACGATGGGACGGTTCGAAATAGCAGCGGAGATATCGTCCAGTTAGAGTACGGTGACGACGGGATGGAACCGACATTGATGGAAGGTTCAGAAGGCGAACCTGTCGATTTGAAACGCCTCATGTTGAGGGCGAAAGGTTTGATTCCTCAGCGAAGACATCCAAACGAAGAGAATCTTACGACAACGACGTCAAAAAACGGTAGAAAGAGTGGTAAAAGCGGAACAAACGCTTCGTCGTCGACCGTAAAACTGGAAGGCAAGGACAAGCTCATACTCACGAAGGAAGATGCAAACGCTATACTCGAAAAGCGAGGGTTTGGAGAGAAGGATTTGCCAGAAGATGACGAAGACGAACGCCTTCGCGCAGGATTACAATACGGCAAGGATAACATTTCGCATCGTTTCAAGCAATCCGTCCGAGACTATATCACTTCGCAAGAAGTACTCTCGCAAAAGCTCTCAACGAGACGCGTGGATGCGTTTCTCAAGGCGTGCGTACAAAAGTATAAATCAAAACGTATCGAACCAGGCACGGCTGTTGGCGCCGTGGGCGCGCAATCTATCGGCGAGCCTGGGACGCAAATGACACTAAAAACCTTTCACTTTGCAGGCGTCGCGTCGATGAACATTACTTTAGGTGTGCCTCGCATTAAAGAAATTATCAACGCGACGAAGAACATCTCTACGCCAATCATTACGGCAAAGTTGATTTCTGACAAGGACGTGAAAGCGGCGCGGTTGGTGAAAGGACGAATGGAGAAAACGACTCTTGGCGAAATTTGTGAAAGCATTTCGGTCGTTTTGCGTCCATCTGGGGCGTACCTTGAATTTGTACTCGACGAAAAAGCAATCGCTGCATTGCAGTTGGACGTGACTGCCGAGTCCGCACGAGAAGCCATATTAGCCGCACCGAAATTGAAACTGAAAGACCACAATGTAGTCCTCGCAGGAAGCCGCGCGATACACGTGTTACCTCCAGACGAGAAAGCATCATCGAAAGATCCGATCGGTAAGAAAGCTATTATCAACGTTTTACAATCGTTACGAACGGCTGTGCCAAAAGTTATTGTGCGCGGTTTGTCTTCCGTCACCCGAGCGGTAATTAACAAGGGCGGCATGAACTCGAAGGAGGATAAGGATTCGTTCAATTTGATTGTCGAAGGCACGAACCTTCTCGATGTCATGGCTATCGATGGTGTCGTCGGCGAAGAGACGACAACGAACCACATCATGGAAGCTGAAAGATCATTGGGCATCGAAGCTGCGCGATCTTGCGTGATCAAAGAAATCAACGATACGATGAAGGCCCACGGCATGTCCATTGATTCCCGACACTCGATGTTGTTAGCCGATGTGATGACGTACAAAGGTGAAGTTTTAGGCATAACCAGATTTGGGATGGCTAAGATGAAAGAATCCGTGCTCATGCTCGCTTCGTTCGAGAAAACAACTGATCACTTGTTCGAAGCGGCACTGAGAGGCCGTACGGATGAAATTGACGGCGTTTCCGAGTGCATCATCATGGGCATTCCAATGCCGATTGGTACGGGCATGTTCAAATTGAAACAACGGAACGTGGATTTGAAGGTGACCAAGCTGGATCGAGTCATCAACATAGATGAAGACGAAGATGATGAAGACGACGAAAATGAACATTTACGACGCGATCGATCCCATTACGGCGAAGAGGTCGAGCACGAGCACGTCATAAGCGAGATTGAGTATACCGAGATTCGAGAGCTTCCCAAACGACCACCAATCTTACTAAGAGGTTGAGAGAAAACCAGAAGGAGATAAAAAGAAAAAAGAACATAAACACTAATACTTAGCTGCCGCTGCGATCATAATTGACTTGAGAACATAAGTAATATATGTAACAACGATCTACTGAAATGTAATCACCTACTAGAGCTATATTTAATGAAACTTCTTGATCAATTTTGCCAAAATTGAAGCCGCATCTTTCATGTCGGACAAAAGGCAGTGTTCGTCGTCTGCGTGATACGTGCTCATCAAACCAAAACCAATCAGTTGGATATCGAAACCCGCCGATTTTAAGTCATGTACCAAAGGCAAACTTCCCGTGAGTGAATATGGTTCCGATTTTCCCTTCACTTCTTTAATCGAATCGCACATTTTCGTAAATGCCGGCGACTTTAAATCACACGCGATACCGGTCAATAGATGTTCTCCCCACTCAATGGACAACTTACCGACGATTTTTTCATTTGGATTCTTCGGATCGTCGATGATAAACTTCGACCAAGGACCTCTCGTGGGTAACTCGCCAACTTTTTGATTCATGTCTTCCACCGTCTTTTCCAAAAACGATTTTACCTCATCCACCTCGTAGAACGGCGTCAAACGAATGTCGCCGGAAACAGTTGCGTCCGGCGGAATCTGATTCAACCCGCCCGGCGCGCAACGAATCTGCGTCGGCTTCATCGTCGAGCTCGTGATAAACTTATACTCTTTTTCTAAATCGCACGGCGGAAACTTTTTGTAAAATTCTTGCTGCAACTTTGTTGTCGCTTCCATCGCTAGCTCTATGGCGTTGATACCTTTATGCGGCAAACCGGAGTGGAACCTGTGCCCTTGACACTTCAAATCCCACGTAATCGCCCCGGCGGTACCAATGCACGGTTGCGAATCGGCGCAATCTACCCATACCACCGGTCCATTCTTACAGTGATCCAACTCCCCATTCTCCACGAGTCCATCTACACCAATCCCTGGCCCGTTCGCTTCCTCGCTCGCGATGAACACGCACGACAAACTCGTATTCAACTCGTATCCTTCGATTTCGCTCAACTGCGTAAACAGCGTCGTCATCAACGCCACGTGCCCTAAACAATCCGTCGTACCTCTCCCATATAATTTATCTCCATCCACGGTAAGTTTAAACGGATCGACGTTCCACGCTTCCGGATCCGCCGGAACGACGTCCAAGTGCGACCCGACGAACGAAAGCTGTTCCGAAGCTTCTCCTTTCCCTGGGAGACGAATAATTACGTTACTGCGTCCAGGAACGTAACTCTTTCTCTCCACGATTAATCTTCCGCCGTTTTCAACCTTGAAAGGTTCTAAGCACTCCATGACGTGCGCGACCACTCGGTCTTCTTCCGGGACGAACGCGGTGCCGACGCCGGTGTTTTGGACAAACTGCGACTCGCCGATGAGTTTTTCGAGCAAAGAGAGAAACCGAGATTCGTTCAACTGAAGCGCATCGAGCGCGGATTCGGTGGCGGAAGACATCGCGACGAGAGATTGACGACAACGACGAGGAGAGCGGCGAACAGAAGAAGAGCTTTTCTTGGAGCTGAAAGTGGAGCGAGAGACGCCGCGAGTCGTTGGAAACCTAGTGTGCGCGAGCATTTAAGGGGAAAAAAGTGAGGATAACGGAAAAGGAAAAATGGGAGAAGACGCAGCGCCAGTTCGCCACGATCATAATTCAATCTGACTATTTAACTACTGCTACAAACTAACTCGTGACTCTTAACCGTGAACGGGCATAAAAAACTTGAGCGTGTCGAAATCTAACTCAACATTTCGCGGGGTTCAAATCGTTTCCTTTCGGCGCGTAAATGAATACGTTTTCCGTCTCAAAGATACTTCCCGTTTCGTCAAGCGAAGATGCGCTCAAAATATTCCCGTTACCATCAAGTGGAACACCGTGAGCGCCCCAAAAGCTTCTTGAACTCTTTGGGAACTGCAAACCACGTTTACCTAACGCAAATCCTAAAGCTAACGCGGCAGAGCAGTCACTGTCGCCGGCATCGTAGACGAACGCGCAGCGCACACGTTTCCCGTTGCGAGCGAATTCGTGTCGGTCTCGCGCATTGATCGCGCGGAGATAATCGAGTAACTCGTCGTCGTCAGTGTTCGCTTTGTACGCTTGGGAAATCGAAAAGGATTCGTAATCTAGAACGTCCGCTAATGGGAGTGCGTCCAAGAGCGCGTTAACAAAGTGATCGTCGTCGTCGTGCCCATTTTTCTTGTGCAACAAAACTGGAATGCAATCCGACCATAACGCCAACGCGATGTTCTTAGTCCAGTGATTTCTCTCGTCGATATCTTCGTCACCTTCCGCGTCATTTGGAACGATCACTACGCAAAACGACGCTTTAAATCGCATATCTTCTCCATCAGATACCTTGTGAATCCTCCGTAATCGCTTCGCCTCTTCATCGTCCCCTAATACGCTAATCAAAGCGTGAGATTGCCGCCTTGATTTCAACTGTTCCGCTTTCTCATCGTTTCGTCTCGCTTCGGACTCAGAAAAAGCGTCTGGTATGACCACCTCTCGAAAAACATCCGTCGTTTGTCCTCTCACGTCTCTCGACGCTCTCAGAAACAAACAGTTCGCGCAGTGCGCCCGCCAGTTCGGGAACACCGCGTCCATCCCTACTCTCGGCGCGACGAAGACGTGATCTAACCCGCCGCTCATTTGAAACCGACCAAGTCGTTTCAACACGTTCACGTAATATCCCTCAATCGTTTTCTCGTCCAACTTCTTCTGCGTCCTCAAACACTCCGGATACGCCGGCACGAAAAAGTGCGTCGCTTCGCTCTTCGCGCTCGTCCGCAACTGCGTCGAGTACAAAAACATCCGGTGTAACAGCTGCTCCGATTCCACCTTTTCGCAATCTTTCGGCGCTAACTTTGCAATTTCGGGAATCTCTCGCGACGAGTACACGTACATTTTCGTGTTCGCCAAAGAAAACTGTTTCTGTTCTTCCTTTTCCTCTTCGTCTTCGTGGTAGCGATTATTGTGCGAAGAAGCGTCGCCATCACCATCACTCGCGCTCTCGCGAGCGACGATTCCATTCCCGCGCTGGTGGTCTCTCCCTCCCGCCGCGCTGCTGCTCGTCATCATCGCGTACTCGCCGGGGCTCTTCTTCTGTAAAAACTGGTGGTGCTGGTGGTGCGTTCCGAACGCGTATAAAGGTTCTCGTCCGTACTCATCGTTCAGTTGTCTCTTCCTCGTTCCTCCTCCTCCTCCTCCGGAGAAGACGACTCGCACGAAAAGGAACGCGAAAAGGAGAAGGATGCACGCGATCGCGCGCTTCGTGTGCTTGCGCTTCTCTCGGTAGGTGAGCGAGTGACGCGAGAACTTCATGCGTGTTTCTTTCGCGCGTGCGTCTTAATGACGAATGCTCTTCTTTTCCCACCCTCAAACACACGAGAGAAGAAAATCAAGAAATGCACTGTACGGATGGATATGTACGCGCGTCTATTCTAAAATTTAATTAATCAATCTATAAACTATGCTATAAACTAATCGATCTCGATTTCGTTGAACTTTACCCGAGCTCCACCGATGCTTTCATCCGTGGCGCGCGCGTGCGCCTCTTGGTTGTACCAGTTTTGCGCCTGCGCGATGCGGGAGCGAAACAGCGCCAACGCTTCTACTCTGCTTTGTTTCGGGATTAAAGATTTCATCTTGGACATCCATTTGGAGGCTTTTTGTAAACCCGCGTCGCCTTCTTTGGCGGCGTCGGCCGTGTTCGCGGAGACGCCGCCGTTGAGGACGCAGTCGGCGAAGTCCCAGAGACGGACGAATTGCCAGATGTCGTCGGTGTTGTTGAAATCTGGATTGCGCAAGGAGAACAACCCGTCGCCAACGAGCGCACGAGCGGCGAGGTTGTACGAACATTCAAAGGATACTCGAAAAGCTTCGATATCTAAGCTGGCATCGACTGGAGGAGGTTCATCTTCCTCGACTTCCTCGTCGGTTTCATCGTCGCTATCATCTTCGTCTCTTTGTCTTTTCACCATTCGCGGAGGACCGCGTTCTATGCGTTTGATGCATCCGCGAAAGCCATACAAGGCCAAACCGTCACGAATAAACGCGGAGAACGCGTCGTGGACAGGGAACCACCGCAAAATGAACGTGACTGCGGGAGAAGAACTGTCGTTATTGACGGCATTCGCAAGCTTTTGCGATAACTTCATGGAAAATTGCTTTTTACTCGCCGCGTCGATGGTATTGCATGAAGACACGCATCGCAGAATACTTTTTACGCACGTATCAAAACAGGCGCTCGAAGCATCTGATCGCGGATCGAGTCGAACTTTGGCGAAAAGTTTAATAATTTCCGCGCAACCATCTACGTCAAAGTTCTCATTCTTCGCGTGCGTCAAGGGCGCTTCGTCTTGAAGGTAATTATAATCGCACAAAGCTCGGATGGCGCTCACGACGCCTAAGACGTTGACGGAAACATCCGGACGCTCTTCGTACACCTTCGCTTTGAACTCTTTCGCTTTAGAGTTATTCTTCTTCTTCCTTTTCCCCTTCAACTTCGGTGGTTTCACGACCAAATCGTACTTGGATGCTGGAAACGAGTCGTCGATGCCGACTTTTTTCAGCGCCTTCAAAGCGTCTTGCGCCGACCACGTTCCGGAAATTCTAGTATTAGGGGTTTGCACTAGCGATGTTGTTTCGTTATTTTCGACGTCCACCACGACGATAACGTCGTCATCAGCCGTCTTGTTCGGCTTCTTAATTGGCGTGGAACTATTTCCACTCGCACCACTGCGTCGCTTTTGTTTCCACGCTCGCTCTGACTTTGCGACGACTAACAACGTTTCAAACGAGGTATTCGCCAGCGTATCCATGTTATCGCCGCACCACGATCCAATGATACTCTCGCCGTTTGCTTCCTGTCTCTCGTTTTCGTACAACGCAAAGATGAGCGCGTCCCTCGCCGCGAAAACAACCTCTTTGTTCTTCGACGTGTGCGTGATTACGTTCAACAACCACGGAAAAATCGCGTTCGGTTCGTTGCACACTTTGCTTTTCTCGACGTATCTCAACCACCTTCCCACTAAAAATTCCTCGCATAAATTCATGTGTTCGGACATTTCCTTCGCTCGTTGCATGAACGCCGTGCACACCGGACCGTCTGGAAAGCACTGAAACGTCTTCTCTTCGAAATTCTCTTCCGCGTAACCACCAAATTCCGAATCCGCGGCAGCCTTCTTTATCAGTGCTTTGCTCGCAATCGTCTTCATTCTCCCAGCCGGCTCCGTCCTCTCGTCCATCTCGTCGTGCAACTTATCCGCATTTTCTCTCTCCAGTATTTTTTCGTACGTTTTCTTCGCTTCTAGCTGCGCCAACTCATCAAGTTCATCTTCCTCTTCCGCTTTTTTCTTCTCTTCCTCGTGCTTCGCGAACATCTTCTCGTCGATTTCGTCTTGCTTCGCCTCTTTCTCTCGTTCCTCCTTGTTCCGTTGCAGCCGCTCAAGAAAGCTCAGCGGGTTCTTTTTCTTACTCGGTCGCTTGCCCTTTCCAACTTCGTCGTCCCCGGGAGGAGAAGCCGCGCTGCCGTTTGTTTTTCGTTTTCTCGTCGATGTCGTCGTCGTGGGCGTGTTTCCATCGTTCCGTCCCTTTCTTTCTAAAATATCTTTGTGCTTCGAGAAGAGCAACTTCAAAGCGACAGCTTCCTCGTCGTCGCTCGAATCTTCTCCCCGTCTCGCGATAAAACTTCCTCCTCCTCGTTTCTTACCATCCGTCGTCAAATCTTCGCCCTCGCTGTTACTAATCGCGCCGCTTTTTAGCGACGAGGTCGGGGAACGAGATGCCGTTTTCCTCTTCACATTCGCCTTTGGCGTCTTCTCTTCGTTGTCGTTCTTGTTGTTCTTCTTCATCGGCAACAGAAGCGAATCTTCGGAATCGCTCAAACCTTCCGGCAGTTCTCCCAGTGAATCATCATCGTTGTTGTTCTTGTTCTTCTTCTTGGAAGCGGCGGGAGCCGTTCGCTTCCTCGCCGCCATGGTATTTTTTACGATTGGTTGATCGTTTTTGCGTCGTATCAGTGCGCGCGCGCGCGTCGTGTTTTTATGTTTTTTTCTTCAAGAGTTTTTCAAAATTTTCTGAAACCCTAAAACGAATGAAAAGTGGATAGAAAAAAGGCATATCTTCGCATCGCGCGCCATACCGCGAACAACAACAACAACACCAAGTAACTATGTTTAGACAAGCTCTGTGCGCGCGCACGAACGCGACGACCTCCATTTTAAGGAGCGCCACCGCCTCGAGGAATACTACGAACACCTCCTCGTCGGTTTCTTTTTTGAAGAAGAAGATGAGCAACACCAGACGTCACGAATTTTCCATCAAAGCTGCTTCTTCATCAGACGGAGGAGAACAAACGGCCCGGGATATGATTGATTTGCGCGTCGGCAAGGTGACGAAATGCACGGTGCACCCAGACGCGGATAAGTTGTACGTGGAGGAGATTGATTTGCAAGAACCGGAAGGGACGAGGACGATTTGCAGTGGGTTGGTGCCGTACATGAAAGAGGAAGATATCTTAGGGAAGAATGTGATTGTCGTGGCGAACTTGAAGGCGAGGAACATGCAAGGGATTAAATCGCACGGCATGTTGTTGGCGGCTTCGAACGAGACGCACGATAAGGTGGAGTTATTGGTTGCGCCGGAAAATGCCAAGTTAGGATCCCGAGTCGTTTTCGGCGACGCGGCGTTCAACGGCGAACCGGCGAGCGCGAACCAGGTGCAAAAGAAGAAGTATTGGGAAGCGTTCGGGCCGGAGTTGGTCACGAACGGGGAGATGGAAGCGAGTTGGAAGGAAGACGGGGCGGTCATGCGCGTAGAGTTGGAGGGTGAAGAAGGCGAAGAAGCCCCGTCGTATGGCACGGTCAAGTGTCAGTCTTTGGCGAACGCTTTGGTCGGATAAATTAAAGAGATGCTGGTTGTCGTTTGTATGGGCCAACGCGGCTATTAGGGGATTCGCTCGTGGCGGAGTGTCGGGAGCAAAACGTATAGGAACCAAAAACAATGTCAGTGCCCACACGGAAGAAGAAAAAAAGCTGCTCACGCGAAATAAAGTCATCGTCTGTGTCTAGTATTATTGCGCTTAAATTCGTATGCATACACACACACATATAGATATATACACATGAACACGCCAATAACGAAAATCGTGGCTTCTAAAATCACTAACTAACCCAAAATGTAAGAAGAGCATCATCAAAATCACCCGGGGCCAACTTTTGGAATGTCGTGGTGTTCGCTCAGCTTTGCCAACTTCTCGTTGAACAACTTCACCTTATCCTTGTGACTCAACTCCGCTTGCTCCACTATTCTCTTCCTGCGTTGCTGTCGGCTTCGTTCCTCGTGCGCTTTTTCCGCCTCCGTTCTCGTGTCCAATTTCGTTTTGGTCTCCAAACCGTCATCCTCTTCCTCGTCCGTTTCGTTCAGCTCGACGTACTCGCGTTTTTTATCTTTCGTCTTCTTTTTCTTCTTCTTCTTCTTCTTCTTGTCCGGTTTTTCGATCGCGGCGCCTTTCAGTTTCAGCTTGCCGCCAACCACGTTCTCGAATCCCATCCTCTTCAACTTTTGTCGTGTAGTTCTTCTGAAGCGTGAAGAAGTTTTTGTTCTTTTTCCCTTTTCTTGCTTTTGATCATCGCTCGATAATTAAAACCCTAAAAATTTGCGAACGCACTCCACTTAAGAAAGAAGAGAAGAGCGTCGTGTGATCCTCTCTCTCTTCTCTCTCTCTCTCTCTCTTCATTTTTTTCAACCTATACCTTTTGTGTTCGAAAAAGAAACGCAAAATGACTTCCAGCGGCATCGAGCTCCGCATCGGAAACAAGTATCGGGTCGGGCGAAAGATAGGAAGTGGATCTTTCGGGGATATATATTTAGGTACGCGCTCTCGAAACGCTGCGAGTTAGATTTTTTTTTTTCTTTCGTGTGTTTGTGTGTCTCTGGTTGAGAACACGAGTGCAATTTTGCCTCTCTCCTCGCGTGTCTACAACTAGAAAAATGTACTTCTCCGCGCGATGAATGATGCCGGATGCGAATCGATTTTACGCGTCATGGAACGTTTAAAGGGTGAATAAAATACTGACGAATACTTCTATCGCGCAGGAACGCACATACAAACGGACGAGGAAGTTGGGATTAAGCTGGTACGGTTTTAGCGTTAAATTTGCTTTCCGCTTTTCCGCTCTTCTGTCCGGTGGCCTTTTCGACAAATTTTTTCGTTCTCTGGCGGGTAGGAGAGCGCTCGTTTTACGCGCGACTTTCTCACCCCATTCGCGAGTGATTTTTGAATCGATCTCGTCGCGGTGCTCGTCGCGAGATCGTTGATTACATTTTCTTTCGCGCTGACTCGTCGTCTTCCTCCGTCGTTTTATTATTCACGACGAACACCCAAAACAGGAATCATGCAAGAGCCGACACCCGCAACTTTTACTCTACGAATCAAAACTGTACAAAATCTTGCAAGGCGGCACCGGCATCCCGAACGTTCGATGGTACGGCGTCGAAGGCGAATATAACATCATGGTCATGGATCTTTTGGGTCCATCGTTAGAAGATTTGTTCAATTTTTGTAACCGGAAGTTATCACTGAAGACGGTTTTGATGTTGGCGGACCAACTGGTTTCGAGAATAGAGTACGTGCACTCAAAGTCGTTCATTCATCGAGATATCAAACCGGACAACTTTTTGATGGGGTTAGGCAAACGCGCGAATCAGGTAAACATAATCGATTTTGGATTGGCAAAAAAGTATCGCGATCCAAAAACACACATGCACATACCGTACCGCGAGAATAAGAACTTGACCGGCACGGCGAGGTACGCCTCCATCAATACCCATGTCGGCGTGGAGCAAAGTCGAAGAGACGATTTAGAATCGCTCGGGTACGTTTTGATGTATTTTTTGAGAGGATCGTTGCCGTGGCAAGGATTAAAAGCGCACACAAAGAAGATGAAGTATGAAAAGATTAGCGATAAGAAGATGACCACCCCGATTGAAGTTTTATGTAAAGGTTTCCCTCCGGAGTTTGTGTCGTACTTCCAAGTCGTTCGATCGTTGCGATTTGAAGACAAGCCGGATTACTCGTTTTTACGCAAATTATTCCGAGATTTGTTCATTCGAGAAGGGTATCAGTACGATTACGTGTTTGATTGGACGATTTTGAAGTATCAACAAACGCAACAGTTATCGAGAGGCATTAGCAACAACGCGAACAACACGACGAACAACGAAACCGGGGGTGGACAAACGACGCAGAGAGAAGCAACGGGGCGATCGAGTGGCGCACCCATTGGGGACAAATCAAAAGATCCGAACTGGCGATCGGATTCCAAAGCGGTCAACACGTCGCGAATCGAGAAATCCAGGTCGGGTGAGAAGGAGTTGATGGCGAAAGAAGACGCCAAGGCGAAGTCTTCCTCGAGAGATCGAGGCACCAGCGCTCGTCGAAGGGAGTGAGCGGTTCCGCACTTGGAAGAAGAGCAGAATATATATTAATAGTAGAGAGTATTATATTGTAGATTAAATAATTGCATGCGAAGTAACAGTATAACATTATCGAGGAGAGGAAAGAGACGGCGGGAGAGAGTTCTTAGATAGAGAAAAGAAGGAAGTTTTGATACACGTTAAAATCATGTACATGATGATAAAGAAAACACGTTCAACGAATCTAAGCACCCTCAAAAGAAAAAAGAAGCATACAGAATTTTCCTCTACCGCAGGATTCTTCATTCTTTTCTGCGCGACAAAACATGAGCGGTCTCGAGGATGCATCTCAGGACTGTCCGAATCGGCGCAATAGTGGCAACGATTTCATCGCCGGCACGCAGTTCACTCGCACCAAAACCGTATCCTTGTTGGACCAAATAAAAGAAAACGAACGAGAAGAAAAGATTGAAAATTTGTTCGACTTTAGCGGGGACTTTTTACTCAAAAAGAAGAAGACGAGAGAGGACGACGACGACGACGACGACGACGTGGATAAATTGCTGAGCATTTTCGGCGAAATAAAAGGAGACGACGAAGAACGGGACGACGAGGAGGACGACGAGGAGGACGAACGCGCGCGGAAGAGGCAAGAGAAAGTCGACGAGCAGTTTCGACGAACGTTCGAGACGTTCGATACCGAAGGGAAAAATAGCAGTGGGAGATTGATTTTGAAAGTAAAAAACGACGAAAAAGACGGCGGTTGGACGGAATCGATAAAACAAAAACTTCCGAAAGACGCTCGAGATAGCACAAAGTGGGACCAGAGACAGTTGGAAGTGCCGGTAAAACTCGCTGAGCGTTTGCAAGAGTACCAGAGAGACGGCGTGAGATTTTTCCATGGTTTGTACGCACGAAATCTGGGCGGCTTGTTGGCCGACGAAATGGGTTTAGGAAAGACAGTGCAGTGCGTGGCGTTCGCGACGGCGTGCTTGTTGGCGAATAAACCCAGAGGCGGTTTTGCAGGTGGAGGCGAAGCGAGGAGGATGGTGAAAGGCGGGGTGTTGATGAGAAGTAAGAAGAAGAGCATGTGGCAGGACGATTCAGACGACGGAGAGGAGGATTTGAAAAAGGACAAGAACGACAACGACAACGAAGACGAAGAGGATCCAGTAAGAGTACAAGACGATGTCGAGGAAACGATATTCGATAAATGGGGAAAGCGAGAGCTGCTCTCTGAAGAAGAGGCAAAGAAAAGAGGCGTCAATGCGAACAATCGAAGACCGATTTTAATCATCGTTCCGACGACGTTGATCGATAACTGGAAGAACGAGTTTGAAAAGTGGGGCGAGGCTATCGGCGAGAACGATAAATGGGACGTTACGGTCGCAGTTGCGCACGGGAACAACAGAGAAATGGTATACGACGACATTGAAAATCATCGCGGAGTTGACGTCGTAATTACGACCGCGAACATCCTCTCCCGAGACATCCAATCCAATCCAGATTTTAACATTTGGACGAATACCAACTGGGATTTTTGCATCATCGATGAAATGCACATCTCCATGAAGAACCCGAAAACGCAATCATATAAGGCGATGTGCCAAATGAAGTGTTTAAAGTTTGGCTTGACAGGTACGCCGTATCAAAATAATCCCCAGGAGATGTACGCAATATTTGATCTCTTGAACGCAAACTGTATCGGTTCGAGAGGTCACTTCAAATCGTATTACGAGAATCCGATGAAAAAAGCCCGCGGTCGAGGGGCGAGTGAATTCGAAATAGGTGTCGGTAGACAACGCGCGAAGCAGTTACAAGCTTTATTGAAGATTTACATGCTGAAAAGAATGAAATCGGACGTCTTAAAAGCTGGAACTATGAAGAAAAAGACTGAGAAAGTTGTATTTTGTGACTTGGCTCCGGCGCAAAGAAGAGCGTACGAACGCATCCGAGAATCGACGAGTGTACAGTTAATATTGAATAAAGATAGTCCGTGCGATTGCGGAAGTGGAGAGGAAAGAAACAAATGTTGCTATCCTGCTAATGGTCTAGACGACGATGACGGAGACGAGATGTGGTGTGCTTACGGACCGCACGGTAGGCACAAATCCTGTCCAATGTGCGTCGGATTCGCGTGCATCTTTGCCTGTCGTAACGTCTCGAACCATCTCGAACTTTTAAAACCTTTCGATTTACATCCCAATCCGAAAGAGGAAGATATTTTGAAGCACAAACGCGCGCAAGCGATAGCCAAAGTCGCCCTCGGCGACGAGCTCGACGCGCTCGGAGGATTGCGACCGCTACAAAATTTTCTCGCCGCTTCAAACTTTGAGCATTGCGGCAAAATGAAAACGCTGAGCATTTTACTCGAACGGTTTCACAAAAAGAACGATAAAGTTGTCTTGTTTTCTTATTCGGTTCGATTATTAAACGTGATGAATGAGTTCGTCAAGCGCATGGGATACGTGCACGTGCGATTAGATGGTGGTACGGCTGTGAAAGAGCGCCAAAAGATTGTCGACGATTTTAACAAACGTGGTAGTTGCTTCTTGTTTCTCATGTCCTCCGAAGCCGGCGGCGTCGGTCTTAACATCGCTTCTGCGAATAAAGTGATCATTTTTGATCCAGCGTGGAATCCTGCAAAAGATTTACAGTCGCAGGATCGCGTGTACAGATTGGGCAACAAGCGCGACGTTGAAGTGTACAGGTTAATTTCCGCCGGTACTTTAGAAGAGCTCGTGTATTCTCGTCAGATTTACAAACAACAAATGGGTTCGACCATGACGGCTGGAAAGATGGAACGACGACTCTTTGACGGTATTCAAGGCGATCACAAGAATAAAGGTGAGTTATGGGGCATCGTAAACTTACTCAGATTGAACATGGCGGGCAAAGTTGAGCTGCGTGAAAAAGTAGAAGAAGAGAAACGCAAAGACGAGGACGAAGAAGAGGACATCATCAAAGAGGAAGGGTACGAAGACAAAGACGGATTCAAGTTCAGAGTTGCCAAAGGTTTGGACCGAGAACAAGTTCGCGATATCGGCAACGCTTTGGAAGAACAGAGGGAAGCGGCAGCCAAACGAGGCGAGAACATCTTCGAAGCCTTGCTCGACGATGGGGAGGATGATGA
>Ga0255751_10001522_pt1 | contig 21989 bp, 17 predicted proteins | sample 071ome_20_FD_179951 | JGI IMG/M metagenome (GOLD analysis project Ga0255751, IMG submission 179951) | Coastal salt marsh microbial communities from the Groves Creek Marsh, Skidaway Island, Georgia - 071412BT metaG (version 2) | ecosystem: Environmental > Aquatic > Marine > Intertidal zone >... | reverse complement strand
ATATTAATTATATTAGGTAAATCCTGAAGCTTGATAACCCTATCGTAGTTCTTAGCTTGATCTTCTAGAAAATCCATAACATCAGCAGCTGCATAAGGGTCTGATAGAATGTTGTCAAAATACCCTCTCAGACCTTCGTCACTGATGTTTAAATCGTCAATTCTATCTTGGAGTTTTGTTGCTTTTTCAATAGCACTTGTACTTTTATTAGTACCAGTGCCAGAAGGTCCACTGTTCTTGATATAGCTGGCTAAAATGCCTTCTTCACGTTGAAGTCTAACTCTATTGTTAAACTCCTCTTGGTCTTTTTTATTTTGTATTACTTCGTCTGCCCATCTATTAGCACCGATCCAACTTAATCCCATCTTTATGCCCTCGCCATTAGACCAGTTTTAGCTGGTTCTTCTTCTACTGCAGGTAACTCTTCAGGCTCTTCTTTTAGCTCTTCCATTGTAGTAGGAATGTCTTCACCTTCTTGTTCACGAAGTTCATTCATAAACTTTTTAGCACGAGCAACATCTCTTTGATAAGAGATAGCAGCCTTACCTTCTTTATCTTCAAAGCCTTCTTCATACTTGATGTTTGCTGCATCAGCAAAGCCTTTGATATACTCATGCAGTACTGGGGCTATTACTAGGCTTACATCAATACTATGGATACCTGACATTACAGCACTACGAAGTATGCCTTGTACAATAGTAACTAAGTCTACACCAAACTCTAGGAAGTAGAGAATGTCTTCCATAGCCCCATCACGAAGAAGATTTTCAATGTGGGAGTCTATAGCCTCTATAGGATCTACAATCTCTGGTGGACGTTCATAAGGGGCATTTTTTGGTTCTGTTGTTAAGGATTGCCCAGGCACTGGCCTGTCAAATTTTAAAGACATTATTAATACCCCTGCGTAAATAGATCTGCTTCTGCTTGTCTACGTTTTGTCAAACCTTCTAAAACTTTACCACCTGCTCTGTTATACTCTAACATCATTTCAGAGATTTCTTCATCCCCCCTGATGTCATCTCCAGAGTCACCTGTGATAAGTTTTCTAAAGTTTCCTTGACCAGCATTATAAGTGAAACTTGTCAAAGCATCAACCTGATTTTCTGACCAGTCATAACCAAATTCTTGTTTAGCTTTTAGGACTATTGTACGAGCTTTTGTAACTTCTTTTAAAAGTTCTTTTCTAGCTTCTTCTTCAGTTATTGTTTGGCCTTTTTTACCTTTAGTTCCGTAACCAATAGAGTACCTGCCCTGATCGTCATAAGCTTGTGCTTTGAAACCTTCTTGACCTATGATAAAATCTACAATATTGCCTATAGTAGTTACACTTGGATCTTCTAAGGGTGGCCCATCAGATGTTGTAGGAGATACGTCAGAATCTTGACTTGTATAGGATGCTTTACGTGCCTCATTATCTTTTTGGACTCTTCTCATTCTTTCTAAGATTCTGGCAGAGATACTGTCCCCTTCTAACTCAGAATCAGCTTTAGGCTGCATAGCAAGTCCTCTAGTCTCATTGGCTGACTTGAGTGCCCTAGAAGCATTTGGTCCACCAGACTGAAGAGCTTCAATCAGTTTTGAGTAGCTGGGTCCGTAACTGAAATTTGACATTGTTATTATTCCTACATTAACTATACTAGAATAGACCACCAAGTATACCATCTGGAGACGTACCAAACAAGAACCTCATACCAAATTGAGTTTTAGCAGCATCTTTTTCCCCATCAATAGCCTCTCTAGCTTTTTGCAGATCTTTGTCAGACATAACAATTTTTAAAGCTCTATCTAAAGCAGACTCGTCGGCAGTAAATGCATACGACATGATATCACGTTCACGTTGCCAGATTTGGTCTAGGTTTGTTGATGTTAAAGCATTTATGGTTTTGGCAAAATCCATATTACTTTCGTTCTGTGCAGCAGTGTTCAGTGTAGCAATATTCTGTCTCCACTGGGCATTAGCCTGTGCAACTACAAGACCGTTCTGTGCATTAAACAGATCACGTTGTTGCTGAATCTCAGAGTTAAACTGCTTCATAGCATTTGAAGCATTTGCATTAAACTGGTTCATTGCATTTGTCTGTGAGGCATTGTACTGCCCAACTTGAGTAGACAAGTTTGCAAAGAACTGGTTAGACTGGTTCTCACTAGATGCGTTAAACTGAGCAGCAGCATTTTCTGCAGCTTGATCAGTAAACAAGGACTGGATAACCTGCTGTGCCTTGAACATAGAAGTCTGCTGTTCATTGTTTAAGTTAGCCATATCCATCTGCAAGAAGTTCTGTGCATTCTGTACAGCAGCTTGTTGACGGTTGTTAAGGTTAGCCATGTCAAGTTGTGACAATGCAGCAGCTTCTGCCATAACAAGAGCTTGCTTGTTAGACAGGTTTTGTAGTTCCATTGTGTTAGCTGCACGAGAGTTTTCAAGTGCAATCTGCTGTTCTGCAGTAAAGTTCATGTTTGCAATTTCAGAAACTTTAGCAGCATTCATAACTTTAGTCTGGAACTCTTGATCAAAGTCTTGCTGTAAGAACTCTGCTCGTTTCTGAGCTTTAAACAGAGCTGTCTGTTGCTTATTAGCAGCATCAATTTGAGCAATAGGTAGTGCAGACTCCATAGCAGCTTGTATAACTGCCTGACCTGCCATAGACGAAGCACCAAGACCTCTAGCTGCAAGTTGTGCCATAGCACCTCTCATAGCACCTGCAGCCCAAGCTGGAGTCTCTCCACCTTCAAACTGTTGCATTAACCCTGATAACTCATCCTGAACAGATGCAGCTTGCACTTCACCAGTACCAAATGCTTTACCTACTTCTCCTTGATCTACAGCAGATCCAGAAATAAGTTCACTAGCACCTTCAGTAGTGTCTAAAGTACGAGTAGGTACGGTGCCACCTGGGCCTTGAGCATCAGCTACCCTTACTGATGAACCTGTTTCTGCATCAAGATCTGATACAGCACTTGTTTTTTGTTCTTTTGCAGTTACTTGAGATTTATCTCCAAGTGTACCTGTTACTGGAGTAAGGTTTTGTGTAGCCGTCTTAACTCCTTCAGCAGCAGTTGCTGGATCATAAGTAGACACATCAGCTACATCAGGTTGATTTACTGTAGAAACAGTTCCAACTGAAGTTGCATCTTGCATCGGTGCTAAGGTATAAGCTTGACCTGCAGTATCCCCAATAAAGTCTGCTGATTCTGGTTTAATCTGAGCTACGTTAGCTTGCATTGGCTGCATGGTCTGATTGACCAGATTCTGCTGCATCATGCCAAATTGTTCTAGAGAAGTTTCTCCTGTTCCAGCATTTTCGTCGTATATAGTAGAGCCTACCGCAGGGTTTACATCGTTAGCAGTTACAGTTCCTGTATCTGTACCACCCTGTGCACCCATACGTTTAGGTGCCATCTGCGACATAGCTTGCTTATATTTACCCATACGTGCTGCTGCAGCAGGGCTAGATTGAAGAAAGTTTTCTAGCTGACTTGCTGGTCCATCAAAGCCTAAGAACTTTCTAGCAAGTTGTACATCACCACCTTCAGCCATACCAATTACACCACCTCTGGCAGCTGCAACGTTAGTTTCAGATTTTACAAATCCAGGTGGTACGTACACTGTAGGGTTACCATCAGCATCTACAGAAATCATCATCTGTTGACCTGTGGCTTTATTAATATATAAAACCTGACCACCGTAACCTCCTTGAGATTGTGATGTCAGGTTTGGCATGGTAGTACCCGTATAGTTACTATAGGTCGTAACACTTCCTGGAACTGCAGAAGCAGGTGCACTAACTGCAACATTAGTTGTACCTGCACCTGGGTACTTACCAGACTCATCTTGAAATCCTGGTACAGAGGTAGGAGTAGCTACAGGACTTTGTACAAATGTCTCAAAGCCCCCTGATGTTGTAGTTTCACTACCTGTGTTTGTTCTGTCAGGGATAACAACTTCAGGAGTTGTAGTACCAGTTCCAGTACCTGCGCCAGTATCGGTTCCAGTACCTGGAGTTGTGGTTCCTGTAGAAGTATCTGTAGTAATAGTTCTAGTATCTTCTTCTACTTCTTCTTCTTTTGGTTGCCCACCACCTAAAGTAACTTTATACCACTCTTCATAGTTTGCAAAAGTAGGATCGTCTTGAAGAGTAAACTTAGTTTTAAAATTCTCAAACTCTGCTTCAAATTCAGTATCAAAATCTTGATATTGAGTTGTTTGTGTGGGAAATGCTATCCCATATAGATAACTCATTTCATTACTAAACTTTGATCCTGCACCCCCTACAAGATTTTGGTCTACTGCTAAATTTCCCCAGTTATTTAAAATATTTTGAAGATCTTGACCCCTGTTTTTATAATCTTGATAAAGCTTTTTGTAGACATCTTTTTCAGAAGCATACCCCTGCTCTTCCATCATATATCTTACCCCAAAAGGAGTTATGGAAGGTTTACTTTGTGCTTTTGTTAAAGCTAAATTAAGTTTATTAGATCTAGTACGATACTCGTTTTTAACTTGTTCTGCAGTGCCTGAAGCTACGACAATATTTCCTGGAGCATAAAGAGTACTATTACCGTTTAAATCAGTTATAGTTTTATAAGAACCTTGACCAATACGAATGTTTTTAACAATCATATGGTGGTTGTATGCCTCATCAGACTCAAAGTCTTCACGAGTTCTGTCATCGTTTACGTATTTATTATACTCTTTTACTTGGCTACGTTGACGTTCTGCTTCTAAAACACCTTCACGTCCAGCACCAGTGTAGCTAATAGTACCGTCAGCATATTTTACACCAAAAGAAGTTACAATGTTTTTGCCGTTAGCATCTTTTTCTATATTGCCATTTGCATCACGTTGAAACTCAACGTGCATCTTAGGAACTTCTAGTTGATTATTAAGTTGATTGTTAGTAGTACTGGTAGATTCTAAATCTGTTGTGCTAGAAGAACTTGGTGTATAGTCTTTAGCTAGTCCATGTCTTTCTTCAAAAGATGTGCCAGCTTCATGGTCATATACTTCACCAGTGCTTTTTGCTATAAGGCTTCCGTCTCCACGATCTGTCCATCCATATTTATCTACTAATATTTTTTCTACGTTTGATAACTTATTAGACGTACCCGAAGATGCTGTTTCTGAGGCACTTGTTCCAGAACCTCCTAAACCTTGTTCAGCTCTGTTAGCCTGTACAGCATTGGAGTATGAAGCAGCATCATCATATACCTCTCCTTGGTAATGATATTGCCCAGTCTCTTTGTTGAAATAGTTATCCATACCTTAATACCTTACAATGTCAGAGTTTTTATAAGCTTTGATGTGTCTGCTTTAGTAAACTCTTGATAATTACCTTTTAGATTATCTGGAAAATCAATAAACTCTATAGTTGCACCAGTCTTACCTGAGACCTCTAGGGCTACATCGTAGAAGCTACGAGCTTTACCTGTTCCAAAGTTCCATATACCAGACTCGCCTACATCAAAAAATCTTTGGTGGTCCATGACAACTTTCCCTACGTGAATAAAGTCTCTAAAATACTTAGAAGAACCTTCGAACAGTTTTATTTTACCAGTTGTTTTAGCTTGGAACATAAACTTGGTAAATGGACTTGCTTGGTTTCCTTTGTGTTCCTCGTGGGGGCCATGTACGTTGAAGTATCTAAATATCTGAGTAGTGATATCAGCATTTCTAAGCTCTATATACTTTTCAAACAGTGCCTTACTACGAGCATAATGGTTCTGAGGAGCAATAGGAGATGTCTCCTTGAAGTCTGACTTTAATCCGTAAACTGAAGCACTGGAGGCAAACTGAAACTTAACGTTATGTTTAATACACTCTTCATACAACTTAATAGAAAACTCTACATTCTGTCTGTATATACGAGAGATATTTGTCTCAGTAGTAGAGCTAATAGCCCCTAAGTGTATTACCCAATCTAACCCTTTTACTTTGGGAAACGACATACCCCATTCGTTTTTAACTACCTCGTGGTGTGGCTCAAGTGCATTGACCATGTTTTGACCAATGAACCCATTACTTCCAGTAACTAGTATTTTCATCTTTGGCTATCTCCTCGACCTACACGATAGTTATCTTCTACCGAGTCAGGAGTAGATACCTCGATTACTGTCCCTTCCGTTTCACAAATGATTTGATGCGGGACCAGAGGTTCGTTACGCCACGTATCACCAGCTGTAAGAGTCTTTTCATGAGTGCTTGCGTCTTTTGTATCAATATAGATAACTTTAAATTTTCCCTTAAGGACATACCAAGTCTCATCTTTCTCTCTGTGAAAGTGCATAGAAAATTTAGCACCCTCGTTAAAATGTAAAAACTTACCACAATACTTGTCGTTGGTTGCCCATATCAGTTCTGACCCCCAACCCTTTTTAACATGTCCATTAAGCCGCATGTTGTATCTCCTCTAAACGAGGTGCATACACACCGACATGTTGAACAGTTACCGCAGCAGCTTTCATAGCAAACTTAATAGCTTTTTCTATACTGTCTGTTTGTAGGTAGTTGTACACCAAAGCTGCTAAAAAGGTGTCTCCTGCCCCACAAACATCATGTGCATCTACTTTTGGTGGTAAGTATAGTTTATCCTTGTAGACGACTTTTTCTGACCCAAACGTAACAATCATGTTGTTTGCATCAGATGTTCTATTTTCATACTCGTACTGATTTATCTTTACAAAAGCTTTATTAAATAGTTTTAAGTCTTGCTTCTTTGTATCAATAAATACTGGACCGTTGTAACTCTCTAAGATACTTTGGATGGCAAAAGTGGAGACATAACCTTTATTGTAATCAGAGATAACGACAGCATCATAATCACTAAAGTTGTGTAACCGATGCTCATCATGTTCTTCTTCTATTAGAGGTACATCAACTCTTACAATCTGTTGACCAGTCTTTGAGTCTATGTAACGTTTCTTTGTTTCTTTATATAGAATGTCATAGTGACAATCTACACCAAGTGCTTGAAAGTTTTGTAGCACATTACCAGCCATTCCTAACTTACGAACAGTGGTATCCCAATCTAGTACTGGTACTGGTGCCTCTGGGTTTAGCCTGTTTACGACACCATAACAGTACTCGTCATAGCATCCGTCTCCTATCAACAAAATCTTGGAGGGTTTTTGTTGTTGATTCATTATTGGTCCTCTCAAAGAATACTACCTCTTTACAGTATTCCTCACCAACAATCTTCTTCCCCCTCCAATCGGAACCTTTCACCATAACATCAGGTTCATACCTCTTAATAATAGCTGCCAAGTCTTCATCTGAATCAAACGACACAACAGCATTAACAGGCTTCAACATTGACATCAGATGCTTCCGATTTTTCAGATTGTTAAAAGGTCTATCTGCTCCCTTGTTATACCTTATTTTACTGTCTGTGTCAATAGCTACGAGTAAATGACCACCTAACATCCCTGCAAATTCAATAAGATCAAGGTGTCCAGAATGTATTACATCAAAGGCTCCATTGACAAATACTTTCTTCATGTGTATTATCCTGTTAAAAAGGAGTTGTTATGTCCAGATTTAAGCATATCATAGAACAAGACCCACAACAAGTTCAACAACAAAACCTACCCTCTGATTGGCCTACTGTGTTCCCTAAATCTATTGTTGGTTTAGATCGTGATGGTGTCATCAACATAGACAGAGGACACTATCTTACTGATCCTGACGACTGGGAGCCTATCCCTGGTTCACTGGAAGCTATTCGTATGCTTAGGCTAAAAGGCTACAAAGTAGTTATTCTAACTAACCAAGGCGGTATTATAAAGAAAGAGCAGACACATGCACAGGTAGAAGCCATTCATCAACGTATGTTTGAGGTGTTTGGCAATGCAGGTATCTACTCCATTGATGGTTTGTTTTATTCTGAGTCATCCCTGAAAGAAGACTACTATGCTAAACCTAATATTGGGATGTTTCATCGTACTGAGAAAGAAATATTCAACAACAAAATTAGATTTAAAGATAAAGGGTTCTACGTAGGTGATAAGATCACAGACCTTAAAGCTGCAGAACGTATTGGTGCTACCCCAATCTTAGTACGTACTGGTCATGGGGTAGCTACTGAAAAAGATCTTCAAAAGTTCTCTAAGGAGAAATTAAGAAAGAAGACTAAGGTGTTTGAGAATCTTCTTCAGTTTGCTCAGAAGCTACCGTAACAAGCTTCCCTACTTCTGGTAGGTACATGTAGTCAATGTCACAGTTCTTCATGGTGTGTAGTGCATCCTCTAGTGTTTCTACAAGTGGTTCACCTGCTAGGTTAAAGCTTGTATTGAACAGGATTGGTACACCAGTGATCTTACGGAACTCTTCAATCAGATCGTAATAGGCTTCGTTCTGCTCTCTGGTTACAGTCTGAATACGACATGTACCATCTACGTGTGTGATAGCAGGAACTTCACCATGCTTCTCAGTCTTGAAGTCCATTGCATACATCATGAATGGTGTCTCTTCCATTCCGTATGTGTCAAACCATTCCTCAAAGTATTCCTTGAGCATTGACCCTGCAAATGGTCTAAACCACTCACGTCCTTTGACCTTGTTCACTGTGTCCTTACCGTTAGGATCTGTGGGATCGTACAGAATAGAACGATTACCTAGTGCTCTTGGCCCTGCCTCTGATCTACCTTGGAACAAAGTAACAATGTTCTTCTCAGCAATCAGCTTGGCTACATCAGCAGGGGTAACATCCTTTGTGTCGTACCCTTCTAGATCATAGTTTTCAGTACGTTCAGGGCCAAGGTACAATGTACTTAGTGGACGTTTCTCAGTGTCTTTTGTTTGATCATAATATATTAGCTGTGCTAAACCAATGGCTGTACCACCATCATGTGAAATAGGATCAACGTAGATATTAAGGTCAGGGAAACGTTTCTTGTAATAGTAATTGGCTACACAGTTTAGTCCGTAGCCTCCTGCAATTACAATATTCTTTTGTCCTGTCTTGTCTACAGCTTTCTCAATCAAATCACCAACAAGAGTTTGGGTTTCATCTTGTACAGCCCAAGCTAAATCTTTAGCAGCATCTGTCACCTTACTAGGGTCTTTGTGCCAAGCACGAGGATCTTCTTTTAATTCTAAAAAAGGATGTCTGCTGTGGTCTACGTGAGCACCTGCAGGGTAATTTGGAACAAATACGTTTTTGTTTCCTCTGCCATTAAAGAAAAGACTAGGTATAAATTCGTTTTCTTTTCCGTAGGGTGCAAGACCCATAGTCTTACCTGCTTCAATAAAACCAAAACCAAGGTATTCTGACACAGCTTCGTATGCTTTCACTAGTGTGATTGCACTATCCATTTCTGTATCTTCACTGATAACACGTTGTGTGTCATAGTTACCACCGTAAGAAGCAAAGACAGGTTTAATGCCTTCTTCGTAATCACAATTAAAGATAGACTCTGTTTCAAAACCTGGGTTTTTAAACTCACCGTTTATGTCAATCTCTCTACGAGTACCAGATCCATCTACGATAACTGCTGCAGCTTCATCAAACCCTGAGTTGTAGAAAGCACCTGCTGCATGTCCTATATGGTGTGCACTACCTACGTTAATAACTTGTAGGTTAGGATTAAACTTACGAAGGAAACCAGAATAAGGATCTTCACCAGTCCAAGGTAGTCTAGGAAATTCTTCGTGGGTACCACCAAGAACTAAGATATCTACGCCGTAACGTAGTGCTTCCATCATACCTTTGAAGGGATTTCCATCATACTTACTACGAGACAGACGTTCTTCTTCAATGTAGAACTTTAGGTCACCATCTACCAGTAGAGCAGCAGACCCATTGTGTCCTGGGTTGATTGCTAAGATATTCATTACTTCACCTTTTTCTCAATGTCTTTGACAATGTTGTTATACATTGCATTGATCTCTTCATCACTAAAGTCCATGAGTGTGTCGTTAGCTCTATCAGCTAGGTGACTCTCAAGACCTGAAATACGAATAGGTGAGTACTTCTTAGCATCCTTCTTTTCTACGATGTTAAAATAGTCTGGGTAAGTTGTGTTGATAGCAAACGTAGAACCAACAATAACTGTTCCAGGTGTGCCTAATGCCCTAGCCATGTGCTGACCAACTGAGTCTACACCAACAAAATAATCTGCTGAACCAATAAAAGCAGTCCACATTCTTAGGTCTGCCTGTGGCTTCACGGTGTAGGTGTCGTCTGGCAGATGGAAGTCTGGCTCTGCCATAAGAACTAGGTTGTACTTAGTGCTAAGTTTTTTAACTAGCTTTAGGTACGATTGGGGGTCAAGAGAACGAGATGACTCATCAACAACAACACCAGTAGGATGTTTCTGAGCAGAACGACCAAAGGGTTGTAGAACAATATTCTTTTGTTTCTGCTGCTGGTTCTTTACATCTAAGTACATTCCTGCTGCGTTAATCTCTTCCATCTTGGAAGTCTTAAGAACAGGAACACCTAGATCAGAATGATCATGTGTGTTGTTAATCAAGTAGTCAAAAGCTTCTGCCAAAGACTTCTCTTGTTTAAAGTAACCTGGTACTCGATATGGCTCAGGAGATATAATTTCTTCAGCCTTAGACACAACCTGCTCAAAGATACCCTTTTGTTCAGGGTTAAAGGTTTTGTCTTGTAGTTCAGAAATACCCCAGTATAGTGTATCCCAACCATGTACTAGTATTGCAAAGTCATCATTCTTCTTTGCGTATTTAATGAGGGCAGGGATAGCTGCAATAGCACGACCTGCACCTCCGTCAATCATAAACAGTTTTTTCACGAGTCTTTCTTTCTTATTATTATACCCAACTAAGGGTGCTCGTTAGTATAGCTTAATTTTTAGTTAAAATCAAGAAGGTTTAGTTGGAAATTCATAAACAAAAGGAGTAAATAGAGTATTTGGTAAATCCCTTAATTCTTGTCTATATGTATTCCAAGAAGTTTGTTTTTCTTCCGTTAGTGTAACATCTGCTAACTGTGTCCAGTCAGATTCTTGTAGAAGAATATTTCTTAAAGATCTTAAGATAGTCCACTGATCTTCTAGAGCTTTAGTACGTTCTGCTTCATCTATGAAATCCATAGTCATAAATAGACGACCTTCTAAAGTACAAAACTCTGGTACAAGATTAGAAAAGTTTTCAGAATTGTAGTCATGGTCACTTTCATCATCCCAGTCATACATTTGAATAGTAACTGGCCCATCGTTTTCATCAAGACCTACAGGACTTAAATGAACACTTTTTACTACTTTATCTTCAAGTTTTAAATAAATTTTCATTATAATCTCTTTGTGGTAGTAAAGGCTTTTGCCTCTATATTAGGTGGGTATTCTGTAAAGCTTTGCAATCTAGCAGAATCTAGTAAATAGCATGATCCTATTCCCCTTGCCTCTGCAAACTGAGAAGTTGTAATTTGACTTGTTTGAGTAGCAGGATCAAGTATTCCTACAACAACAGATCCATTTAAAGATCCAAAGCAACTACATGGATTGTGTATAGAAATGTACCTACAACTATCAGGATCATAAGATGCATGACTTTGTCTACAAGAACCACCTGGTGTCTCTGCGGTAGTATCTCTACAAATAGATCCTGGGTAAGATGTAAAATTCCAATAAATAGGTTTATGTAGAGTATCGTGGTTACAACAAGATAAACAAAGGCTAGAAACAAATCTTCCATGACAAGTGCTATATATTTTTGCCTGATCAAATGGGTAAGCAGAACTAGTAAACCCAGTAGGTTGTTCGCAAGAATCCATTGCAATAAAAGTACCACTTGAACAATTTCTACAAATTCTGTAGGATTGTCCATTAGGCCAGAATATACAAATGTAACTTGTATCTACTTTACTATACATAGGTGACTGACCATGACTACAGTAAGTAATTCCCCAACAGGCACAACACCCTGTACTATTTGGTAAAGAACACGAAGTGCTAAAGCAGAATCTACATCCATAAGTTATACTTGTTGGACTTACAATAACCTGAGCTAACTCTGCACATGTTGTAGTACAATTTTGAGGTTTCCAAAAAATAAAGCAAGATTCTCCAATACACTCTATTGGGTTATTTCCAGACCATTCCAGTCTAGGGAATTGAAGATATCCTTTACCTTCTGTATAATATATCCCTGTTCTACCACATTTTTTAGACCAAAAACTATTTCCTGAAAATTGTGAATAAGCATTATGAGGATCATGGTAGTCATAGTACTTTTCTAAAGGAGTATGATATCTATTTTGAACACCAAATACTGGTGTAAAGTCACTGCAGCATGTATCAAAAATGTTTTTACATACGCAACACAAATCAAAATATTCTTCGATACAACATAAACAAAGCATTGGTCCAGTCATACACTGACCATAAACACCTGCTAAACTTTGGCAATAGCACCAGTTAGGAGATATTAATCCTATACGAGGAGTAACAAATTTAAAAAAGGCAAACCTATTTTCAGATGCACCAGAAGGTGGTAGAAAGGTTCTAGTTCCATTACAATGATAAGCAAAATAATGGCAAGGTGTGCTTCCACTCCAACACATACTTTGCAAACCGTAGTACCTAGTCTGAGAAGATGAGTATCCTGTGGCTCCAAAAACAGGGTGATCACAAACATAGTAACCTGTGCTACTACCACTAATAGAATTTTTACCATCTATAAGTTGACTATCTACACAACCACCCATAGCAGATAGTCCTGTAGCATTTAGGCCCAGAGCTTTGTAACAGTTAAGAACACTATTTGTTGCATCACCACATTTACTAAAACCTGCTGTTACCACATCATTACATACCTTAACTGCCCAAAATCCTGGACTTGAGACACTACTTCCATTTGCAAAAAAGACGTGGTTATGTCCTGAAGTTTTGTTAGATCCAGGTTTAATAATAAATCCGTTAGGGTGTATAAAGCAAGGAATCTCAGTACCTGGGTAATTAATAGGGATACAACAATAAGCTTGGTACTTTCTACAAAGATTAGGGGCACCAGTAGTACAAGTATTAGAACACCAAACTTCTGCTATAAGATCAAAAGGCAAGCTGTTAGCTGTAGGTACCCCAAAAGTTCCTAAAAACCCAAAATAGTTCATGCCACCTGGTGACATAAATTTTACACCAGTATTACAATAATGTATATTACATCCAGTAGTAGGCCCAGTTCCTGTAAAACTACATACAATACAACAAGTGGCACAAGTTCCTTCACAGTTTATAGTAACAAATCTAAATTTAGTACCACAGTCAAAAGCACCTACATTTGTTCCTGAAGTACCTTGACAGTTACAATAAAATCCATCTACGATTAACCAACCATCTTTTAAAGGGTATGCACAAGAGTTGTCATTACACCCTGCACATGTAACAACCTCTAAAGTGTTGATTAAGCTAACACCAGTTTCTGTTGTGCAAAAAGTGTGTGCTTCGTAGTAGCACTGTTCTTTACAAGCAGTAATAACGTAAAGTTTATCTCCACACTCATTTGAGTAGGAACAACAGAAATCTTTAGGTTTAAATGTTGAAGAAGCACTAGATGTTTGTACTGCACCAAGACTGTCTGTGTAGTTCTGTAAAGACCATTGACCTGTACAATCTCCATTAGTTACCAGAGAAAATGTACTAGTATTACAAGGTTTAATAATACCAAGAATATTTGAGGCAGCATCTCTAGCTACAATAGTAGTTGCAGAACCACCATTTTTAATAGTGTATAAATTAGCTCCTGGGTCCAGTGTAGTTGCGTTAGGCATACAAAGGGAAGCACTTGAAGGATTACCACAAAAACAAACAAGAGTTACTTTGTCGTCCCAATTATCAGCAGTAATCTGGTAGTTTGCAGCACAGATACAACAGTAAGATCCACCTGTTAGACCACCGCCACCAGAAGCTGCATATGTTGAATATGTACTCATATTAATCCCTCTTTAATGTGCTATAGCCCAACCAATGGTAGCATCTACGTATTGTAACTGGAACGAAGCATAAGCTGCATCAACAGTCATGTCCTCTGCTAGGCTCATAATGTTAGATCCATTACGTCCTATAATGTTGTCTGCGTTACCACCAATCTCTGTAATAGCAACTGTATCCCCTACCGTAGGAGAAGCAGGTAATGTCAGAGTAATAGTAGCTCCGTTAAGAAAATATCTATTGTCTGCAGATGCTGTAGTAGAAGTAGTTACTTCGTTAGGAGTAAACTCCTCTTGTTTAGCATCTAGTGTTGTCTGCAGGTTATCAACGTTTGAGATGGTGTGATTATGACTGTCGTCTGCAATAACAAGAGCATCGTAAGTACCACTGACATCTCCGCCAAAAGTAGTTGATGTAGTAACAGCAGTAGAAGCAGCTTGCTTTGCATCAAGTTGTGTTTGAACATTAGATGTAACACCATCTACGTAGTTCAATTCAGCAGCAGTAGCTGTAATGGCAGTCCCACCTATCTGAAGTTCTGTTGAAGCATTAACTGTAGGAGAAGTAACGGTTCCAGTAAAAGTAGGGTTTGCTGTAGGAGCTTTTGTATCTATCTGTGTTTGTACTGCACTTGTAACACCATCTACGTAGTTCAATTCTGTTGCAGTAGCTGTAAGGTCACTGATGTCAGCAACCTCAACAGTCCCATCTGCTAGGGGATTACCTGCAGCAATTAAGTCTGCTAAATCTCTTGCTTTACTCATTTGTTATTCCCCTATTAATCTGCTGTACATGAGTTGGTCATAATCTTATAAGAGTGCACAGCAATACACTCACATGTTCCAGTTCTTGAAGTTTCCATTGATACAACCCACTTTTTACCAACAACAGCAGAGCCTAAATTATTTATGGCAGGTTCATTGGTAAATAGCCTACAACTATTTGGGTTTCCATAAGAAAAAATTGGTATTTGTGTGTAAGATGATAATTTAGAAATGTCTTGTTCAACTTCAAATGAAGTAAACATATTTTGTCTAAATTCACAGTCAGTGCATTTTCCTCTTGCATAGCTAAATAATCCAGAGGATCTAACGCCATTTGCTTGAATTAAAAACGAAGATGGCTCCCAACAAGCCCCTGGGGTAGGAGTTACGTTAATTTTTTGAACTCCCTTCATACTGTTACAGTCAGTCTTACTTCCTGACAAACACCCATTATGAAAATCTGCTTCTATATTCCAAGTGCCTGTAGGGTTAAAATATAGTTTTTGATTATGGGTGTACCCACAACCTGTACAAAAACACACTCTTTCTTCTGTAAAGTAATCACATAAAGTTGGTTGATTTAAATTAAACCAAGCTGCATTTTGACCAGGTGAATAAAATCCTGGACCCATTCTTATTGCTCTTTGTAAAATACCAGGAACATTAAAGTTACATGATAGTGTTTTACTCCAAGCCTGAGAACTTACATAATCAGTAGAGCCATGACTGCAAGCATCTACGTTGTAGGATGAGTTAGCAGGGTTCCAAAGATATTGTCTAGATCTTGTACAATAACAATTACTAGAGTTACAGTAACCAACTTGCAAAATATAGTCAGTATTTAAAGCACACATATATGCACAGCTTGGAGTTCCACCTGAACTACCACATCTAATATTACAGTTGTCAAAACCTAGACTATTACAGAAAGCAACACTTCCATTTGTAATACGAATAATACAAGCACAACTTGGGTGGTCAGATCTAGATTGCCAAACAACTGTACCTACATCTCCACTGTAAGTAAGTGTGCTATTAGTTGCTACTGATGCACAAATGGTAGAAGTTCCAATAGAAGATGGGCCTTCAACTGTGTTAGCACAAATTTTAAGAAGTCTGTCATGGCTATTGTCACCTATTGGAACATAAACATTTTTACAACCATCACTTATAGCTCTTGGTTTTTGTTCATAACCAACTCTGGCATTACTACTGTTACTCGTAAAAACAAGTGTATAGGCAGTTTGTCCACTGTAAATATCTCCTGTAGAGTCATCAATACAGTAGGCTTTTGCATAAAGTCTACCACAATCTGAATCTGATGACCTACCCATTTCAACAGCTAAAGCCATAAAAGCATTTCCATGTAAAGGAACAATACCACCTTGTATAAAGCCTCCACAACAAACACTACTTACCCCCTGAGTTTCTACACAAGTATCTTTGTATGCGTAGCACTTTATGTACTGAGGAAGAGGAACACCGTAAGTATTTAGGGTAGGGTCTGCAGCAGTTCCTCCACCACCTGAGCCACCAAAGAATGAACTAATATTTGCCATGTTTATCTTTCCTTACGAGAATGCCCAACCAATAGTTGCGTCTACATATCTTAAATAAATTACTGTGTATGCGGTATCTAAAGTAATGTCGTCTGCCGTACCCATGATGTTAGATCCGTTACGACCAATAACGTTATCAGTGTTACCGCCTACTTCAGAGATTCTTACTTCGTCACCTACACTAGGAGATGCAGGAAGTGTTAGTGTAATACCTGCAGCATTTAAGTAGTAATGGTTATCTTTTGATGCTGTAGTATTTGTAGTAGTTACGTTTGTTGTAAAGCCAACACCAGTAAGACCTGAACCATCACCTGTAAATGCTGTGGCGTTAACTGTACCGTTTACATCAAGGGCTGTTGAAGGACTTGTAGTGCCAATGCCCAAACTCTCAGCACTCGCATCCCAGAAGAACTTTGCCGTGGTGCCTGTGTCCTCGTAGAAGCTGATGTCGCCGTCTGATGATAGCCCTAAACGTAGCCCTGTTGTATCAGAGAGATACACACCTCCGTTGTTAAACTCAAACGTATGAGTTCCCTCAGTATTGCCAGCTACTAGCTTTACAGCATTGCCATCTGTTTTTGTAAGTGTAAGTGAATTAGATGTACCTGAAGAACTCACAGTCAGCCCATCAGCCGTGACAGTTCCATTTACATTGAGTGCAGTGAAGTTTGGACTATCTGTTGTTGCTAGACCTTGGTTGATTCCTGCTAGGTTAGCATTGTATGCCTGAACAGTACTTCCAATATCAGAGTCAACAACTACGTTGCTACCACCATTTTGTAGTGTTCCAGTAAAGTTAGCTGTAGTATCATCATACTTAGCTGTGTTTACATCATAGCCTTGGACGGTAACTCCAATGTCTGCATCAACTACGATAGTTGCATCATAGGCTTGAACATCTGTCCCAATAGCTACACCAAGGTTTGTTCTTGCTGTAGCTGCATCATCTAGGTCAGATAAGTTGTTTGACTCTAGAAGGTAACGAGCATCAGACTGCGTTTCTGTAAGGTGATCTGCTAATACAAATGTACCATAAGCTACAATGTCAACAATATCACCTGCAGTAGCACCTGTTGTAAGAACTATACTAGTTCCTGACGTTGCTGTAAAGTCTGTTCCTAATAATAGTTTTACGCCATTCAAGTACACGTCTACATATCCTGCATCATACGTAGCAGCAAATGTAGTTTGACCTGATGTAGCAGTGTAAGTGTTACGATCAGTTGTACCGTTAACAGATGAACCTGCAGCAGTCCAACCAGATGAACCATAGACCTGCATAGTGTCTGTTGTAGTATTAAAGTATAATGCACCTAAAACAAGAGCATCACCATCGTTATCAAGTGTAGGAGCAGAAGTTTTAGCACCTAGGTACCTGTCATCAAAATCATCGTATGATGCTGCAGCATTGGTTGCAGATGTAGCTGCTGCAGTAGCTGAGTTAGCTGCGTTAGTTTCACTTGTAGCAGCATTAGTCTCTGAAGTAGCTGCATTAGTTGCACTCGTAGCTGCAGCAGTAGCTGAACCAAGTATACCATCTACATATGTTTTAGTTGTAAGGTCAGCAGCATTAGTTGGGGTGTGAGTAGTTGTAATTGGTGAACTGCCCATATTAATGGAACCTGTCATGGTTCCACCAGTCAGAGCTAAGAATCTAGTGTCAGCATAGTTTTTACTTACTGCATCCTGTGCTGCAGTGGGATCACCTAGACCTGTGATCTTAGATGTACCCATAGCAATAGCACCAGTCATTGTACCACCTGCTAGTGGTAGCTTAGTTGCTATGCTGGTTGTAACTGTGTTTGCAAAGTCTGCATCATCACCTAATGCTGCAGCAAGCTCGTTTAGTGTATCAAGTGTACCTGGGGCAGAGTCTACAAGGGCAGCTACTTCATCGTCCACGTATTTTTTCGTAGCAGCATCAAGGTCATTAGAAGGTGCAGTCAGGTTAGTGATGGTAGCTGTAGTGCCAGCATTCATATTGAGTGTACCGTTGATGGTCACATCTGTGAATGAGGAAGTACCACTTGCTGCAGTAACGTTACCAGTTACATTCCCTGTCAAATTACCAGTAACATTACCAGTAACATTACCTGTAATATTACCTGTTACTGGTCCAACAAGGCTTGTACCTGTGATGGTTGTACCTGTTATAGCTGCAGCAGTTGATGCTCCAATAATAGTACCATCAATGCTACCGCCGTTAATATCAACAGTCGCCAAGGTTGCTTGTCCAGATGTCGATACAGTTGTAAAGCTACCAGCAGCAGGGGTAGAAGAACCAATAATACCATCTAGGTTACCTGTTACATTCCCTGTTACGTTACCTGTTAGATCTCCAGTTACATCTCCAATTACAGCACCTGTAAGAGTACCCTGAAAGCCACCAGTAGCAATCATAGCACCTGAAGAGTTTACTGTAGTAAACGTACCTGCAGCAGGAGTTGTATTACCGATAGTCGTATTGTCCATTGCACCTGAGTTAATATCAGCAGATGTAATAGTTGTAGTACCTGTAAGGGCAGATGTACCTGTTACAGTTAAATTACCCGTTAAACCTACGTCAGTAAAATCACCAGCAGCAGGAGTTGTTGCACCAATTGTAGTTGCATCTATTGCGCCACCATTAATATCTACGGTAGCATGGGTAGAAGTTCCAGTAGAAGTTAGGTCAGTAAATGTACCCGCAGCAGCAGTAGTGGAACCAATTACAGTATCGTCAATAGTACCACCTGTAATAACTACAGAGTCAATATAACCAATACCGTCAATGTACAGATCTTTGAACTCTGCACCTGTAGCACCAAGGTCAACATCGTCATCAGTAACAGGTTTTAGTACACCGTCTTCTAGTCTGATCTGTTCTACAGCAGCAGAAGAAACTTCGTTATAAAAACTAATTCTGTTGTTGGTAGCATCAATAACTACTTTGTTGTAGTTGTCTGTATCAGAGATAGTGGGTACGTAAGCACCCTCTGCAGATGTACCATCATGCTTGTGTCCTGTGCTTGCATTGAATGCATCACGAATAGCATTGTATTCTGCGTTTACTGGTGCAGCTTTAATAACCGCATTTGCGATAATATCAGCAACACTCTGTCTTGTATAACCTGCCATTTAAAGTCTATCCCCCACGCCAAACGTCACAACTATGCCTTGGATACTGTGTGAAGCATTGGAATCATTTGTAACATATTTTAAAGAAACTGATTTGCCTGAGCCTGAAATGTTTGTTCTCTGTACTGGTGAAGGGTTACCATCAAAAATAGCTGTGCTATTGTACAATGCTTCGTTATAGTAGGCTGCTGCCCCTTCAGTACTCAAAGTAAAGTTTGTAGGATTTAAAGAGTCTGGGTCTTCGTAATCATAGACAACAGACATAATAATCTCGTTGTCACCCTCAGAACGTAGATAAGTTGCTACAGTGTAGAAGATCTTTCTTTGTTCTGGATCTTGCATATGCAGGAACGGTGTCTGAAAAACACTGAATATATTTTCTCCATTAAAGTCATAGCCCTGTTCTTGTCTATGAACTTTACCATCTGAAGTACCATGAATAACATATTCGTTTTGACCTATGTACCCACTGTCTGATGCTGTAGCAGTAATCCCTAACATCTGGCTATATTCAAACTGCAATCCGTTAGGTGTCTGTCTAAAGCCACCAAGTATACCTTGAGTATCGTTACCTGCAAAAAAATAACGGAACTGTGTCTTTTGTCTTATTACAACAGCATTTAATCCATCAAGATCAATGTCAAAAATAATATCAGTAAAGATAGACTGAATGTCTTTAGATACTGTTTCAAGATTAACGTCACCAATCTTGTCTGTACCAGAGATAGGACGTAGACCATCTTGTGATAAGAAGAGTAGATCACCACCTATCTCAATAACACTGTCTGATGCCATACAACCTAGATCGTCTGTAACCTCCTGCAACACAAAGTCTGATACGTTGTTGCCAACAAGTTTACGAATGTTGTTAGTACCAAAGATGTAGAGTACATCACGAAATGATTTAATAGCTACGACAGGGAAGCCCACGTTAATAACCCCTGCACCATTAGCAGAAGCAAAGTCAGTCTCATTGTAAGGCGCACTAAAGTAAAGATTTGTGTCTTCGTTAGGATCACCTGCCAAGAACATGTGGTTTTTAAATACGTGAGCAAACTTTGGATTATCTGGGGCATCTGCATGTGTTATCTGTGTGTAGGTTGTGCCATCGTATATAGCTGCAGGGTTTACACCATCAGTCATGATAACCTTTGGACTACCCCAGTTGTACTTAGAAAATCTTACCTTCGATACACCTGTCATTGTAGGTGAGCCAGAGGTAGTTACTGCAACCCAAGCCTCTGCTGTTGCATCCCAGTAATGTAAGTAGTTATTACCAGAACTAGGCTTACGAGCAGCTAGGATACCATCGTTAATTCCGTTGACTACTGCTACACCAAGGATACTGCCTGTACCTGTTACTGTTCCGTAGTCATTACTAAATCCACTGATCTTTCTGTAACCACCAGTAACAGCAGGTTCGTAGTTGATAAGTGAAATAGCAGAACCAGGTGCAGTCTCACCTTGAGAAAGCACATCACGGCTTGTGTTTAAGCCGCCCTGTGCAAAGACTTTAAAGGAGGCAAGATTCTCTGGCATTAGACAATACTACTAATTGTATTACTGAAAGATTTATTTCTTTGGACTACAGTAGATCTAATATCTAGTGGATCGTCCATAAGTATACGTCTCATAGAACGAATACCATTGTCAAAGTTTTGTTGGTGGATAGCTGCACTTTGATCGTTAGATCTAAATCTCATCATGTACATCATAGCACCATCTATAAGCACATGGTTAAATCTGTCTGGAATAACACAATTATCGTCATAGAGATTTAAATCTGCAGGAAATGACCAATACACATATTCTATTTCATATGCATTGTTAGGTACAGGAGTTACACCAAACTTACTTTCATACGTTTGGTAAATTCTTTGTGGTGCAGATATACCAGATCCTGAATCACCTTGATCATCCAGTCCACGATATCTTTGTGTGTATTCTTCAAAAGAAATAGCTGGTAAAAAACTAGGGGTGTTACTTGCAGCACCTAGCTCTTTAATATAAAAAGTGTCCCAATCAACACTAGCAAAGTCAGCAGGAAAATCATAAAGTCTTGTACCTGCAGTTAATGTTTGTGTATATGTAGTTTTTAAGAAAGGCCACTCTTGACCTGTCTGTAGGATATTTCTAATGGCATTGTTAATAGCATCTTTAGCTAGAGCTTGAACGTTACGTACAGTATCAAAGCCATCACCAGCAGTATCTAGTGTAACTTCGTTCAATCTACGTAGTAATTGATTTATTAGAGTAACGTAAGTAGCCATTACAAAAATCCTTCAGGTAGCCTAAAGGGGCCAGTTGCCCAGCCCCCAAGGTTAGTTTAGTTACGCAAGATAGTCACGAGATACTTCGTCAGCACCTTTACCATCAACGTCCATTACCAAAGCCCAGACACGCAGTTTACCTGCTGTAGCTGTACCTGTTAATGTGTCGATTGTAAGATCTAGAGTATCTTCTGCACCAATGTAAGCTACGCCAGGAACTGACGGAGCAACATCGCCAACTGATTTACCAGCCATTGCATAAGCTACAACGAACTCGTCATCATCAGCACCTGTACCAATGTCGAAAGTCAAAGCTGTAGCACCAGTAAGTGCTTCAGTAACTTCAACACCAGCAGCTAGGATAACTGTTTGTGCAGGAAGAGTAGCAA
>Ga0255751_10001517_pt1 | contig 22016 bp, 19 predicted proteins | sample 071ome_20_FD_179951 | JGI IMG/M metagenome (GOLD analysis project Ga0255751, IMG submission 179951) | Coastal salt marsh microbial communities from the Groves Creek Marsh, Skidaway Island, Georgia - 071412BT metaG (version 2) | ecosystem: Environmental > Aquatic > Marine > Intertidal zone >... | reverse complement strand
ACAAAGATTACTACAAAAAGGGTACACAATTACTTTTGTAAATGATAAGGTCTTAAATCCTACTGTAAATGTTAAAATAGGAGATAGGTTAACCACCCAAACTGCGAAAAATAGAATTATATCAACCGTTAAAACAATAAAAAATGAAAAATGAGAAATTAAACTATACTGATGCTTATGAAGAATTAATTGGCATTGTAAATGATTTGGAAGAAGGTGAGATTTCTGTTGATGAGCTTACAGAAAAGATCAAAAGAGCTAGTGAGTTAATTCAGTTTTGTAAAGGTATACTAAGAAAAACAGAATTAGATGTAGATCAGATTCTTGAAGAGATTAAAAATTCAGAAACAACAAAAGAAGAAGATTAACTCTGTTGTTTTCCTTTACTTGTTAAATAAATACCTTGACTTGATAGATAGATTAATTCTTTTTTATACAATGCTCCTATAGTTTCTTTAAAAGCCCGTTTACTAATTCCAAATAACTCAGAAATCAATTTTGGATCCGCTTTATCTGTAATGTCGTAAAATCCATCATTCTCTTTCAAAAAATCCAAAATCATTTGACTAAGAGGAGAAATTTTTTCTCTTCCCAAAGCCTGTGGATTAAGGTCAATACTTCCATCTGGACGAATTGTTTCCACATAACCAACCAATTGATCACCAATTTTTAATCTCCTAGTTAGTTCATTTCTATAGAATATTCCTTGATATTGATTGTTTACAATAACTCTATATCCAACGGAATTGGTTTCAAAACATTGAGCAAAGACTTTATCCCCTTTTTTTAATCCAATATTTTCCTTTTCAAGCCATTTGGTAATTCTTGCGGACCCAACAAGTCTTTCTGTAACATTATCTAAAAACATGTAAATCATTGCCCATTGGCCTTTCTCCAACCTTTCATGCATTTCCTTAAATGGTATCAACAAATGTTTCTCTAAACCCATATCTGCAAATGCACCTATACGGCTAGTTGCAACTATTTCTAAAAAAGCAAATCTGAATAACTCTATTTTTGGCTGCTCGGTAGTTGCAGTTAATCTCTGTTCTGAATCTCTAAAAATAAAAACCTCAAGATCGTTACCAGATTCAAAATCGTCATTACAAAATTTATTGGGTAGTAAAACTTCATTATCTGCCTGGTCTTGTAAATACCAACCGTGAGGAGATTGTCGGAATAATTTTAGTTTTTGAGTTTTACCAATGCGAATCACACTGCGAAGTTAATCTAAATAAAAGTGGTTTTATTTAGTAGGGGATTTATTATAAATGTAATTTGTAGAGTTGTAAATTAAAATAACTACGATCATTAACAATAAAAGCTCCAAAATTTGGAGCTTTTATATTTCAGCGGTGAGAGGGGGATTCGAACCCCCGGAACGGTTACCCGTTCGGCAGTTTAGCAAACTGCTGGTTTCAGCCACTCACCCACCTCACCGTTGGGGGTGCAAATATAACAAAGATTTTGCTCCTCCAACACTACTTTAGAAAAAAAATTACAAGGTTAAACTAAAGCCTACAAAAGGTAAAGGCAATCGGGTGATTTTCTCAGATTTTTTGACTTCTGTGGTAATGTTTGTTAACGGATCGTATTGATATTCAGTAGAAATAATTTCAGTAGAAAACCCAACAACTCCTATGTCAAAAAATAAATTCTTTCCCGTCTTAATACGTAAGGCAGGACCTCCAAGAACTGTTGGTGCCCCTTCCGCGTGAAATAGGCTCCAAAATTCTCCAATAAATTGTACTTTTTCTGTGGACTTGTAGGCCCAACTTACCGTAGCCATTGGTAAATTTTCATTTGATTTACCGTAAAAACCCCATCCTAAATTCAAGCTAACATTGTTAATCTCATTTCCATAGGTGGCAGTTCCAAAAACAACCCCTAAAGATTGTTCATCTGTATACCACAGTCTTCCAATTTGAGCTCCCCCGGCAATGTGAAATTTGTCATCAACTTTATGACTGTATTTCACATTTATTAAGGTTGGCATGAATGCTGGGGTCGTGGTTATACCGACGGACAGATTATCTGTTAATCCGTATTGTGCTTGCAAAGCTAAAAAATATAGCATGTTTAAATACCCTGAACCACGCTTTAATGGGATCGCTGAAGGTGAATACAGATAGCGTGTAGGATGTGTTTTATATCCAAATAGTTTAACTGGATCAACAATTTCACGTTCCTTAATGGCAAATTTAGGTATAGTTTCCTGGTCTAAGTTTATCTTTTTTAATACAATAAAATCGTTATCCTCTTTTGTAATTATTCCAAAGTGTTCTTCATTATCTTTAGTGATAATCTTATAAAAGTTCGTATCGATTTTTTCATTTTTAGAATCCCCACTTTCTTGGCCAAAACTAATTGATGGTACTGCAAAAAAGGTGATTAAAGTGAAAAATGTTATAATTTTTATAATTTTCATATCATTGGTATATGTATATCAAAGATACATTAAAGTAGCATTCAATTAATATGATTTAAATAATTGAATTATTATTCAGATTTAACGACCTTTGTAAACTTTAAAAATGAGTAACGTTGTTATCACACTTCCGGACGGATCTACCCATGAATATCCTTTGGGTATTACTCCTATGGATGTTGCTTTGTCAATTAGCGAAGGGTTAGCAAGAAATGTGCTATCTGCAAAAGTGAATAATATTGTGGTGGATGCTAATACCCCAATTAATGAATCCTCCAATTTAACCTTGCTTACTTGGAATGATGAAGAAGGTAAAAACACTTATTGGCATAGCTCAGCGCATTTATTAGCTGAGGCACTAGAAGCGTTGTATCCAGGAATAAAACTGGCAATTGGTCCCCCAATACAGCAAGGATTTTATTATGATATTGATTTTGGGGATTATAAATTTACCAGTGATGATTTTGAAAAAGTTGAGCAGAAAATGAAGGAATTAGCAAAGCAGTCTAATCAATTCATTCGCCAAGAAATATCAAAATCAGATGCTGTCGCTTATTTTTCCGAAAAATCAGATCCGTATAAGCTAGAGCTTTTGGAAGACTTGGAAGATGGAAATATAACATTTTACAAGCAGGGAAAATTTACGGATTTATGTCGAGGTCCGCATATTCCTCATACTGGTTTTATAAAATCGATAAAACTACTGAATACTGCCGGTGCTTATTGGAGGGGGAATGAAAATAACAAACAGTTAACACGTATTTACGGTATTACTTTTCCTAAAAAATCATTGTTAGATGAGTATCTAGAGATGATGGAAGAAGCTAAGAAAAGAGATCATCGTAAACTTGGTAAAGAACTTGAAATATATACGTTTGACGATGATGTAGGTCCAGGTCTACCTCTTTGGTTACCGAACGGTGGGGTTATTATTGAACAATTGGAAGCATATGCAAAAAAGGTTGAAAATGAAGCTGGCTATTCAAGAGTGAAATCTCCTCATATTGCTCGTGAGAGTATGTATCTCAAGAGTGGGCACCTACCGTATTACAAGGATAGTATGTTCCCACCAATGGAGATTGATGGTGTAAACTATTATCTAAAGGCAATGAACTGCCCTCATCATCATAAAATATTTGCGGCTACGCCTAAATCATATCGCGATATGCCAATAAGAATGGCTGAGTATGGCACTTGTTATCGTTATGAGCAGAGTGGAGAGTTGTTTGGACTGATGCGAGTGAGAAGTCTTCAGATGAATGATGCCCATATTTACTGCACTGAACAACAATTTGAGGAAGAGTTTCAAAATGTTAATGCGTTATACCTAAAGCATTTTGAAAAATTTGGAATTGATAAGTATGTAATGCGCTTCTCAAAACACGATCCAGAAAAGTTGGGGAAAAAGTATATCGATATGCCTGAGTTATGGAATAAAACAGAGGCAATGGTAAAGAAGGTATTGGATAAAATGGGAGTGAATTACATCGAAGTAGAAGATGAAGCTGCATTTTATGGACCTAAAATCGATATACAAGTATACAGCGCAATTGGCCGTGAATTTACTTTAGCCACTAATCAAGTTGATTTTGCACAGGCTGAAAGATTTGATTTGTCATATGTAGACGTAAACAATGATAGGCAAAGACCAATTATTATTCATAGAGCACCATTAAGCACGCATGAGAGGTTTATTGGTTTCTTACTAGAGCATTATGCGGGAAATTTACCGGTTTGGTTGGCGCCAAAACAGGTAATTGTACTTCCAATATCTGATAAATATGCTGCATACGCCGAAGAAGTTGGAAAATTCTTGAAAAAAGCCGATATTCGCGCCTCTGTTGACCACAGAGCAGAAAAGGCTGGCAAGAAGATCCGAGATGCTGAGGTAAAGAAAATCCCATACATGGTAATTGTAGGGGAGAAAGAAGAATCCTCAAAATCGTTGAGTATTAGAATGCACGGTGGAACTGATTTAGGGTTAATGGAATGGCAAGAGTTTGCCGATAGAGTATTGAATGAAACCAAATTTTAAATCTAGAGGACGCAGAAAAGAAGATCCACACAAGATCAATGAGAAGATTACCGCATCAGAGGTAAGACTTGTTGGAGATAATGTGGAAATGGGCATCTATGCTGCTGAAAAGGCATTAGAGATGGCATATGAACAGGGGTTAGATCTTGTTGAGATTAGTCCGAACGCTACTCCACCTGTCTGTAAAGTAATTGATTATAAAAAATTCCTTTATGAGCAGAAAAAAAAGCAGAAAGAAATTAAAGCAAACTCTTCCAAGCAAGAAATTAAAGAGATAAGATTTGGTCCGAACACAGATGAGCATGATATCAATTTTAAGTTGAAGCATGCTATTTCCTTTTTGGAAGATGGAAATAAAGTTCGGGCCTATGTGTTTTTCAGAGGTAGAACCATTGTGTTTATCGAGCGTGGAATTGATTTACTAATGAAGTTTGCAAACAAATTAGTTGAAGATGGTCATGCTAAACTTGAAATGGAGCCGAAGCGAGAAGGTAAAAAAGTAGTTATCTTATTATCACCAAAGAATAAAAAATAAACGTAGATTAATATGCCTAAAATGAAAACTAATTCCAGTGCTAAAAAGCGTTTTAAAATCACTGGATCAGGAAAAGTAAAGAGATTGAAAGCATTTAAAAACCACATCTTAACAAAGAAAACTAAAAAGCGTAAAGAGCGTTTAGCTAAGAGTGGTTTAGTACACGATACCGATATGAGTAACGTAAAATTTATGTTGCGTATAGGTAAATAAAAAAACAACCATGGCCGGAGCTTACAAGTGCATTTTGCCGCTCAAGCCATTAAACTAAAATAATATGCCAAGATCAGTAAATCATGTAGCCAGTAAGGCTCGTAGAAAAAAGACCCTCAAATTAGCGAAGGGTTACTTCGGAAGACGTAAAAACGTTTGGACTGTCGCAAAAAATGCAGTTGAAAAAGGTTTAACCTATGCATACCGCGATCGTAGAAAGAAAAAAGGAGAATTTCGTTCACTTTGGATTATGAGAATCAATGCAGCATGTCGTGAGCATGGTGTTAGCTATTCTCAATTTATGGGAAAGTTAAATTCTAGTAAAATGGAAATTAACCGTAAAGTTTTAGCAGACCTTGCAATGAACGATCCAAAAGCATTCAAAGCAGTACTTGATGCTGTAATGAAATAGAATTTAAAAAAAAAAAACTAAACCAAAAAGGGTTGTCATCTGCAGACAACCTTTTTTTTTGGTCGAATTTCTAAAAATGGGTAAACTCAAATCAATTAACTTCGTCTTAAATAAAATGACACTAAATTTTCTTGGCAAGTTTAAAATCGCAGTTGTTGCTTTAATTTCAATTTTTAGTACAAAGTATTCGTATTCTCAGATAAGTACAATACTTCCCGATTCGGTATTAGATAATCATAAATATGACTGGGAAGTTATTGAAAGTGAAATGCATTGTTACAGTGCTTTCACTATTCAGCGTATTCAACAGCAGTATATCACCAATCAAAATCAGATGTTTTTAGACGTTAAAATAGATACAAGTTATCTTGTATGTAAGCGTTTATCAGATTTGAAAAATGACTTCAAATGCCAATATTTTAATGATGAATTAGGTAAAGAAAAGTTGAATAATGCTAGTGCAATAGAAAACATGGTATACAATATAAGATTTACTGAAGCTGGAAAGGTAGATTCTTTATTAAACTGGACCGATTTTAGGGATCTTTTTTTAAATTCTTTTTCAACTCAAGCGAGGGCTGGACTTATTGATGGAGATTATTTTAAAAAGAAGAAAGAAGAACTAAATAATGAAGAAATGGTGCGCTCTCTTGTTCTAGAGGATATTCAATACGTTCATTCATTATATGGAGATAGTTTGGACTTAAATATTAAATATTTGCGAGTAAAACGTATGAAATCCCCATTTAGCGAAGAGTTAATTGATATTTTGGGAAGTTTGGAAGCCGAGAGACCAGCCGGGGCATTGAATTCAATAAAAGTTTTTGCACAAAATAAGGCGGGCGAAGATCTTAAACCCTATTTACTAGAAGAATGTAAATACTTTTTAAAAGAAAAAAATACTGGAGATACACCTCTACCTGAAATTCAGGCTGTAGGTTTGAACTCAGAACAAGATTTTCGATATAATAAACTTAGGAAGCACATGATGATGGTTACTCTGTCAGATGTAGTTTCTATTAATTTACAGTCTCGTGGTAACATTAGGACATTTCGAATGTGGGAAATGGCAAAATTTGTGGATTGTAAGTGATTCGTTGTTACCCCTTATTTTTCAATGTTAAGAAAATGTTAAATATATGTTGTTGTTAGATGTAAACTTCGTAACCACCTAATTTTGCAAAACAAATATGGCTCTTAATAACATTCTCAGTATTTTTCTACCAAAAGATAAAGTTTTCTATAGTTTATTTGAAAATACTGCTGTAAACATTTCTACCATGGGTAAGAGGTTTAAAGATTTTGTTTACGAAGTAGATGCAGACAAAAGATTAATTATTTCCAAAGAAATAGAAGATTTAGAGCATAAGAATGATGAAATTACACATCAAATTTTTCAAGAATTAGGCCGTAATTTTATAACGCCATTTGACCGTGAGGATATACATTATTTAGCAACGGCAATGGATGATGTTGCTGATTATATCTATGCTTCGTGCAAAAAAATCCAATTTCATGGTGTTGATCCTAATGATGGTGGTATTCAAAAACTTTCAGAAATTATATGTCAAGGGGCAAATGAGGTGGGTAATGTAATTATGCAATTGCGGGAACTCAAACGCCCAGAAAAAATCATGGAATCCATCGTGAAAATAAATAGTTTAGAAAATCATGCTGATAATGTTTTTGATGTGAGTATAATGGAGCTGTTTGAAACTGAAAGTGATTTTAAGAGTTTGATCAAAAGGCGAGAAGTATATACAGTTATGGAAGTAGCAACAGATAAATTCGAAGACGTTGCAAATGTCATCGAAACTATTATTGTAAAATATGCCTAGTTAGACATTAATTAATATATGTCATTAGTAGTTGTAATAATTGTTTTAGCATTAATTTTTGATTACATAAATGGTTTCCATGATGCTGCCAACTCTATTGCTACCGTTGTAAGTACGAAAGTTCTAACTCCATTTCAAGCAGTTTTATGGGCTGCTGTTTTCAACTTCGCCGCATTTTTTCTTTTTAAAGATCATTCCGTTGCAAATACTGTGTCAAAAACAGTAGTAGATACTTTTATAACATTAGATGTAATTCTTGCTGGTTTAATTGCTGCGATTTTTTGGAATTTACTAACATGGTGGTATGGAATACCTTCTTCGTCGTCTCATACTTTGATCGGAGGTTTTGCAGGTGCTGCTTTAATGCACGCCATCATGGCTAAAGGTTTGATGCCTATTGGAGAAATAATAGCGTCTGATAAAATCATCAAAGTGGTGCTATTTATTTTCCTTGCGCCGTTAATTGGAATGATAATATCAACATACATCACTTTAGTAACTATCAAAAGGAACATATGGGGCCGTTTAAGTATTATATTCTTCTCGTCACTAGCTGTGTTTTTCTTGTTTAGCTATTTCATGGACGTTAGACTCGATTCAAATCTTTCAAAATTTTACAGAATAGATAAATATAAAAAGCAATATAAAACGCACCCCGAAATCAAACAAAATAAAGAGAATCTCGATTTAGCGTTAGCTCATTATGATGAATCTAAACTGTTTTTAAAAGGTTATAAATTGTCGGGAGGGAAGGCTGTTGCAAAGCAAATCGTAAGTCATGTTGATTTAACAGATATATTGATTAATAAACAACGCGAAAAGGTCGAGCGATTCCTAAAATATGATCAAATAAAGAAAGAAGCCTTTTTTGATCCATCGAAGAAAGCTCAGTTAGATGCCGTAAACCTTTTAATTTCTGAGTGTCAGGATGATTTTGAAAATTATTCTACAATTGGTTCTGAGAAAACAGCAATATCCATAGCATCTAAAATAAACTTAGGAACGGAACAACAAGAAAAGTTTGTTTCTGGTTATAAATTCAATGTTGAAGAATCGCTTTATAAAGACTTATCAAACGCTGACAATCGTCCACTAACGTATGTCATGATGGCCATGTTTGCAGTTTTTTCCTTGGTATATGTCTATGTAGAGAAAATTAATAAGCCGACTGCAGCAAAGATGGCAAATATGTTTAAAAAGTTACAGCTAATTTCTTCTGCAGCCTTTAGTTTGGGACATGGAGGTAGTGATGCCCAAAAAGTTATGGGAATAATTGGTGCCGCTTTAATAGCAAACGGCAATATTGTAGAGTTTAAAGAATTACCTAATTGGATTCCTTTGGCCTGTTATTCAGCAATTGCATTAGGAACATTAAGCGGTGGTTGGAAAATTGTAAAAACTATGGGAACAAAGATTACCAAGGTTACTCCTCTCGAGGGTGTTGGAGCTGAGACTGCAGGAGCAATTACTTTATTCATGACTGCTCAAATGGGAATACCAGTTAGTACTACACATACAATTACGGGAGCAATTATTGGGGTAGGGGCAACAAAAAGATTGAGCGCTGTTCGGTGGGGAGTTACTAGAAATTTATTGTTTGCTTGGATTGTTACAATACCGATCTCAGCAATAGTTGCTGGCTTAATGTACTTGATAATATCTTCACTGTAAAAGAAAAGAGCCCTACACATAGAGCTCTTAAATCGTTTATGAAACAATATACTAAGCCTTTATTGTTTGAGAGTTATTGAACTCCATCTGATTGTCTTTTAAATTAATTTGAATTTCATCTGTAGGAGCAATTCGTCCACTCAGGATTTCTTTACTTAATTCATCCATGATTTTTTTCTGAATAACCCTTTTCAACGGGCGAGCACCGAATTGAGGATCGTAACCCAACTGTGCAAGCCAGTCTAATGCATCATCGCTAATTACAACTTTATATCCAGCATAATTCATTCTATCATAAAGCTCTTTAAATTGAATATCGGCAATGGCGCGTATATTTTCCCTGCTCAACGGCTCGAACATAATTAACTCATCAATTCTATTTAAAAATTCAGGTCTTATACTCCTTTTGAGCATTTCAAAAACTTCAAGCTTCGTTTTAGCTAGTACGGTATCATGATTTTCAATATTGAGGTTTTCATAATTTTCTCTAATTAGCTCAGCACCAATATTTGAGGTCATTATTATAATAGTATTCCTAAAGTTAGCAGTTCTTCCTTTATTGTCAGTTAATCGACCATCATCCAATACCTGTAATAAAATATTAAACACATCAGGATGGGCCTTTTCTATTTCATCTAGCAATACCACGCTATACGGTCTTCTACGAATTGCCTCTGTTAATTGTCCACCTTCATCATAACCTACATATCCTGGAGGAGCTCCTACTAGACGACTCACAGTGTGCTTCTCTTGGTATTCCGACATGTCAATCCTTACCATAGCTTGGTCGGTATTGAATAGATATTCAGCCAGAGCTTTGGCCAATTCTGTTTTACCAACCCCAGTGGTTCCCAGGAAAACAAACGAACCTATTGGTTTTTTAGGATCCTGTAATCCAGCTCGGCTTCTTCGAATTGCATTAGATAATGCTTCTATAGCCTCATTTTGTCCAACAACGCGTTTATGTAATTCAGTTTCTAAACTCAATAATTTTTGGCGCTCACTTTGAAGCATTTTATTTACAGGAATACCAGTCCACCGGCTTACTACTTCGGCTATATCTTCTGCATCTACCTCCTGCTTAACCATTGTCTTTCCCTGTTTGCTTTCCTTTAATTTCATAGTTAATGCAAAGAGGTCTTCTTCTGCATTCTTGATTAACCCATATCTGATTTCTGCAACTCTTCCGTAGTTTCCATCTCTTTCAGCTTGTTCTGCCTCTAATTTCAACGATTCTATAGATGCTTTCTTTTGTTGAACTTGTGTGAGTATGTTCTTCTCATTTTGCCATTGCGAATTTAGTTCGTCTCTCTTATTCGTCAAATTCGCAATTTCTTCATTCAGTTTCGCGAGTTTTGTTTTGTCATTTTCTCTTTTAATGGCCTCGCGCTCAATTTCTAATTGCATTATTTTTCTGTTTAGCTCATCTAACTCTTCGGGTACAGAGTCCATTTCTAAACGTAGCTTACTTGCTGCCTCATCCAAAAGGTCTATCGCTTTATCAGGAAGAAAACGATCAGAAATGTAGCGTTGACTCATTTCTACAGCGTTTATTATTGCTTCATCTTTAATACGAACTTTATGATGTGATTCATAGCGTTCTTTTAGCCCTCTTAAAATGCTTATTGCTTCTTGAGAATCTGGTTCTTCGACTATTACTTTCTGAAACCTTCTTTCAAGAGCTTTGTCTATTTCAATATATTTTTGATATTCCGATAGTGTAGTGGCTCCTATTGAACGAAGTTCTCCGCGAGCTAATGCTGGTTTTAGGATATTGGCAGCATCCATAGCACCTTCTCCCTTTCCAGCTCCAACTAAAGTGTGTATTTCGTCAATAAACAAAACAACTTCTCCATTACTTTGAGTAACTTCTTTTACTACAGCTTTCAATCTTTCTTCAAATTCTCCTTTATACTTAGCACCTGCAATTAATGCGCCCATGTCTAAACTATAGATTTGTTTTGACTTCAAGTTTTCGGGAACATCACCCCTAATTATACGGTGTGCTAAACCCTCGGCAATGGCTGTTTTTCCAACACCCGGTTCTCCAATTAATACTGGGTTGTTTTTTGTTCTTCTACTTAGGATTTGTAGAACGCGTCTAATCTCGTCATCCCTTCCAATAACAGGGTCTAATTTGCCTTGGATTGCTAATTCGTTTAGGTTGTTTGCATATTTTTTTAATGAGTTGAATAGATTTTCAGATGTCTGAGAATCTACTTTTTTTCCACCACGCATTTCTAGAATAGCTTTTTTCAATTCAGATTTTTTAAATCCCGAATCTTTTAGAATCCGGGAAGTGGAATCATTAGCTTCGAGCATGGCAAGTAAGAAATGAGAGTTTGTGATAAACTCATCCTGCATAGATTTCATCTCTTTCTCGGCACTTACAAATAATTTACTTAATCCTTGAGAAGCATAAATATTACTTCCCTCAACTTTCGGAATTTGTTTGATTTCACTTTCAATAACCTTTTCGATGTGATCCAGGTTTACTCCAAGCTTACCAGAAAGAAACTTTATTGTTTCAGGCTCTTCTTTTATAATAGATAATAGCAAATGAGAAACCTCTATGCTTTGCTGTCCAGCAGCAATAACAAGGTTTTGAGCCCTGTTTAATGTTTCTTGTGCCTTTATTGTCAATAGTTGTTGATTCATGACCTCGATAATTCAAATTGTATTCCATTTCTGTTCACACAACTAAAAGTTTAAGTTATTGAATTTTTTCTGTCAAAATGACTTAATTATTTTCTTGGCTTTTATAAAATACGCCATTTTGACATAGTTGTATTTTATTATTGTAGAGATTTGGATTTGAAACCTCTCAAATAATTATTAAATATTGTACTTAATTGAGCAGTGAATGTAAGTAATTAACATCTTTGGAATGTGAAATTTACTTATTTGCCTATTACGTAGACTCTAAAAAAAATATTTTGCCTTTTCCAGATAAAGTTTACTCGAAGTTTATTTAGAATTTTGGAATAACGCCCGTGTAATTCTGCGGACTAATATTTTTTAATTCGTTTTTGATGTTTTCTTCAATATCTAAATCATTAATAAACTCATGTATTGAATTCTTAGTGATTTTATCGTTTTTACGCGTTAATTCCTTAAGTGTCTCATAAGGATTAGGATATTTCTCTCTTCTTAGAATAGTCTGTATAGCTTCTGCTACAACTGCCCAGTTATTCTCGAGATCTTCATCGATTTTTGCTGAATTTAAAATGAGTTTATTTAAACCCTTTTCTATACTTACTAATCCAATCAGTGTGTGTGCAAATGGAACGCCCACATTTCTTAAAACCGTACTGTCAGTTAAGTCTCTTTGTAAGCGGCTAATTGGTAACTTTCCAGCTAAATGTTCGAATAATGCGTTTGCAACTCCTATATTTCCTTCGGCATTTTCAAAATCAATTGGGTTTACCTTATGTGGCATTGCTGACGATCCAACCTCTCCTTTTTTTATTGCCTGTTTGAAATAATCCATTGAAATGTAACTCCAAACGTCTCGTGAGAAATCAATAAGTATATTTCCAATTCTTTTAAAAGCATCCATCATGGCAGCCATAGAATCATACGATTCTATCTGGGTAGTTAGAGGATTTCGGACTAATCCCAACTGTGTATTTATAAAATTATCTGCAAAAGATATCCAATCAATTTCTGGGAATGCTACACTGTGGGCGTTAAAATTACCAGTTGCGCCTCCAAACTTAGCTTTTACAGGGATATTTTTTACAGGTTGTAGTTGACCTCTTAAGCGTGATGCAAAAACTATCCATTCCTTTCCTAAATGCGTAGGGGAGGCTGGCTGTCCATGAGTTCTTGCTAGCATTGGTTGATCCATCCAGTTTGAGCCTTGCTCCTCAATTATAGAAATTACATTTTCAATTTGAGGAATCAACACCGTATGGATTGCATCCTTCATTAGCCAAGGAATTGCAGTATTATTGATATCTTGAGAAGTCAATCCAAAATGAACTAATTCCCTGTAGTAATCTAAACCCCAAGAATCAAGCTTTTCTTTTACCAGATATTCAACTGCTTTAACATCATGGTTGGTTGTTTTTTCAATTTCTTTTACCCTTTGAACTTCTTCATCTGAAATATTTCTCGTCCATGCTCTTAGTTCTTTTGATTTATCCAAAAGCATTCCAAAGTCCCAACCCTTCAACGCCGCATGTGACAATGCAATTAAATATTCAATTTCAACTTTTATTCTGTATCTGATTAGGGCAGATTCTGAAAAATATTGAACTAATTCTGCCGTAACTCTTGAATAACGGCCATCCACAGGGCTAATTGCATTTAAGTTGTTCATATGAACTGCAAATTTAGTTCTTTATCCCTGCTTGGCTATAATTTATGTGAGTATATCGTTAAATAAAAAATGAATTATATTTGATTTTAAGATTGAAAATGATGAATAAACTACTAATTGTTCCCACTCTGTGCCTAATTTCTTTTTCGAATTTTATTAACGCACAAATTGATACTTCAGAAATCGAGAAAGATTATAAGCTCTTTCAACATGTCAGATATGTCGAGCCTACATACGAGTATATTCCAATTAAAGAAAACTACATCACTGATGTTGCGTTAGGTCTCGAATATAATAATGAATCTTTCAAAGGGCTAGGTCCCGAATCTTGGGATAGCCTAGGGCAATTGAAAAATTCAAGTGGATTTGATTTTTACTTTCTCTTTTCTGCATTGCCAAAAAATATGACAAAAAATTTGGGGAACATTAATTGGGGATTAGGTATGGGGTTTAATCAATTTTCTAATGGAGACCGCTATAATGTAGCATTAAATACAATTAGAGAAGATAGTGCATTTACTCAGGTAAAAAATAACACGTTTCATTTGTATTCCATTTTAAGGTATGAGTTTCAACTAGGCCGTTTTTATCCCTTTTTAGGAATGCAAGGAGGTGTTTCTTTTTATAACTCAAATCAACATACGGAAACCTATGTGCCAATCACAGACTATGAATCTATAGGTACGGCAGATATCCATAATTCTGTTGCCGGCTATCTTTCAACTGAAATTGGTTTGAGATTTAGATTGAATACAGGAGTAAACATGTACGTGTCATACATAGATAAAAGAGGAAGCGATTTAGAAATTATTGATGTTGAAAATTCCACCTTCAACGGTCTTTCATTTAATGGGGAATTAAGAGATGTGAAATATAATACGAACCAATGGAAAATAGGGTTCCTGTTTGATTTAAGTACGAACAAATACGAAAAAAGAAAGATCAAAGAAGGTTATTATGATACTAGTATTGTGATTCAATCACTGAATCAACCTTGTCCTCCGTGTCCATGTGAAGAGGATGAAGATTCTCAAGACAATGGTACATCAATTTTTAGAGGTAGCAATTCATCTCCTTCAAGAACAAATAACTCGCCGGCTACAATTAGTCCAAAAAGTTTTCCAGGAGTAAAGCCACCGGCACCACCCTCAAAACCTAAATCATAATTCTAATTTTAAAAATCTGGCGGTGTGGCTAATTTTATTTTTAGCCACTTCTTCAGGGGCTCCTGAAACCACAATTTCACCTCCATTAATTCCACCTTCTGGACCAACATCAATCACCCAGTCGGCAACTTTAATAACATCTAGATTATGTTCAATAACCAAGACTGTATTGCCTTTATCTGCTAAAGTTTGAAGAACACTTAACAGCTGTTTAATATCATCAAAATGCAATCCAGTAGTAGGTTCATCAAGAATATACAGTGTTTTTCCAGTATCACGTTTGGATAATTCAGATGCCAATTTTACTCTTTGTGCTTCACCTCCAGATAATGTTGTACTGCTTTGTCCTAAGGTTACATAACCCAGTCCTACATCAACCATGGTTTTTATCTTTCGAACAATCTTTGGTACTGCATCAAAAAACTCTACTGCTTGAGAAATAGGCATATCCAATACATCTGAAATGCTCTTACCTTTATATCTTACCTCCAACGTTTCACGATTATATCTTTTACCCTGACAGGTATCGCAATTAACCTCCACATTAGGAAGGAAATTCATTTCTATAACACGTTTACCTCCGCCACCACATTCTTCGCATCGTCCACCTTTTACATTAAACGAAAATCTACCTGGCTTGTAACCTCTAATTTTTGCTTCAGGTAATTGAGAAAACAAATTTCTTATCTCTTGAAATACACCAACATAAGTTGATGGATTGCTCCTTGGTGTTCTTCCAATTGGACTTTGGTCTATTCGAATTACTTTGTCAATGTATTCTAACCCAGAAATACTATCATGCTCCAATACTCTGTGATGAGAACCGTAAATTTTACCGTGAGCTAGCGGATACAAAGTTTCATTGATTAATGTTGATTTACCACTTCCACTTACACCAGAAACACAAACAAATAACCCTAAAGGTATTTCTAAGTCTGTATTTTTTAAGTTATTGCCTTTGCATCCAGTGAGTTTAATCCATTCAGAGTTTGGCTTTTTCCGTTTTTGGGGTACCGGTATGCTTAGTTTGTTGCTTAAATATTGGGCAGTAACAGTATTTGATTTTAGAAATTGAGCTATTTTCCCCGAGGCAACAATTTCACCTCCTCTTTTACCAGCATGTGGACCAATTTCAACTAACCAATCACTCGATAGCATCATATCCTTATCATGCTCTACAACCAATACTGAATTTCCCAAATCACGCAATTCTTTCAAACTTTCAATAAGTTTTTCGTTATCTCTTTGATGAAGTCCAATGGAAGGTTCGTCCAAGATATACAAAACGTTAACCAATTTCGATCCAATTTGTGTCGCTAATCGAATTCGTTGAGCTTCACCTCCGCTTAATGTTTTCGCCGGGCTATTTAATGTTAAATAACCCAATCCAACACCATGTAAAAATGAAACACGGTTCCTGATCTCCTTAAGAAGTTCTGATGCTATGGTGATTTGACGAGCTGTTAATTTTACCTCTATATCTGATAAGAATTCAAACAATCTCTCAATACTCATATTTGACATTTCGGCAATGTTAAGGCCTGCGATCTTATATGAGAGTGATTCTTCTTTTAATCGTGCACCTTTGCAATCAGGACATGTAATTTCATGAACAAATTCTTCAGCCCAAGTCCTTAATCGATCATCTGAACTATCATAATATGACTCCGATACAATTTTCAATACTCCTTTAAATGTGGTTTCGTGGTTCACATATCCATTGGCACTTTTGATTTTAATGTCAATAGGATCTTCTAAACCATAGAGAATAACATCTAATTGTTTTTTTGATAATTTCTCGATCGGATCTGCCAAGCTAAAATTTAATAACTTCGCAATCGCTCTTAATTGTTGAAATGTCCAATTTTCGCGCAATTCACCAACAGGAACAATTCCCCCTTTGTTAATCGATTTTTTACGATCGGGTAAAATATAATCAACATTTATCTCTGATGTTACGCCCAGACCTTCACATGTTCTACAAGCACCAAATGGAGAATTAAATGAAAATGTATTAGGTTGAGGTTCTTCATAACTGACTCCTGAGATAGGGTCCATTAAAAATTTACTGTAGGGCTTTGAACTTCCATCATCTTGAATTACAATCAAATGTCCTTCACCTATTTTTAAAGCAGTTTTAATACTTTCTCTTAATCTTTTTGGGGATAGTTTTTTAACCTCTAGCCTGTCAATTACTACTTCGATGTTATGAATTTTATATCGATCAAGTTGCATACCGGGTAGGATGTCTTGAATTGCTTCATCGATACGCACTTTGGTATAACCTTTCTTTCGAATTTGTTCGAATAACTCCCTGTAATGACCTTTTCTACCTTTAATTACCGGAGCACACAATGTAATCTTTTGATTTTCAAAAACATCAAGAATGGATTCCTCGATTTGTTCTTCGGAAAACTTGACCATTGGCTTTCCAGTCACATAACTATAAGCGTCAGCAGAACGCGCATAAAGCAATCTTAAAAAGTCATAAACTTCTGTTACTGTACCAACAGTAGAACGCGGGTTTCTAGAAACAGTTTTTTGTTCAATTGCAATTACGGGACTCAGTCCTTTGATTTTGTCAACATCAGGGCGTTTCATGTCGCCGATGAATTGACGTGCATATGCGGAAAAACTCTCCAAATATCTACGTTGCCCTTCGGCGAATATCGTGTCAAACGCAAGGCTGCTCTTACCTGATCCAGATAAACCTGTGAATACAACAATTGAATTTCTCGGTATTGAAAGATTAACTTCTTTGAGATTATGTTCTCTCGCGCCTACTACCTCAATAACCTCCTGAGAGTTGGGTTTGTGTATTGAAAGTGAGTTCTCAGAGGACATAAACCGCAAAAATACGAAACATAACAAGCAAATCCTTGAGTTATCTGAAATGTTTTATGTATTGCTTCATTTAGTTGTAGTTTTGCATCAAATGATTTTAAAAGCAACAAAATATTACAACCAACACCCTTTGAGAGTAATATTATTTGTTGGCCTTTTTTTTCGATTGCTAGCAGCTTTTTTCAGTAGAGGATACGCCTTTACGGATGATCATTTTTTTGTAATTGAAGAAGCATTTCAATGGTTGCAAAGTGGCGACTTCTTTAATCCACATACTTTTGATCCTCAACGACTTGCTCATGGCACGTTATATACGCTTGTACATTATTGCTTTTTATACTTAACCGATGGCATTCCCACAAATTTGCAAATGTTTTTTGTCAGATTGTTTCATGCCGGATATAGTTTATTGCTTGTTAAATGGGTTTTTCAATGGATAAAAAATACTTATGATTTAAAACTAGCCTGCCAGTCCGCCTGGTTGGTATCAATATTTTTCCTTTTTCCATACTTATCTGTTCGTAATTTGGTTGAATTTATTTCTATACCACCACTTTTTTGGGGAATGTGGAAATTGAATTCTACAGAAATACATAGGCCAATTACTTTATTTTTAGTGGGATTGTCATTTTCAATTGCATTTGGATTAAGAATACAAACGATCTTAGTCAGTGGAACTGCTGGACTAATATATTTATTTACTCAACCTGTCCGAAAATCCTTTACAGTGCTTTTCGGCTTCCTAATTGGATTTGTAATAATCAATATAGGATTAGATTATTGGATTTGGGGTCAACCCATGCATGAACTAATCGAATATGTTTCTTACAATTCAAATAATTCACACTTGTATCCAAATGGACCCTGGTATCAATATATTCCTTTATTAATAGGTATTGGCCTTTTGCCATTTGGGCCTTTGATATTTTATGGATATTTAAAATCATTGAAAATCAATTGGAAGTGGACAGTACCAATTCTTGTATTTATAGTATTTCATTCAATTTATCCCAATAAACAAGAGAGATTCATTTTTACTATTTTACCTTTTTATTTGGTGTTAGGTTGGATAGAATTCACACATTCATCAGGTAAGGTCTTACAAAAATTCAAATCAAAAAAATGGCAATATTTATTTTGGACCACCAATACACTACTGTTAATACCATTAGTTTTTACATCTACTAAAACAGGAAAAATGGACGTAATGCTGGAGTTAAGAAATTATGGTAAAGCAAATAAAATTGTTGTAGAAAATTCACAAAGAGAGGGTAGGGAATATTTCCCCTTGTTTTATTGGGGGAAATTAGGAAAGGTTGACCATATTACTACCAAATTATCAACTGAAAACTACTACGATTCAGTGAGGATATTAAATCGGGAACCACCAGAGTTTGTCGTTTTCCTCGACACAAATAATTGGTCTCATCGCAAAGAAAACTTCTTGCGATTTGGAATCATATTAGAGGATTCGTTGAGAATTTATGATTCTTGGATAGATAATATTGTTTCAGAATTGAACTCTAGAGTTCGAAAGAATGTTTGGACTATTTTTCATTTGAATTACGCACAGTGTAATCCTGGATTTTTACCAGCTTCCACCAGCACCACCGCCGTTGAAGCCGCCTCCGCCTCCGAATCCACCAAAACCACCGCCACCATCAAAACCACTCCCGCCTCGGTGCCCTCCACCAAAACCTCCAAAAAATAAAGGAGTATGGTAAATACCACTGCGACCAATACCGCCACCGCCGCCTCTTCTGAAGAATATCAAGTAAAACAAAACCAAGAAAATTATCGGTAACAGCACTTTAGATAAAGGATTGCGAACTTTCTTTTTGGAACCTTTCTTTCTACCATTAAATTCTCCTTTAACAGCGAATGCCAATTCGTACGTAGTTTCGCGTATTGCATTATAATATTCACCTCTTTTCAGAAAGGGAACCAATGCTTTTCTTCCAATTTCTCCGACAATACCGTCGGTTAACGCACCCTGGGTTTTATCAGCTGTTATAACATGATATTTTCTGTCTTTAATGGCAAGGTAAATGAGTATACCATTGTTAACCCCTTTGTCTCCAATTTTCCAACCTCTTGAAACAAATAAAGCACGATCAAAAACATCGTATGGTTTGGAAGAACTCTCAATTAATACAGCAATTTGAACTCCAACTGAATCTTCGAAGCTTTTCATTAATGAATTGAGTAGCTTCAACTCCTGTTGATTTAATACAGAGGCATAATCGTTAACATAATTTGAATATTTTGGTAATGTTTGGGCAGCATTAAGGAAACATACGCTTTTAAACACAATTAGAAGTGCAAATAAATGCTTTAATATTAGCGGCCTTATATAGTCCGAAATCCTAACCAAAAGTAACTTCGTTTGATAATTCATTAGGATTGTCTTCGGATGGAGGAAAATGTTTTCCAAGCTGTTTTCCTAGAATATTTATTCCCTTTTCAATTCCTTGAGTAAGGTTGGAAGACTTAATTGTTTCTATCACTTCATCCTTTACTGCATTCCAGAATTCATCTCCCACATGAGTATGAATGCCAGAATCTCCAATTATACTTATTTGCTTCTGCTTTAATCTCAGATATATGAGTACTGCATTTCGGTTTTCTGTATTGTACATACCAAGTTGATTAAAAACTTTCTTTGCATCATCGACAATATCAACTCTCGATTTACAAACGGTATAGTGAACTCTAATTTCAGCAGATGTTTCTTCTTCTGCCTCTGCAATAGCATCTGAAATAGATTTAACATCCAAATCGATTCCTGCTGGAATACGCTGTGGGTTGAATATTTTCTTCCAAATGCTCATAAAATAATTACTTGTTGTAAATTTCTCCTAAATCAGGAGCATCTTCTGAGCCTGCTTTCGCCTCGAATCCAACTTTTTTCTCAAAACCAAACATTCCCGCAAAAATATTGGATGGGAAACGACGTACTTTTTTGTTGTATTTAGCAACTAATTCATTAAAATCAATTCGAGCTGTAGAAATTCGATTCTCAGTTCCAGAGATTTCATCTTGTAATTTTGCAAATTGAGGAATTGATTTAAGGTCGGGATATCTCTCCACAACAAGCATAAGTCGACTCAATGCACCGGACATGTTTTGCTGCGCGGCTTCAAACTGTTTGATTTTTTCTGGTGTGATGTTATCTCCATCCAAGGTAACACCGGTAGCCTTTGATCTAGCCTCTACTACACTGGATAAAATATCTTTTTCACTTTCTGTCGCCTTAACTACAGTTTCTGCTAAATTTTTAATCAAATCAGCACGACGTTGATATTGGGCTTCAACATTTTTCCAAGACTTTGAAACTTCCTCATCAAGATCAACAAGTCCGTTGTAAGCGTTACAACCAGTTCCAAATAATACTAATCCTAAAAATGCGATGATAGCAAGAGTAATAATTCCTGTTCTTTTCATATAAACTTTAGTGCAAAGTTAACTTTCAATATCTCGGTTAATTTTGATTTCACTATCGAAACATCAATTTTTTCGTTTAACTCTTTACTAATGCTCGTAACTCCCTTGTCAGTGATACCGCACGGAACAATATGATCAAACATTGATAGGTCTGGTGATACATTTAATGCTAAGCCATGCATTGTAATGAATCTTGAACTTTTTACACCAATCGCGGCTATCTTTCTTTCATTCTTACTACCAACATCAACCCAAACTCCAATCTTTCCCGGAAGGATATTCGCTTTGATATTAAACTCAGAAAGCAACTGAATCACAGATTGCTCTAGTAATTGAATGTAGGACTTCAAACCCAAGCGCATGGGCTCTAAGTCAAAAATTGGATATACCACTATCTGGCCAGGACCATGATATGTTATATCACCACCTCTTTCAATATGATAAACTTCAGCACCCTGCATTTTTAACCACTGCTCAGATACCAATAGGTTTTCTGCCTTTCCAAATTTACCAAATGTATAAACGTGAGGATGTTCTACGATGATCAAATGATTATTGGTGGGCTGTTTGTTCGCTTTATTAGAAATGTTTTTTGAATATAATTCTTTTTGAAAATCCCATACTTTGGAGTATGATTCAATCCCTAAATTGTGAATTTTACAAAAATTCATAGAGCAAAAATAGGTGTTCAATTCGGCAAAACTGTATCCTAAACATAACTTTGAATTTGATATGTCAAAAAACAGTAGGTCGGTTGGTAGTTATTTTGAAAAAGTTGCTCAACATTGGTTGCGTCGTTCCAATTTTGATGTGATATTTAGAAATTGGCATGCAGGTCATATTGAATTGGATATAATTGCAGAAAAAGAGAATCTCAGAGTTTTTATTGAAGTTAAATATCTTTCAGGACGAACTAATTTTTTTCCTGAGTCAAAAATAAATGCATCCAAATGGAAAAATATATTGAAAGCTGCGCATTGCTTTAATTCACAATATCCTAATAATAAAAGTATTAGGTATGATGTTATTGCTATAGTTAAAAATGATTGGTCCATGCAATTAGTTCATTATAAAGATGCTTATACGGGTTTACGTTGGTCTTATAT
>Ga0255751_10001500_pt1 | contig 22168 bp, 25 predicted proteins | sample 071ome_20_FD_179951 | JGI IMG/M metagenome (GOLD analysis project Ga0255751, IMG submission 179951) | Coastal salt marsh microbial communities from the Groves Creek Marsh, Skidaway Island, Georgia - 071412BT metaG (version 2) | ecosystem: Environmental > Aquatic > Marine > Intertidal zone >... | reverse complement strand
ACACGATTGATTGGTATGTAAAGTGGGTGGCTTCACTCATTTTACTTTGTGCTATGGTAGTAAGAGCTGCTGGATACAGCAATACTCTTGATACGTTTCTATCCTTTCTTGGATGCCTAGGTTGGCTTTTTGTCGCATTTGCGTGGAAAGATCGCGCACTTGTAATGTTAAATAGTATCGCTTGTTTTATTTTACTTACAGGATTATTGACAAACTTAAATGGCTAATACACTCAGACAAAAGATTGAACTACGTATGCAAATTCTTGAAGAAATGATGAAAAGAAATATGCAGATTCATGACCCAGAAACAGTAAATTTATTTCTAGATAGACTTACTTACTGTTGGGGAGTTATGAATGAAGAAGATCGTGACTTTGTTCAAGGTTGTCAGTTTGCACTTGAAGAAAAACATGAGTGGAAATGAGCGGAGTCTATAATCAAACTTACTTTAACAATCACCCACTTGAAAAAGATAGAGAGGGTGTTCTCTACGGAGTTATTTTAGTAAATAAATCCACTTGGGAACGTGAATGTATTAAAGTAGGAATTGCCAGTGGAAAGGACTGGCGGCACGTTATCAAAAGAAGTCGTGGTTTTCAAGGCTACGATTTGCGTATTCAGCGCACTTACCATGATACTATTTATAATTGTTGGAAGTTCGAGCAAGAGCTACATAAGAAGTTTAAGCATGACAGTTATAAGCCAAAACAAAAATTTGGTGGTCACACAGAGTGCTTCAAAATTTCGTCGCTTATTTTGCAGGAGTTCCCAAAAAATAGTTCTTGACAGATGCTTATTCTTTTGATATAATATATTTATAAAATTTAGAGAGAAGTGAATTTGAGAGAAATAATTATACCAACACATTGCCCAGCTTGTAACACAGAGTTAGACATTGTGAATGACCAATTATTTTGTCGAAATGACACTTGTCCCGCCAAATCATCAAAACGAGTTGAGCACTTTGCTAAAACACTTAGAATCAAAGGTCTCGGTTCGGCTTCGATTGAAAAACTAGATTTACAGGACTACCATGATATTTACTCTTTAACAGAGGACGAAATATCTACCGCCCTAAAGTCGGAGAAGCTCGGAGAGAAATTGTTTGCTGAGATAGAAAATTCTAAATCAGCAAATTTAACAACTCTCCTTCCAGCTTTTTCGATACCGCTGATAGGTTCTAGCGCATCTAATAAGTTAACGAGAACAATCTCGGATATTTCAGAGATAACCTACCAAAGATGTATAGATGCTGGTCTGGGGCCTAAAGCGGCGTCGAATTTAGTTAATTGGTTAGATAATACATTCTATCCAATGGAGTATGATGATTTACCTTTTACATTTACTTGTGAGAAGTCCGAAGTCGACAACACTCCTAAGAAAGGTGTTGTTTGTATTACAGGTAAACTTAAGAGCTACCCGACTAAGGCTGTAGCACAAGAAGTTTTACTAAAACATGGATTTGAGACAAAGGATAACCTTACAAAAGATGTGACGATTCTACTAAACGAAAGTGGAATAGAATCAGCAAAAACTAATAAAGCCCGAGATATGGGCATAATAATTTACGATAATATTAAAACTTTAATCAAGGAAAATTAAAAATGGCATTACCAAAATGGACAGATGAAAGAACACAGCAACTAGTGGACTTCATCGGTGACCAAAGCCCTGTATCACAGGCAGTAGTTGCTGAAGCAGCTGATCATCTTGAAACATCAACAAGATCGGTTTCTTCTAAATTAAGAAAAATGGGTTTTGATGTTGAATTAGCTTCAGCATCAGCAAGCAAATCTTTCTCAGACGAGCAAGAAGCTACTCTTAGAAACTTTGTTCAAGATAACTCAGGTTCTTACACATATGCAGAAATCGCTTCAAACTTTGAAGGCGGACAATTCTCTGCTAAATCAATCCAAGGAAAAATTCTTTCTATGGAATTAACAGAGCATGTTAAACCTGCTCCTAAAGTAGAAACAGTTAGAACTTATACTCCTGAAGAAGAAGGAACATTCGTTGAGATGGTTAACGGTGGTTCTTTTGTTGAGGAAATCGCAGAAGCTCTTGGCAAAAGCGTTAACTCAATCAGAGGTAAAGCTCTTTCTTTACTTAGAAGTGGCGATATCAATGCTATTCCTAAGCAGAAAGAAACCAAAGGTTCAAGCAAAGCTGACGTTTTAGCTGACCTAGAGATTGGTGAAATGACTGTACAAGAAATTGCTGACGAAATCGGCAAAACTGTAAGAGGCGTTAAAACAATGTTAACCAGAAGAGGTTTACAATGTGCTGATTACAATGGTGCAGCTAAAAAAGAAATAGGCTAATAAGCAATATTTAGCGGGGAGGGGCAAACCCTCCCTTTTTTTGAGAGAGAGTTATGAATATTGCGAGTGCGTTACTAAAACAATTAATAGTACAAAGAGATTTAGATACTTGGGCTCAGGTAAAGGAGATTTATTTACCAAATGAGTACCGAGGGATTTTTAACATCTTGGAAAAGCACGTCGACAATTATCAATCTCTCCCAACTTTTGAGGAACTTCAATACGAAGTTCGTGACTCAAAAACACAAGAAAAACTCTCAGCCATTCAATCAATCGAAGTTGAAGTCGATGCAGACATGCTTCTTGATTATCTAAAGAATGAATATGCCCAAGTAGAAATATTAGACGAACTCGACAAGTATGTCGATAAAACTGTTACTATGGCAAGTGCTGAGGAAAATATAGAACAATTACAAGAAATAGTACTAAAGGTAAGTGACAAGGTTGATATTACTCCACCTTCAGAAAGTATGCAAACTATAACACTTTTTGAAGATGAAGAACAAAGGTCGAAGTATTTACCTTTAGGACTCAATACAGAATATGATTCCTCGGTGAAATTCTCACCGAAAGATTTAGTGCTTGTTGGTGGTAGACGAGGTTCAGGTAAGTCGTTGACTTCCTGTAATCTTGCTGTCAATGTTTATGAATCTGGTAGAAGTGCAGTATATTTTACTATCGAAATGGACAGTCGTTCCATTCTACAAAGAATGTGCTCCATTGCTACAAGAGTTCCATTTACAAATATTAGGGACAGAAGTCTCAGTAATGAAGAATGGAATCTTGTAGCAGGTTGGTGGGCAGGTCGTTTTGATGGTGGACATGAACTTTTACAAGAGTTTGAACTCAACAGAGATTTTGACGAGTTTCACAGAAAACTTGTCAAAAGAGAATTAAACAAAGAAAAGCAGATTGATGTTATTTACGATCCTGCTCTCACTCTCTCAAAAATTCAAAGCGAACTCGATAAGAGAGTAGCTCGTGCTGACATTGGGATAGTTATTGTTGACTATCTTAACCAAGTCCGCCGCCACAATGCACCTTCAAGAAACAGTCAATACGACTGGCAAGAACAAATCGAGATTAGTAAAAAGATGAAATCCTTTGCACAAGAGTACGAAACTCTAGTGTTTGCCCCTTACCAGACAGACAATACAGGCGAAGCTAGATTTGCAAAGGGTATCTTGGATGCTGCAGACGCAGCTTACTCACTTGAAACATGGGAACCAGCAGATAAGTGTATGACATTTAACTGTACGAAAATGAGAAATAATGAAGTAAAAGGTTTCTCAAGTGAAGTAGATTGGAAATCACTAAAGATTGGCCCGAACTCAGCAATTACCCCTGCTGAAAAAGAGAAGATGAGAGAGGATATGGGTATGGGGGATTCAGATGAAAACGCACAGGAGAAGTTATAATGTTAATGTATACTGAAAAACAATTAGAAGAATCCTATACAATCTTTGTATTTGGATTAGTAGAAATTAGAAATAAACAAAATGTACCAATAGATATTCCTACATTAGAAGATTTCAGACAGATATATGAAGAAGGCTGGAATCAAATATTAGAGGATGAATGGTATTTTGATGGAGGACAAGATGGCAGCGGATCGTATCACTAAAGAAACTGCAGATTTAATAGCAATACCACCTCTTACGATAGAAGTACAAAAAGTAAAGTTTATATTAAATCAGAAAAAAGTACAAGAGAACATAAAAAATGTTCCATTAAATGAACCTTTAATGGAAAGTATTAAAAAGCATGGTATTATGTCACCAATGCTTACAATGAACAACTATTGGCCTATAGCGGGGTCGCAAAGAATACGCGCACTATGGGAACTTATCAAAACTGAAGAAGATGGATATGCATATAAAGATATTAAAGTCGAACTTCATCGCTTTGATAAAGATTGGTGGAACATGTATCTACTTTGGCCAGACAAAGAGTTTGTAAATACTGCTCTTGCAGTATGGTTTCAAACTGTAGAACTTGCATGGAAAAGTAAAGTATATGAGTTCACGAAAGATGATAGTGGAGTAGAAATGACAGAATTTGAAAAATTAGGAGATGAATTAAAAGGATGGAAACACAAATCATCACAGAAAACAACAGATTAAGAACATTTTCAAAAGAATTTGAAGGAACTTTACCTGAAGCTCTTAAAATATTTGTAACGCTTCGTAAAGCTATGGAAGAACACAAAGGAATTGGATGCGCTGGTATACAAGTTGACTTACCAGTACGAATCTTTGCAGCAGGTAATCCTGCACAACTTTTCATAAATCCAAGAATAGTAAGTAAAAGTTCCGTTACAAAAAGTGATTGGGAAGGATGTTTAAGTTGTCCCAATGCTATGGTAAAAGTAAGAAGATCGCATAGTATAGAACTTGAATATGAAACTATACTCGAAGATAGAATAGAAAAAGTAAAAACAAAGTTCAAAGGTTTTGATGCTCGTGTAATTCAGCATGAGTTTGACCATTTGAACGGAATATTAATTATAGACAAAGGAAAAGTATACAGACCATGAGAAATGCATATGATTTTTATCCCACTCCAGAGTGGTGCTATGAAAAACTTCCTATAAATTGGAATTTATTTGATACAGCATTAGAACCAGCAGCAGGAGATGGTAGAATAGTACGCTTTTTACAAAAACAAAAGCTACAAGTAAGTTCGTGTGAAATACAAGAAGGTACAGACTTTTTTGAACATGAAGGAGAATATGACTTAGTATTTACAAATCCTCCTTTTTCTCTTGCACAAGAGTTTATAGAACACGCAATGACAATGGCACCAACAATTATAATGCTGCTAAGAATTAATTTTCTTGGGGCACAGTCTAGACATGATTTTTGGCAAATGTATCCACCTGATGGTTTAGTAATATTAAGTAAGAGGCCTTCTTTTACAGGACAAGGTACAGATGCCACAGACTATGCTTGGTTTATCTGGAGCGATATTGAAGAATTAAAAGGATTAAAGTGGATTAAATGACAGTAGAAGAATTACTCGCAGAAGAAAGAATACCATTTAAAGTTTCACCAGCAGACTTTATTGTGTCGTGTTTAAATCCTGAACATGACGACAGTAATCCAAGTATGAGAATTGATAAGATTACTGGTATATTCAACTGTTTTTCCTGTGGTTTCAAAGGAAATATATTCAAACTTTATGACAAACCAAGTAACTTTCTTGATATAAAAAGAGAGAAATTACGACAAAGAATAGAAGAAAAAAGGTCGGCTTCTGTAGGATTAAAAATGCCTACAGATATTATGCCGTATCTAGGAAATGAAAGAAATATAAAACCAGACACTTATAAAAAGTTTGAAGCATTTATGTCAAGTCGCTCTCCATTTGGAGACAGAATTGTATTTCCAATTCGTGACATCACAGGAAAAATCGTTGCCTTTAATGGCAGACTGAGGCAGAACTCACATATAAAAGATCAGCCAAAGTATGTCATACATCCTCCCAAAGCGATTATGCCCATGTATCCCACTAATATTACTCCCATCAAAGGTAGAGTGATATTAGTGGAGGGCATTTATGATGTAGTTAATTTGCACGATAAAGGATTAACAAATGCTCTGTGTTCGTTTGGAATATCAAATATAACACCAGAGAAATTATTACTGCTCAAAATGAAAGGTATAGAACAGATAGATATTCTGTTTGACCCCGATGATGCAGGACAAGCTGCCGTAGAGAAAGTTCAAGAACTCTGCGATAAAGTAGAAATTAAACACTACCATGTAAGAATTCCACCAGAGTATGGAGATGCTGGAGAACTAAACGAGAATACAGTATTAAAACTCAAGGAGAATCTGTATGGCACATAGACCTAAATATGAATGGCAAGAACATCACTTTGACCATTTACATCAAGAATTAGATAATGGAAAAACTTATGGAATTATCTATAAAGAGTGGCCGTTTAGGGATATGATTGATGGAGTAATAAACGATCTCGTTACTGACCCAGGAACAGGAGAAAAAGGTAGACCAAGTAGAGATTCTGTAAGAAAAAGAGCAAAAAATCGTTGGATACGAGAAGGAAATATAAACTATACCAACGCTCAATGGACTGAAGAAGAAGAAAAAGATTTGATACTTGCTTATACTTTATGTGAAGGAAGCATGGAAGAAATAGAAAAATTATATAAAGAGTGTGACATGCCTCGAAGCCCTAATGCGATTGTCTGTAAAGTTCAAGAACTTCAGTCAGAAGAACTGTTACCTAGATATGAACACAACCACAAAGCAACTGTTCGCTACAAAGATTGGACAGAACACTTTTTAAAATGTGGACTAGAAGTAATTGGCAATTCTTATGGAGGTGCTTTTAAAACTTATAAAGTTCAATGTTTAGCTTTTGGGCATAAACAAGAAAGAAAAGCATCCACAACACATAATGAAGTTGGATGTAAATTTTGCTCTGCTGCAGGAAAAGTATCGTTATCAGTATTAAAAGATTTACCTGAAGGAAAACTACCTTGTGTAACTTATTGTGTAGAATTTAGAGATGGAGTTATAAAAGTAGGACATGCAAACAAAGGAGCAGAAAAAAGAGGAAAAGGTTGGCCGCCTTTCAAAATATTAAAAGAAATATATACAACTACTTATCATGCTAGAAGAATAGAAGTAGCAACACATCATGATTTTGAAAGAATAAAGTTGTATGAGCCAATAGCAGGAAACGGAGGAACAGAATGTTTCCAACCAATTTATAAACAATCAATTTTAAAATACTTAGAAGAGGAGGAAAGGAATTTACCCGAAGATGCAAAAAATATTACTTGACAAAAGGTTAAAATTCCTGTATAATATATATTATGAAAGTAGCAATAGTAGAATCAAAACCAAGCAGAAATAAATACTTTGAATTGTTTAACAACAAGTTTCAATTTGAACAGTATGCACTCTGCTCAAATCCACAAATAAAGAAAGTATTAAAACGAGATGTGGATATAGTTTTTAATCCAGACGATTATGACTGGGTTATTCTAGTGGGTTCAGAACCACTAAAATTTTATACAAAAATTAATTCAATCACCGAGTATAGTGGTAGAGTTGTTGATGATAAATTTTTACCCGTCATCAATCCTGCTATGCTCACATTCAAACCTGAAGCTAAAAACACTTGGGAAGAGTCCAGAGATAACATAATTAAGTTTATATCTGGCGAACTCAAGCAGGAAAAGCTCGGAGAAGAATCACTACTTGCAATCACAGAAAGTGAAGAATTGCATAAATTTTTACAAGATGCAATCGACCACTCATATGATTATGTAGCACTTGACTCTGAGACTACAAGTTTATATCCTCGTGATGGACATATGCTTGGTATTTCACTAGCTTATCAAGAAAATCATGGTGCATACATTAGTACAGATTGTATTGATGAAAAAGCAGAAACAATGCTTCAGGAATTATTTAATAAAAAGAGAGTAATTTTTCACAACAGTAAGTTTGATATTGCTTTCTTTAGGTATCACTTTGGTTTCAAGTTTCCACAATTTGAAGATACAATGTTGATGCACTACATGATAGACGAGAATCCAGGCACTCACGGCCTAAAACAACTCGCACTTAAGTTCACTCCATTCGGTGACTATGAGAAGTCAATGTATGAATGGATAGATAATTATCGTAAACGTAACGGTTTACTAAAAGATGATTTCAGTTGGGATATGATTCCTTTTGATATTATGAAAGATTATGCAGCTTATGACGCAATTTGTACATTTCTTATCTATCAGAAATTTGCTCCTTGGTTTGAAAAGAATGAAAAATGTAATAATGTTTATCGTAACATTCTTCTTCCTGCCACAGAGTTTCTTCTTGATGTAGAGAGTAATGGTGTTCCTTTCGACAGGGAACGTTTACAGAAATCCTCGGTGCTGATGCAAGAAGATATTGACAAGGCAGTTGCTTCACTTTATGAATTTACAGAAGTAAAAACATTTGAAGCAGCCCAAGGAAAAGATTTCAACCCGAACAGCACAATGCAGCTTCGTTCTTTACTTTTTGATTACATAGGTCTGAGACCTACTGGAAAGAAAACAGGTACTGGAGCTGACTCAACTGACGCAGAAGTTCTAAAGCAATTAGCAGAAGAACACGAAGTTCCAAAACTAATTCTTGATATTCGTCAGAAAGTAAAAATTAAGTCAACTTACCTTGACAAGATACTTCCTGCTCTTGACCGTGACGAGCGACTCAGAACTGGGTTCAATCTACATGGAACAACTAGTGGTAGGTTATCAAGTAGTGGTAAGATGAATATGCAACAGATTCCTCGTGACAATCCAATCGTTAAAGGTTGTATTCGAGCAAAAGAAGGAAAACAAATTGTTGCAATGGACTTAACTACAGCGGAGGTGTATTGTGCTGCGGTTTTAGCAGATGATAAAGCACTTATGAAAGTATTCCAAGATGGTGGAAACTTTCACTCTAACATTGCAAAAATAGTGTTTAACTTACCTTGTGATGTAGAAGAAGTTACTCAATATTATTCTACTGAAAGGCAAATGGCAAAAGCTGTTACATTCGGTATAATGTATGGAGCTGGCCCGAAAAAGATTAGTGAACAAGTCACAAAAGATTCAGGAAAGTATTTTAGTACAACTGAAGCTAAAGAAGTAATTGATGATTACTTTCGACAGTTTCACGGCTTAAAAAGATGGCTAGACAATAGTAAAAAGTTAATCGAAAAACAAGGATTTATTTACAGTTTCTTTGGCAGAAAAAGAAGATTACCAAACGTAAAGTCAACTGACAGAGCAATCGCTGCTCATGAAGTTCGCTCTGGTATTAATTCTCTTGTTCAATCTGTAGCATCTGATGTTAACCTTATGGGTGCTGTTGATGCACATAGAGAAATATGTGAAAGAGGTTATGAAAAGAATATGAAGATATTTGCTTTAGTTCATGACTCTATTCTTGCAGAAGTAGATGATGATTACATTCAAGAGTATCAAAATATACTATTGAAGAATGTTCAAAAAGATAGAGGACTATCAATCCCAGGCTGTCCAATCGGCTGTGATTTTGAAATCGGAAATGATTACAGTATGGGTAAATTTGAGGCAAAGTATGAAACTGTGGAATGAGTGGTGCGTTCCTGATACTGAAACCATGATTGGTGATATAGTAATGGAATGGAAAAATAAAAGTGCCCTTATTATAAACAAATGTAAGAAGAAAGAGATAGTTGTTCAAGCGGGTGGCCATGTAGGAATATTTCCTATTGGACTTAGCAAACACTTTCGACAAGTAATTACATTTGAAGCAGTGCCTACAAATTTTGAATGTCTAGTAGAAAATATACAGGAACGTGATTTACATAATATAGATTACTACTCAGTAGGCTTAGGCAGAGAAAGAGGAAGTGCAAATATATCTGCTACAAAACAGGGAAACTCAGGAGCAACACAAATTGTTCCTACAGATATGGGCGACATAACTCTGACTACGATAGATGATTTAAATTTAGTTGATTTAGATTTATTGTGGTTAGATATCGAAGGAATGGAAGTAGATGCACTTGAAGGCGCAAGAAACACTATAAGAAAGTTTCAACCAATTATTGTACTCGAAAACAATGGTTTAATTTTTGCAAAAGAATTTAGACCCGATGGGGAAGAAGAACTTAGAGAGTACATGAAAGAAAACTTTGATTATACCTTGCAGGACAGACTCATGAGAGATGACATCTATGCGCCTCGAGGATATTAAGTTTCCCATTTTTGTTCTACATAGTGACGAAATCGAGGTTCGTGATGGACTTTTATTTTGTGATACACAAATAGTAGACGATAAAAATATGAAAGGCAAAACTCTCGGACAGAGAAGATTGCAAACCCCACACAAAAATATTTATCCCCTGCGCTTCATGATTGAGAATATTCGAGGTCTAGTAAAGCACAGGGGTAAATTTTTTATAGACTCACAGGGAAAGTTTTTTCGGTATATCAAGAATATGAAAATCGATATTAAATACAAGAAAGTACGAAAAGTAGAAAAGAAAGAAGTAGCAACTTTGATATGGGTTGAGGGAATACCTTTTCCATTTGAGGAAAAGCGACCTAATACTTCACCTTATGTTGGTATCGCGTATGTTCAGAACAGACCCTCTTTCATTTACGATTTTGTAGCTGAAAAGAGAAAGGACACTTGGCGTAAAATATGAAAGCAGTTCTCAGTAATCGCATATTCATGGAAGTTAGTAATGAGTTACAGTCGAAAATCGACGAAGAACTTACTTATGCCATACCCCCAAGAAATCCACTTGACCCGCCATTCATTATAAAGAATATGGGAATTGTTCGGAAAGGGTTAGTGACATTACCTATCGGAAGAACGGATTTAATACCAGAGGACTACGAGATAGTCGATAAGCGTGTTGACTCACCAATTGAAGGTTTTGACTTTAAGTTTACTTTACGACCTTCGCAACAGTCGGTATATGATGATGTCAATGACAGTTGTATAGTAAACGCTTGGGTAAGCTGGGGTAAAACTTTTACTGCGTTAGCTATCGCAAATAAGTTAAAACAGAAAACGCTTATAGTTACACATACATTAGCATTACGAGCGCAGTGGGAAAAAGAAGTGAAAAAAGTATTTGGAGTTGTGCCTGGAATCATAGGCAGCGGTCAGTTTGATATTGACCATTCTTTTGTGATAGGAAATGTTCAAACTCTTTATCGTAGAATAAATTCAATCAAAGATGTTTTTGGAACAATTATACTTGACGAAATGCATCACGTATCTAGTCCCACATTTACTCGTATTGTTGATGCTAGTAAAGCAAGATATAAAATTGGTTTAACTGGCACAATGGAAAGAAAAGATGGTAGGCATGTTATATTTAGAGATTACTTTAGTACTACAGTATACAAACCACCAAAAGAAAACTACTTAGTACCCAAAGTACATATTGTAAAGTCAGGAGTACGTTTTCCAGATGGAGCAAATACTCCTTGGGCAAGTAGAATAAATGCTATAGCGTATAACTGGGAATACCAAAATATGATAGCATTGCTTGCAGCAAATTATGCAGCAAAGGGACACAAAGTTCTAGTTGTATCTGATAGAGTTGATTTTCTAAAACAAGGACACAAACTTGTAGGAGAGAACTCTATATGTGTTACTGGGGAGATCCCACATGAACAACGTCCTGCAATGATAAAAGAACTATTTAATGATAAAGATATACTCTTTGGAACTCAAAGTATATTTTCTGAAGGAATATCTTTAGATTGTTTAAGTTGTATAATTTTAGCAACACCTATAAATAATGAGCCTTTACTCACTCAGCTTGTTGGTCGTATAATTAGAATATATGAGGATAAACCTCAACCAATTATAGTTGATATACACTTAGTCGGTAATACAGCTAGACGACAGGCTAATGCGAGAATGGGATACTACATGAAACAAGGTTACGAAGTTGAAACGATATGAGCATCGAAAAATACTTCTTGACATAAGGTTAAATTTTTGATATAATGATACTCTATAATTGGAAAAAGATAAAAAGAGAAAGCAAAGGAAAAGTTGGTGACATAGTAACCATCCTTTACATCTTAACTTATCGAAAAGAACCTCCAATTAATAGAAAGGATAGACGATTCAAGTTTTGGACAAAAAGCTTTCATGGAGATAGTTTTTTAGTGAATCCTGAGCCGTTATTTATTCAAAGAAACAGATATTCAGATACTGAGATTGCACAGTATGCAGGTATCGCTTCACTGCGCAATCATTTTGACTATCGAAGTAAAAAAGATACCACACTGGACTTCCTGCACTATACTGGTAAGGAAGATATAATAACAAATAATAGACTACTTTGGATTGAAGATGATAGAATACATTTTAAATTTGAAGAAGTCACTAATGGAGAATTAGAATGGCATTAACATTTAATAAATTAAAGGGCGAAGCCCAAAAAGGAAAAATCGAATCCTACACTTATGTAGAAGGCGATAACAAAGTTCGTATGGTTGGTGATGTATGCGCAAGATATGTTTACTGGCTAAAAGGCGAAAATGACAAGAATGTTCCTTTCGAGTGTCTATCTTTTGACAGAGAGAAAGAAGCATTTACTAATCTTGAAAAAGATTGGGTAAGAGAGTACTACCCAGATCAAAAATGTACTTGGTCGTATGCAATTCAGTGTATACATGACGGGAAAGTAAAAGTTTTAAACCTCAAGAAAAAACTTTTAGAACAAATTCTAGTTGCAGCAGAAGATCTTGGCGACCCAGCAGACCCTGAGACAGGGTGGGACGTACACTTCAAAAGAGTTAAAACTGGACCAATGGCATATAATGTCGAGTATCAGTTACAAGCTCTAAAGTGTAAACCAAGAGCTTTAGATGAGAAAGAACTTGAGTTAATCACAGACCTTAAGTCTATGGACGAAGTTCTTCCTAGACCTACTGCAGACGCACAAAAAGAACTATTGGACAGAATCAGAAGTGGTTCTGCTAATTCTGATGCGGATGAAAGTATCAATGAGGAGTTTGACGTCTAATGTTAGGAGTAGGAGAAAAATTTCCTGCTTTTACAATGCAGGGCGTAAACGAGAAAAATGAACTCGTACAAGTTTCTGTGACTGAAAATTATGAGCCTCTAAAACATGACTACACAGTAGTTTACTTTTATCCAAAGGACTTTACTTTTATCTGCCCTACAGAAATTGCAGGTATGGATATGTTAGTAAGTGAGGCGAATGTAATTGGTATAAGTGGAGACAATGAATTTTGTAAACTAGCTTGGAAACAAAACAATGAAGGTATTGCAAACATTCAACATCCACTCGCTTGTGATGCTATGCTAAAATTATCTACAAAACTCGGAATAGTAAATGAATTTGAAGGTGTTTGCTATAGAGCAACATTTATCATAGATAAGAATAGTATTATACAGCACGTAAGCGTAAATGCACTTGATACTGGTAGAAATGCAAGTGAAGTTCTAAGAACTCTACAAGCAATTAAGGCTGGTGGATTAACAGGTTGTGAATGGCAACCAGGGGAAGAATTTGTAGGATGATTTTATTTACAGCAGATTGGCATATTAAGTTAGGACAGAAAAATGTTCCTACTTCTTGGGCTTGCTCAAGATATGAGTTGTTTTATCAACAAATACAAGAAGCTGTAGATGAACATGATATAGATTTACATATCATTGGTGGGGACTTGTTTGACCGAGTCCCCAGCATGGATGAACTTACTCTTTATTTTGACTTTGTTAAAAATACTAAAGTAAGAACAATCATTTATGACGGTAATCATGAAGCTACAAAGAAAAATAAAACTTTCTTTTCTAATTTAATTCGTGCAACGAAAGATATAAACCCTTTAGTAGAAGTTATAACAGAAACTTATACAGAAGATAATTGGGCAATTCTGCCTTATGCAGACTTGCACAAAAAGAAAAGTATTGAAGATATTGATGCAGAAATACTTTTTACTCATGTAAGAGGTGAAATACCTCCACATGTTACACCAGAAGTAGACTTAACTAGATTTGATAAGTTCAAAACGGTTTTCGCAGGAGACTTACATGCTCACGAGAATACTCAAAGAAATATTGTGTATCCTGGAAGCCCTATGACAACATCATTTCATAGAAACGAAGTTAAAACTGGGTATATTGTTATTGATAATTTTGATTGGAGCTGGACTTGGCATGAGTTTAATCTTCCTCAATTAATTCGTAAAACAATTACTGACGCTAGTGATATGGTACAAACTGACTGGCATCATACGATTTACGAAGTTGAAGGAGATGTTTCAGACTTGAGCGGGGTCAAAAATTCTGAACTACTTGATAAAAAAGTAATTCGCAGAAAAACAGAAGCAACACTCATACTTGACAAAGAAATGACAATAGAAGAAGAATTAGGAGAATATCTCTCTTACATTCTTGAACTCGAAGATGAAAAAGTTAAAAAAATTATAGGAGTTTTCAGTGATCACGCTAGAGAAGCTAACATGGAGTAATTGTTTTAGTTACGGCTCGGACAATGTAATAGAACTCAACGACAACACTTTGACACAACTTATCGGCACGAATGGGGCTGGTAAGTCCTCTATACCTCTAATTTTAGAGGAAGTTCTATTTAATAAAAACTCCAAAGGAATAAAGAAAGCCGACATTTCAAATAGACTTGTCGCAAACGGATATGATATTTCGCTTGATTTTACAGTCAACGAAGATTCATACCATATTGATGTAACTCGCCGAGCAAATATTAAAGTGAAGTTACTTAAAAATGGTGAGGATATTTCAAGTCATACTGCTACAAATACTTATAAAACACTTGAAGAAATCATAGGTATTGACTTTAAAACATTTAGTCAGATAGTGTACCAGAATACTAACGCAAGTTTACAATTCTTAACTGCTACTGACACAAATCGTAAGAAGTTTTTGATTGATTTGTTACAGTTAGATAAGTATGTAGCTTATTTTGAAGTATTTCGTGAACTATCTCGACAGATTGGAGTAGATGTTTCTCGAATACAAGGAAAAATTGACACAATTGAAAAATGGTTAAATGACAATAAATTGGAAAATATATCTCTATTATCAAAAATGGATTTACCAATTTACTCGGAAGAAGATGGAAAAACTTTACGTTCTTTACAGATAGAATTTGAAAATATCTCTGAAATTACGAAAAAAATTAATACAAATAATCATTACAAGGAACAGCTAGCTGATATCGACCTACCAGCCATGCGAAAGCAATTAGAGCAATATCCTGAGAAGAAAGATACTAGTAAAATATTAACTTCTCTTGGGACATGGAAAGGCGAAGCAATACACGAGCAAAAGATGTTGTCTAAGTATGAAGAACTTGCACAGATGGATACAAAGGTATGCCCAACTTGTGAAGGCGATATAGACGAACATTTTGTAAACTCAAGTATAAAAGAGCATCAAAGTAGATTAGATTTTTGTACTCAAGAGTCTGATAAAATTCGTAAGCAGTTAAAAGAGATAGAAAATGAAAATGCTCATCATCATCAAGCAAGAACTCAAATAGAAGATTGGGAAGAACTTTATAGAAGTATTGACCAAACACTTCCAACAGAAGTTCCAAACGCTGATGAATTAAAAAGTAAGATTGCTACATTACAAGCCGAGTATAGAAATTATAAAAGAGAACTTGAAGAAGCAATCGAAAAGAACAACGAAGTTGAACGACATAATACTCGTCTGAATATTATTGAAGAACAACAAACAGATTTTGAGAATGAACTTGCAGACCTGATACAGTCGCTAGATGATGTAGAAGATAAACTTGCAAGTGTAGAGATTCTGAAAAAAGCATTTAGTACAAACGGACTACTTGCATATAAAATTGAAAATCTTGTAAAAGATTTAGAAGAACTTACAAACGATTATCTAGCCGAACTAAGTGATGGACGCTTTAGTTTAGAGTTTGTAGTATTAAATGACAAATTAAATGTCAATATAGAAGATAATGGAAACAATGTGGACATACTCTCGTTAAGTGCGGGAGAGTTGGCAAGAGTAAACACTGCTACACTACTAGCAATCAGAAAGCTAATGAGTAGTATTTCCAAATCTCAATTAAATGTACTATTTCTTGACGAAGTTAACAATGTTCTTGATGAACTTGGAAAAGAGAGATTAGTAGAAATATTGTTAAGGGAAGAAAATCTAAATACTTATATAGTATCACACGGTTGGACTCACCCTTTACTAGAAAAAATAGAAGTAATTAAAGAAAATGAAATGAGTAGATTAGATGGTTAATTCGAGACAAAAAGGAAACAGAGGTGAACAACAAGTAATCTCAATGCTTGGCAGAATGACAGAGGAAAAGTGGGAACAAACACCAGGCTCTGGAAGTGGCAAGATAAAAGGAGATTTAAGAGTTCCAGGAAAACACAATATATTTTGTATAGAAGTTAAGTTTTATAGAGAAGTTGGTTTCAATGCAAAGATATTCACACAAAAGAGTAATAACTTTTTTAAATGGTGGAGTAAACTTTGCAGACAAGCACAAGATATGGAACAAGAGCCATTACTCATCTTTCGTGAGAATCACGGCAAATTCTTTGTTGCAACTACAAGAAAACCAAAGAATACATTGCGATATATGCACATTGCCTGGCTGGGTGCATATGTATTACTCGCAGAACACTGGCTAGAAAACGAGGAGATAAAGTTTACAAATGGCGACTACAATTGCGAACCTTGGAGCCCCGGCTCCGATTGGGAACTTGCTGATAGTTGATGGTTTAAATGTAGCTTTTCGATGGAAACATCAAAACATACTTGACTTTAAGTATGACTACATAAGAACAATTGAAAGTTTAGCAAAGTCCTACAATGCAGGTACGATTATCGTATGTGCTGATGGCGGTAGTTCTTACAGAAAAGAAATCTATCCCGAATACAAAGCAAATCGTAAAGAACGATATGCTGAACAAACAGAACAAGAAGCTAAAGAGTTTGAAATGTTTATGGCAGAGTTTGCCGATACTCTTACACTTATAAAAGAGAAGTACCCAGTATTTCACTTTCGTGGAGTAGAGGCTGATGATATTGCTGCTTACATTACAAAGAACTTTGACTTTGATGATTGTTGGTTAATCTCGTCTGATAAGGATTGGGATTTACTAATAAATGATAAAGTCTCAAGATTTAGTACTGTTACTCGAAAAGAAACAACAGTACATAATTGGGACGAACACTATGATTTTAATAGAGATGATTATATCACTTTCAAGTGTCTAACTGGCGATAAAGGGGACAATGTTCCAGGAGTACCTGGAGTTGGTCCAAAGCGCGCAGTACAACTAATGGAACAATATGGAACAGTATTTGATATTTACGATGCGTGTCCACTAGAAGGCAAATATAAATATATTCAGTCGGTGAACGAAAATGCAGAACAACTTCTGACAAACGTAGAACTTATGGATTTAATTGCTTACTGTGAAGATGCAATCGGAGAAGAAAATAAAGAAGTTATAAATAGAACTTTACAGGGAAAATTCTAATGAAAATAGATTATAGCAAAGATAATTTACTTACAGAGTTTAGTTTTAAAACTCTAGAAGATCGTTATCTCGTAGGTGATGAAAAGTCACCACAGGAAGGTTTTGCACGAGCAGCACAAGCCTTTGCAGATGATGACGAACATGCTCAACGATTGTATGATTACGCAAGTAATTTATGGTTTATGTTCTCGACTCCTGTTCTCTCCAATGGAGGGACTAAGCGGGGTCTGCCAATCTCATGTTTTCTAAACTATGTTGAAGATTCAAGAGAAGGTATAACAGAACATTATACTGAAAATGCATACCTTTCTTCTTTTGGAGGAGGTATCGGAGGTTCTTGGAGTGCTGTACGTTCTGCAGGAACTAAAACATCTAAAGGTTCAGAAAGCACTGGTGTTATTCCATTTGTAAAAGTGGTTGATGCTGAAATGTTAGCTTTCTCACAGGGAGTCACAAGAAGAGGCTCTTATGCAGGATATATACATATTTCGCATCCTGAAATAGAAGAATTTTTAGATATAAGAAAACCAACAGGCGGAGACACAAATCGTAAGTGTCTCAATCTTCATCACGGAATAGTAATTAGTGATAAATTTATGGAAATTATTCACAGAGCAACAAAAGAGGAAGGCTTTGATGACTCTTGGGAGCTTATTGATCCGCATAGTGGTGAAGTAAAGAAAGTAGTAAGTGCAAGAACACTTTGGGTAAAAATATTACAAAATCGCATGGAAACAGGAGAACCTTACATTATGTTTGAAGATGCTGTAAATGCAGATTTACCTGAATTTCAGAAAAGAAAAGGATTGAAAGTAAATCACTCCAATCTATGTTCTGAAATTACACTTGCTACAAATGAAGAGAGAACAGCAGTATGTTGTTTATCGAGTGTAAATTTAGAGTATTATGATGAATGGAGTAAGGTTCCCGCCTTCATTCCAGACTTAATTCGTATGCTCGACAATGTGCTTACTTATTTTATAGAAAATGCACCTGCACAAATGGAACGTGCTAGATTTAGTGCTATGCGCGAAAGAAGTTTAGGTTTAGGAGCAATGGGATTTCATGCTTATCTACAACGTAATAATATGCCTTTTGAAAGTGTATTTGCAAGTAGTGTAAATTATGAAATGTTCAAACATATAAAAACACAAGCACAAGCTACAACAGAGCAGCTTGCAGTAGAAAGAGGGGCATGTCCAGATGACGATTCTTGCTCAGTAAGAAACGCACATTTACTGGCCATAGCTCCAAACGCAAGCTCAAGTATTATCTGTGGTAATACATCTCCAAGTATAGAACCATTTCGTGCAAACGCATTTACTCAAAAAACAAAGAGTGGGTCGTTTCTACAAAAGAACAAATATTTAGAGAAAACTCTAGAAAAGTATGGTAGAAATGATGAACTTACTTGGAAAGAAATAGTTACAAATAAAGGGAGTGTACAACATCTTGACTTTTTAAGTGACGAAGAAAAAGAGGTATTTAAAACTGCTGTAGAGATTAATCAATCTTGGGTAGTAGAACACGCTGCGGCGAGACAAGAGTTTATCTGTCAAAGTCAAAGTGTAAACTTATTTTTCCCTCCTGATGTGAACAAAGGTGACTTACACAATGTTCATATGCTTGCATGGGCTAAAAATATGAAAACACTCTACTATCTACGAAGTGAAGCAATTTCAAGAGCAGATAATGTATCAAACAAAATAAAGAGGGAGATAATCTTTGAACAATCAGATTGTCTAAGTTGTGAAGGATAAGAAATGAACTTATTAGAAGAAAGAGATTATTATAAACCTTTTAATTATCCTTGGGCATTTGAGTTTTATAAAAAACAACAGCAAATGCATTGGCTTCCTGATGAAGTACCACTCCAAGATGATATAAAAGATTATAGAGAAAAACTAAGCCCTGATAACAGGCAACTGTTAGATAATATATTTAAGTTCTTTACTCAAGCTGATGTAGATGTATGCTGTGGATATGCAAAGCATTATCTACCTACATTTAAACAACCAGAAATAAGAATGATGTTAGTAAGTTACGCTTCAATGGAAGCAGTACACCAAGAAGCATATTCTTTATTATTGGAGACTTTAGGTAAGTCAGATGAACAGTATCAAGAATTTATGGATATTCAAGAAATGGTTGAAAAACATGAGTATCTAACAGATTTTAATATGAACAATCCACACGAGATTGCGAAAACAATGGCAGTCTATAGTGGGTTTACTGAGGGTGTTCAACTTTTTAGCAGTTTTGCTATACTTTTGAACTATCCTCGACACAATTTAATGAAAGGTATGGGGCAGATTGTCACATGGTCAATAAGAGATGAATCTCTACATGTTGAAGGTCTATCCAAACTTTTTAGAACGTTTATTGCAGAAAATCCGTCTATATGGACAGACAAACTAAAATATGAAATATATTGTGCAGCTGAACGCGTTGTTGAATTAGAAGATAAATTTATAGATGTTTGCTTTGATAAAGCGGACATTCCTGGTTTGACAGCAAAAGAAGTAAAAGAGTATATTCGTTACATTGCGGATAGAAGATTACTTGGTTTAGGAATGAAAAATATTTTTCATAGTAATGAGAATCCATTGCCATGGATTGATATGCAAGTCAATGCGGTTGAGCATACCAACTTTTTTGAAAACCGTGCTACCGAGTATGCTAAGGCTAGTACCCAAGGAAATTGGCAAGATATTTTTAAATAGGAGAAAATATGTCGACAGAAGTAACCCAACAAGAACCAGTTTTAGTTCTTGACGATAAAAAATATGTCATTTCTGAATTACCAGATACTGCGAAGTACATAGTGTCTGCTCTGAATGACTTACAAGGAAAAATTGCAAGGCATCAATTAGAGCTAGACCAATGGAATTTTGCAAAAGAGGGTTTGACTAATAGACTCAAAGAGGAAGTAGAAAAACCTGAAGAAGAAGTTTCAGAAGAGTCATAAAGAAAAGGGGCGATAAGCCCCTTTTTTATTGTTCTAATTCCGTTATTCTTGCTTCTGCGGCCTCTAATTTTGTAGATAGTTCTTGTATTGCTTTGACTAACATTGGTATCATAAATTTTTCATTAACTCTTAGTGGATTTTCAACTGTAAGATCTTCTACTGTAATAGCAGTACTTACAAAATCTTCTACAGCATCAGGAAATTGCTCTTGTACTTCTTGAGCAATAAATCCATATAACGTTTTATCGTTTTCTTCGGGAACAAAGTTCTCAATCCAATTAAATTTTACAGGATTTAAAGAGTTAATTACACTTAGCCCATTTGATATAGATGTTATATTTTGTTTTAATCTTTCATCTGATGCATTGTAAATATTAGTACCAGTTGGGGCTCCGATACTACCATTCATGTCAATTGTCATACGTTTAGTACCACTTGATCCATTATTATTTGTAAAAAATTCTAAATTACCATAACCAGTTCCGCCCCCTGTATCATTTGCTCCTGAAGTAGAAGCAATACCAGCGTTTCTCCAAACGAATTGATTACCTGACCCTATTGCACTGCCTCCAGCTGGGTGGTCTGAAGTACCAAACCAAAGTGAACCTTGATAGCCTTGTGCACCAGGTTGATTTACCCCAGTACTAATAACAACATGGGCTTCATTTCCGAAATCAACACCGCTTGCATCATTAACAATTTCATGTATATGTAAACTTGCAGTTGATGATGGAAATTCAGTTTCATATGGTGAAGTTTCACCTATAAATGCTTTACCTTCTACATGTAACTTAGATAAAGGACTGCTCGTACCAATACCAACATTGCCTCCGATGGGGTTTAATGCTAAAGGCTCTACTCCATCATCTCCACCTACAGAATTATTATCATAACTTCCTTGTATCCAAGCTCCGTAAGGAGAAACATCCATAGTTCCCATTTGAAGCCTAACTAAAGCATTATTTCCAGCTAAAGTTAGAAGAGCATTTGAATTTGCGTCATCAGTATTTAGTTCAGTACTGGGATTAATACCAGGACCAGATACCCAAAGTTTACCGTATGGACTAGTCGTACCTATACCAACTTTGCCTGATGAATTAATTATTATGTCAGGATATGAACCTGGAATAGAGTCTCTTGCAATAGCAATACCTCTTCCTGCAGAATTTGAACCAAATGTTGCCCCATAAGTTGAATCATCTTTTATTATTGCTGTTCCGCCCTGCACTTCAGTGGTTGAATAAATTTTACCAGTAACATGTAAAGGATATGAAGGAGTACTCATACCTATACCAACATTTCCAACATAATTAACTCTAAATCTTTCAGCTAATGAAGCACCAGGATCTCCTGCATTTGCAGTATCAGCATTATTTGTATAAACTACAAATGCACCGGCGCCTTCTTTTGTTGTACTATCGGCATCTGCATCTTGACCAACTTCTCCTCCAATTCTTACCTGTGGATATTCATTATCATTTGAATCCACCCAACTAAAATCAATAAATGTTTTTGTTTGAGTAATATCTCCTAATGTATTTTTTTGTTGTAAAGTAATAAATGTATTATTATCTAGAGTTCTTGTAATGTGTAATGGACTTACTGGTGAAGTTTCATTTATACCAACATTGCCTGAAGAGTCGATAACCATTTGCTGAGTAGAAGCGGTATTAAATCTCATTTCATCTATACCATTTCCATGAACATATTTAATTTGACCTCTACGATGTGTATCATCTGAAAAATTAATTGCTGTATAGTTAGCAGCATTACCTAAGATAGTAATTTCTGCATCCCCATTTCTTTCAAATA